>Ga0123354_10018855_pt1 | contig 10833 bp, 7 predicted proteins | sample TergutLab28metaG_2_FD_97872 | JGI IMG/M metagenome (GOLD analysis project Ga0123354, IMG submission 97872) | Labiotermes labralis P4 segment gut microbial communities from Petit-Saut dam, French Guiana - Lab288 P4 | ecosystem: Host-associated > Arthropoda: Insects > Digestive system > Gut ... | reverse complement strand
TCCACAACCTGTTATGCACCTACCCGCCCACTCCCGGTCACTCGCCTTCCATTGGCTCCTCCACCAGCCTGCCAGAACCCTGTCAGGTATAAATACACCACACATCCCATCCCCTGTCATACTCCATCCACCTGCCTATGAAGATGGAACTGAGAGGGTTCCGAAACGTCGGCTATTAGAACTCAGACGCCGGGGAATTACCCAAAAGAAAACATATTACATACAGAACACGGCGAAAGCTTAAAATCAAGAATAAGTAAAACAACATGGATATTTACAACTTTTTTTTAGAAACGTATGTTCTCCAATATGCAATAAGGATATTACAGCATTTTTAAGGCACCCTGAGTAATGTCCGATTCCTTCCCCACAAATTGCTTTTTGTTTCACAAATTTATCTGGCTTAGTTCTGGAAATATTCATGTTTTTCAAAAACGAAAAATTTAAATACCCCGCCGAATAATTCGGCGAGCTGGGATTTAATACGGTACGCTAAGGGAGCTTAATGAACTGTATCATCGCCCAATATTGTGCGGGTGATAAAATCGAGAAGAATGACATGGGCGGGGCATGTAGCGCATATGGGGGAGGGGCGAGGCGTGTACAGGGTTTTGGTGGGGAAACCTGAGGGAAAGAGGCTACTGGGGAGACCCAGGCGTAGATAGGAGGATAATATTAAGATGGATCCTCAGGAAGTGGGATGTGGGGGTATGGACTGGATCGAGCTGGCTCAGGATAGGGACAGGTGGCGGGCACTTGTGAATGCGGTAATGAACATTCGGGTTTCATAAAATGCGGGGAATTTCTTGACTAGCTTCAAACCGGTTAGCTTCTCAAGAAGGACTGTGCTCCATGGAGTAAGTAGGTAAGAGGGCAGCACATGACAGTCAAAATATGCAATTTAATACACCAAGGGACAATGAAAAGCCTGTTATCTCAATAGCATAACTATTTCCAATAACACAAATATACAGCCAGTATAGACAAAACACTGTGTGTTGTCTAACTTTGACAATGTGCAAAAATCAACAAAAAAACGCACACACCCATGCACAAAACAGCTGGGTAAAAGAGCACTGAAACACCATGATGACAGCTTTCTCACAAAACATCTTGTTCAAAAATATTAACATCTAGTAATTAAGGAATATGTCTACATACACTTGCCTTATCTATTTTGCATTAATGTGTAAATTGTTTTTTTTTTGTTTCACCTTTGCACAAAAATATTTGGCTGATGGAATGTCTTACTATGCAGCCAATGGTTAAGGAACTAGCAGCTCACACAAAGTGTTTATAGTGAATATAGCCCCATTAGTTATTTTATTATGGCCAATATTCTGATATTTTATCACTAACTTACATAATAAGGCATTATATGCTCGGAAGCAGTTTCAGTAAGTTTTGTTATAGGTGTTGCCTTTGTTTGAATGTTACCATTTGCTACTGTCTTTTGAAATTCATGTCTAGCATTCTAGAGCCTTAACAGCCATGTCACTCATCCCTGTGCCCAGCACAGTTTCTTGATCTGAAATGCCATACATCACCTTCACCATTTGTGTAAATCTTCATTAAAATGAGTTTCAGAACTGCAATCCAGTTTTATTATTGTATTGTGAATGCCTACCGATGATAATCAATTTGAACTTCATTATTCCTTTACATGCTGACTGTAATAAAAAATATACATTACAACTTCATGTCGGTCATGCAGACAGCCACTCCTGTCAGCATCAGCTCAACAAACCCACTCATCTGCTGATCCATGCAACTGAAAAATTAAGGCAAAGAAGTGGGAAAAAAAACCTCTAAACTTATTTTGATGTTCACTTCTGCTCTCTATTTTATTTCTTCATAGACATCAAACAGTAAATCATACTTTTCATAACATACTTGCAACTGTTTTGTCTTGTGTGTTGTGTAACAGGTAGGCTTGCACTGAGCAATTACCTCAAATTTTTGGCAGGTGTCATGCAGAAATGCCTGTAGCAATTTGGACTAGCCAGCAAACTGGATAACTTCTGTTAAACCCACTTCTTTAGTGTCATTGAGAAGTGGTTCCTCTCTTCTTTCAGAGAAAGATCATTAAAGGTCATACATACTCCCCAAGACAGTGTAACACTGCATTCCAACTCAGACAAAGACTCAGTTTGTCAGTTAACATACTGTACAAACTACACCCCCATAAAAACATGAAGGAGGCCCTCATAACAGTGAGGAGGGACCTCCTCCACAAAGGAAAGTCAGGGAAGGCAGTATATGATCTTGTACCATTCATTTCTTATCAAATATTAAGTTCATGTGCTGTAATTTACTCCTTTATGACAATGTTTGAAAAAATGAATTATTTATCTTCTTTAACCACCCTACTTCCATGTATATAAGGGATGTTCAAAACAAACACACTGAGGATGATTACCACCAATTTATTTGACTCAATTCAACAAGTACTGATGTCTATTCCAACGACTCCCTCGCACTGTATTGCAATTCATTGCCTACATCAATCATCCACAGCCAACTTCATTACGACCACTCATACCTTCATAACCCCAAGGATATGAAAATCACACAAACTGAACCACCGTCACCAAAGAAGGATATGTTTATCTTGTCGCAAACGTTCTGGCCTTGAATTATTTTCTCATAGCAGATTTCAGACATTTTCAGTGCATAATCAATTTATTTTGAATGTAGTTCACAGGGTTATCAAAATGTAGTGTTGGCTACCTGTCACGCAGGTTCCACAAGATAGGACAACAATTTAGGCATTTCCAAAGCGAAAGGAATCCACATTGTCTCTCCACATTGTACACCATGACACACGTAATAATAATAATGCAGGTCTTCACAGTATGTATCTTACCCTACTTCCAATAAAATTAATTTTGTAATACAACATAATTTTCAAAAGGAAAAACAAAGGTTTTTCAAATGAAACCAACTGTATCAGTTTCATATTTTCACTTTAATGAGTGTAAATTTTTTAAAAACAAAATTTAAAAAAATGCAGGAAACACACAGATTCTGAAATTAGTCTTTTTTAGTCAGTACTTTTACACACTACACATGATATAATCTTTAACACATGGACAATGCTAAGAAGATGTCTGCAGTATGGAGATATGTGGAAGATGATTTGGTAAGGTTCTTATTAGCTGTGCTTTTTTTGCTTCATTTTTTCTTTTCTCTGATTTCTTCATGAAAGAAGCACCATACACAATAACAACACTGACATAAATTACAGGAGGTTACATATCATGGTAAGGAGCCATAGAACCACTAATAAGAGATGTATAAAACACTGCGTACTGGTGAAGTCTGGGAGAAGGTAGCAAGACATAAGGAATTTTAGATTTTATATACACCTTATCATAGAACAGAGTCCTTGAGAAGCAAATACAGTCACTCAGCTAGTCCAGAAATTGAACACTTTTTAGTCATCTGATGTTTATTGGACCATGCATCATTGTGATAACTGAAGAATGAAAAAACCAACTAGATGCCACTTGTTATTTTACTGTACTTCTTATAGGCTCAACATATTTCTGGCATTACTATGCCCATCATCAGGAGCTTGCGAATATGATGTTGATTACCAGTCATGCTTGAGCCTGCAACCCGGACACTACTCCAACCGAACTGCACCTCACCTCCAACATACAGCAAACCAAGAACGAAACAACCAACGTAGTAATCAACATCAAAGTCGGGAGCTCCTGATGATGGGCATAGTAGTACCCGAAACATGTCGAGCCTATATGAAGTACTATAAAATAACAAGTGGCATCTAGTTGGTTTTTTATTCTTCATTTTTTAGTCAATCTGCAGGTGCTTATAACCTATCCTGAGCCAGATGTATAAAGCCCATACCTTTACAACCCACTTCTTTAAAGTTTACTCTCATACCTGTATTCAATTTATGCTGACATCTTCCCTTCAAACTCTTCCACACTAAAGTTTTGTATGCCCCTGCATCTCGCATGTCCTACACATCTAATGCACCTTAATTTTACCTCATTAATGATACCAGGCCAATAATACCAACTATGAAGTTCCTCTTTCATGTTGCCTGCATTCAGAAGGCTTTTTTAATGGACCAGTAAAAAACAACTTTTAATGCAGGAAATGTAAACATTAGATTCCTTTGCAGCTCTACCTTCATATCTTGATCCCAAGCACTTCCTTCAAAATATTTAAATTATAAAGATCACAAACACACATTTCATAAAACACGTGTCATAATCGCCCACTTAAAAATTAAAAGTCAAAATTTTTTCCTGTTGGCACACGTGCTTTCCTCACTTGTATCGTCCACCTCAGGGGTCTCAATACAGTTGTCCTGAGTGCTTACTAACCATTTAAAGACCTGCATTCACATATGCAAATGCACCTAGGAACACCCCCCCCCCCCCCCCCCCCCCCGAAATCCATTTTATGTATTTATACAACAAGAAAACTTACTTTTTTACAACACGCTATACAATCTCTGTTTTGTTTTCCACAAAGTGCCATTTATTTCATAATTTTATCTTTTTCTGATCAAGTAATACATTTTTCATAAACCATCCTCTAAAATTTAAATACCCATCCAGTATGATCAAGTCACCAGCACATTATCAACTACTGCAACAAAATTTTCAAAAGTAAACTTGAAGTTCAAATCTTGCTGCAATATCTCTATGATATGTTTCAGTTACTAAATAGTGAAAAGCTCTTGGATTTGGAACCAAACAGTTAAAATGTACATACAAGTTGTAAAGTGGTCCACATTTGTTTACTGACAGTAGTACATGTTAAACACCAACAACAGAATAAAGTTGTCACATATTAAATTGGAAATATTTGCACCGAAATAAAAAAGGATGCCAAAATGGGTAACATTTTTTACATGGTGAGAAGTAACATTATTCTTATGGGAGTTTTGGTGGGCTTGAAAAACCAAACTTCTTACATGGGAAAACTCTGCATCTGGGAAAAACTGTATATAAACTTTACATTTTCAGATAGCAGATGGGTAGTCAGTATACTTAAAATCCCACACATATTCTGAACTGAGTGGTAGCAAGCTTTCCCCAAATGTAATCAGTTCTTCATAACTGTGTGAAATCAGTTTTTGTTTGTTACTGTCATTCCTAAAAACTGAACTTCACCACGTGATTTCAGCCTTCCGCTGTGAAGCAGATGATAACTGCATTCTTCTGGGCTATTATGTAACGAATAGTGGTAATTCATTGCTGACATTTCAGGTCAACGTATAGGCCTCTGTCCCTTGAAGATGGGACCTATAGGTCATCCTGAAACGTCTACAAGGAATAACCAATATTCGCTGCGCAATAACCCAGAACAGTGCAGTTCTCATTAAATTCACATCTTCACATTACGCCAGTGACAAGACTGAGCATATATGCTTCACCCTGTTGACTTCTAGAGCAGCCTCCTGCCTAGCACCTACAAAGTTACTGTGCTTGTACGTTAATTTAGTTCACTAAAACGAACAGAAGAGGGCTTTTGAGATCACCTTACTCTCTGTGTTCTATGCCCACCTAGCATAAATGGCTGAGTACTTCATGGCAGTGGCATCACAGATACCACCACCCTGTCATTGAAGGCACAAAATCATGCCTGCTTTCACTGCCTGTTAATTTGGAGGTTTCTTGACATGCATCACAGGATATGATAAAATCAAGCCATCCCTGTGTATGCCAAGGAGGAACAGACAGGAATGCATGTACAGCTCCAGTCATTTTAACCTTGGCACTCAATGTGGTTGAGTTTCCACTTTCACATTCTGGTTGCTTTACCCATTGAACACCAGTGGGCCGGCTCATGAGTCGGTCTGGAGTTAGTTACAGATACGATGCCAACAGATGGCAAATGCTGTTAGATATAGCAATTCTCATAAGGTTTACATTTCTGATGCAGGAATCATTGGCACCTTCACAAAGTTGAAATTTTCAGCATCTGGCACTTTTAGAGTCAAAAGAATATTCACTACAACAGAAGTTACTGGCCTGTGTTCACCTATTCTATTATGTCATTTACTTCTGTTAAGTGCTATTTAAGTAAGTTCAAAAATAAATTTAAAAATTGTACTTTTATCTTACAGGAAAAGAAACAAAGTAATGTAGAAATTTTCATACATGAATATTTACAACAACCCAATTAAGTAGCAAATATGATGATGATGATGATGATGATAATACGAACATTACAAAACACTATTCTTTTTACCAGTGACATAATATACATTAGGAACATAAGGAGTAAGTGGTATCTCATATGGCAGTGTGTTTTCACAACAGTGCTTCTTTGAAGTTAACTTTGGCATTATGGGTCAGCAAGGATTGATGTAACATCCACAATTATGCTTTAATGTGAGATGACATGAAAACACACCATATGAGAATCCAACTTCTCTGTTTTTACAGAATCATATTCAGTGACATGTCAAAATTATAACCCCAATACAACTTTTGTGGATATTATGAACCATCTAGCAGCATGGCATCTCTGCATATTTCTTTGTTGTGAGTGAAATTTATACATAATTCTTAATTCAGCAACACAACCGAAAATCGCCTATAGTTAACTGTTGTCCTTCTTAGGACACATCAAACAACCGTCACAACATCTGCACTTACACTACGACATGGGTCATGTACCAGACCTGTCCTGGCTAGTGCTGATTAATGACTGCACCGTGTCCACCATGGACACTGCGAGATTGTAGTCATAATTGCTTTCAGGCAAATGTTGCATAATGAATGCAAGCAGCTGTGGCAAGGTAATTAGTTCAGGGGTGTCACTGCTCTTCAGGTTGTCTTCATCCTACAAGAAAATAATTCTGATCCATCTCTTGGAAACACAACATGTAATATGTACAACACTTTATGTTTTCAGCATAGGGATCAAGATAAATATTTGTGCCTTCAGAATGGACTAAGAACGGTGTACATACAAAGTGGGAACAGAATAGGGAAAAGAGTTTTTATAAATCATAGACAATAAAGTATCATATAATATGGAAACAAAAAGAGCCACAGCAATGAGAAAAAATAAAATTTGACCTCTCAACCTTTATGGGTGTGAAACCTGGTCTCTTGTGTAAATGGCTGCTCGAGAACAGGGTGCTAAAGGGAACATCTGGACCCATGAAGGAGAATGGAGAGAAATGCATGATGAGAAACTCTGGGAGGAGAATATTAAAACTTACCTTAAAGAAAGAACAGTGGGAGGATGTATACTAGTTTCATTTGGGTCAGAAAAGGAACCAGATGTGAGTATTTGTGAATATGAAATGAACTCTTGGCTTCCACAGAATGCAGGAATTTGATTAGCTGAGAAACCATCAACTTCTGAAATGCATTCCACAGCGTTACTAATCAAGAAGGGAAGAAAGGAAAAATTAAACAGAGAAAGACTGAATTAATTCTGTTTCAAGACTGGGAACTGGAATTACTAGACCCCACACTAAACTCTGAACATCTTACAGGAACCAAATGGTAAAAAAACATCAGACTAGATATTCTAACAGCATGGACTCCATGTATACCCATATAATAAATATTAATGTCCTCTGGGATATGATGTCATGTAGTTTAGTGAAAAGGTATGTTTTCAAGAAACATATCTACAAAACTAAACAACAGAACATTCTATCAAACAGAATCTTTACTTTCGTCACCTTAACTCTTAAGTATATGCAATGCTGCAGGATTTGAGGTCCTTGTGGCACTGCTGCTGATTAAAGTTGTCTGGAATGTTATGATATGTCAACTTGTACATGGTTACAGAAATTTCAGGCAAGCACAGTGCCTTCATTTTCAGGGTCAAACAGAAAAAGAACAGTGGACTTCTTGGTTGGAGGCACTGTGCTCCTCCAACACATCAGTAACTAATACCCATCAACATGACAGAACATCCTAGAAGACTTGAATCATCATCTGATATGTACATAACTAACCACACTGTTAAGCCATGTAGAGAGAGCTGGAGAGAGATGTGACATTTTAGCTCCCATATCTGGAGAGTTCATAACAATCTTTTGTAACCGCTGTCCCACAATCAGCAACAGCTGAGATGCTAATAGGGATGGATTCTGCACAGCAGGCATTACCTGCAAGATGAAAAAAAGGACTTCCTTCATTTACACATCATCAGATTACAAAATGCCTGTGCCGAATCTCTGAATGCTTTCATTATATTTCAGTTTTCCCCACAGTGTAATCCCTTTTCTTCCAAAGCACTATTTGGAACAAAATTTGACTTTCAATAAAATGGAACTGTGAGGATTTAATGCTACAAAAATTATCAATCAGCTATAAAGAATACCGAGCCATCATTAAGCCAAAATAAGGTAATGATCACTTTCAGAGTTTGTGTAATTCTGCATCACTTGTTCATCTTCATACTTATTCACTTCCTGAAAAAAATACAGTGTCTATAGTTTTTCATGCAAAGAATGACAACATATCACAATGTACTCCAGAAATCTGCAAAGTGTGTATGTTAAATAATGTATAAGGTCACCCAGTAAATTCCTCCACTGTTTCCAGGGGATAAATAAAGAAAGCATCCCTGTGCTAACTGAATTTACAAATTAATCAAAGCCTACAGAAACTATTAATTAATGTTCCAGTTCTTATGTCTCTTTGACTAATATTTAAAATATTGAATATTCTGTAATTATAATGGGAAGAATGTGAACAATTCAGACAAAAACAAATCTGAAAATAAATCAATTACATTATTCCTACCAATAAAACAGCATATAGAACATATTAATAATTCTGCAATCAGTCATTTTAAAAAGTATTGATACATCTTCAGTTATATGGTCATTCAGATGTAAGCCGCAAACAAAACTATCAATGTGTGGTAAATGCAATAAGCACAACAGACTGGAGAAACATACACAAAATTTCTGTCACGAAACCCAAAAGGATGAACAACTTCAGAGACACAGGCACAGATGACACGGTATTAAAACTAAACTTAGGGAAATCAACAGACATGAACAGTACATAAGATCAAGGATGATACTATATAGTAATACTGCTGAACAAGAACAAAGTTTGAAATACTTAGGATATGACATAGCTTAACATAAAAGTACATGATGTCATGATATGCATTGCACTATACAGAATGGCATAAAATAAGACTAGAATTTACAGTCCTTAGATTTTACAGCTAGCAGCCCTGTGAAGTTCTGCTAATGAAGTCACAAATATGACTGGCAGAAGAATACAGAAACAGTGAAAATGAGATGTCTGAATATGAGGTGTGACTAGTAAGTAACAGGACTGTGTTCACGGCTCCTGACCTTGATGCTGATCACTGAAGTAAATATGTACTAGTCACCAATGAACCTTTCCAAATCATATACCAGAGTACACTTTATTCTGCTGCCACAGTGTCCAGCTATACATTCTTTAACAAGTGTTCTTTTAACATGCCACAATCAAGCTTCCAAAAAAAATTAAGGAAAGAGCAAACACCAAAATTCTTCTGAAAGTGAACAAACTGACATCAAGGTCTTCATTTTCTTATATAAGGTGTGTGGAAAAGACTGCAGTGTTACCTCAGGGGAGGCATGGAAGGCACGTATGGAGAAGTGTGTAGCCTTCAATGGAAATTACTTTGAAGGCAAAAACATGGAGACACAATAATATCATTAAAAATATACTTTCTCGAAACTTCTCATGTTACTTCACAGCCATAATGTGTATATTTTAATGAATGAAAGAATGACTGAATGAATGTATTTGATACATGCAAGCAGGAAGAATTCCCAGTAGTTTTATAGACTACAAACCTAAGGACTCCCAAGACAGTAAGAGAGTGAAAAGAAATCAGAGACTTCATCTAAGATGGAACAGATCGTCAATGGCCCACCTTTTCGGCATATTCACATAAATATTCAAAAGCACCTATTAGCTTCATCCTATCTGTCCATCTGTTGACATGTATCAGCTCAGCTATCACTACATGGATTTTCATAAAATTTTATACTGGAGACTGTTACAACAATCTGTCAAGAAACTCCAAATCTGATTAAAATCAGACAATAATAATGGGCAATTTACATAAAGACCTAAGTACATTTATGTTTTTGACAGAAATACAAAATATTTCTAACACAATAAGAGTGCAAAGGAAATAAATTCTTGCATATCCATGAAAACACTGAATGGTTTTATATTGTTGACAGCTGCAGCAATAGGAAAGAAATGCAACACTACATTTCCACGAAAACAATGGTTATGTTAACATGCTACAATGTTGCATTATACATACAATGCCTACCGTGTTTTGTGTGGTTTTTTCATGACACTGTCAGTAACGAGACTATGAAGCACCAAATCATAGGATGACTGATGAATCATAAACTGAAAACAATTTGACAGAAGTGCTCATGGCCTAACTGTAGTACTAACCTGGCTCTTGCCTGGAGGAATGAAGAAAAAACAAAACAAATAAAAAAACCTTATAGGGAGGACAGCCAATGACCTATTTGGGATTTGAAGTACGCATCTTCTGAACAAGTGTCTACAGCATCATTACCACATGATCACAATGACAATGATCAAAATTATGACAATGACAACAGCAATTGGTGGTGGTGGCGACGGCGGTGGTGATGATGATGCATACCACTGCTGCCGCCACCACTGCCACCACCACCATCACCGCCACCACCACCATCACCACCACCACCACCACCATCACCACCACCACCATACTCGCATGGTGCTACGACACACCCAGCACATAAACACTTCTTTCTCACACCGGTTTAGCACAAATAGATAGGAAGAGCGCCGTGTA
>Ga0123354_10018853_pt1 | contig 10834 bp, 4 predicted proteins | sample TergutLab28metaG_2_FD_97872 | JGI IMG/M metagenome (GOLD analysis project Ga0123354, IMG submission 97872) | Labiotermes labralis P4 segment gut microbial communities from Petit-Saut dam, French Guiana - Lab288 P4 | ecosystem: Host-associated > Arthropoda: Insects > Digestive system > Gut ... | reverse complement strand
TTCGGTTTGTCAAGCTATGCGTATGTAGAGATCTCTACACCACGCGCGCGCGCATGCATATAGCTAGCCCTTAAGTTCCCTAGACAACCTGATGATGGCCAATACAGGCCGAAACATGTAGTTTTTTCCATCACAGTCATTAAATACACCTCAGTGATTAAGTTGTGTTTGACTACATACCTTTTCCCAGAGGTGCTGCTGAAGATTCTGGGATGTGAGGTTTCGTGGTCAAACAGTCCAAATTATTCTTGGACTGCTTCACCCTGCAGATGAAGACACCATGACGCTAAGTGGTCAAGCAGTCAAAATTATTCTTGGACTGCTTCACCCTGCAGATGAAGACACCATGACGCTTCGTGGTCAAGCAGTCAAAATTATTCTTGGACTGCTTCACCCTGCAGATGAAGACACCATGACGCTTCGTGGTCAAGCAGTCCAAATTATTCTTGGACTGCTGAACCTTGCAGATGAAGACACCATGACGCTTCGTGGTCAAGCAGTCCAAATTATGCTTGGACTGCATGACTCTGCAGAGAGACCATGGTCCTTCTAGACGTTCAGGAACCACTGGCCCAACGACACGGCGTCACTTTCCAAGAGACTGGAAACTTCAATTTGCACTTTATTATATGTATAAAGGAAGTGACGTAAGCCCTGTAGCTTCGACATAATTCCATCCGTCCCTCAATATACAGTGGTTGGTCACACCTGTCTTAGAGAAAGAAGAGATGAAGCAGTGGCTGTGCAGTGCGGCAATGATACTGCGCGGTGCGCATCACGGTGTAGCTCTGCCAGAGACGTGTCACATGTACACGGACTGATGATCAGTTAAGTTAAATTGTCACGTGTTGGTGTTCGAACGGCAGTGGGCTATAACGGCCAGTAACTTGGCCATTCTGCACAGAGAGGACACGTCGGTTTCGTTACGCTCTCAGCGCAAACAGCGGTGGTTCTTTCACGACATCACAAACAGACTGAGTTTTATGACGCAAACAGTGTGAATGTATGAACAAAAATTGTAGTTAATAGTAGGCTTCTCTTTAAAAATTTCGTATCTGTGTACTTAATATCGGTTTAGTCAGTGCAACCTATATCAAAAAGTACAGAAATGTCTGAACATAAGCTGATGTATATCCTTGTAGTATGAACCAACAAGATGCAGTATTTTCTATTAGTTTATTTCAATAACATGCCTCTACATGTTTCGAGCAGGCTTGCTGCTCATCATCAGGAGGATCAACTCTGTATAAACAGCAATTGGTATAGTCATGCGTTGTGTTGACTGGCTGCTGGCAGTCAGTCTGTTTATACGGAGTTGATCCTCTTGATGATGAGCAGCAAACCTGCTCGAAACATGTAGAGGCTTAGTATTGAAATAAATTAATAGTAAATAGTGCATCCTGTTGGTTCATATTATATGGATATATCACGAAGCACGGTCAACAAAATATGAAATAAGCTGATTGTATTTGAAACACCGCCGACAAATTTTGGTTCATAAGCCATTCCCAAGACTTTCACAGACAGTTGCTATGGGCGGTACACAAAGTTTACATTCTCCTTACAGTTGAGCGCGCGCGCGCGCGCGCGCACACACACACACACACACACACACACACGCAAACACAAACACTGCCGATTTTAATTAACATATAATCCAACAGATCTGTGTGTTATTGCAGAACTCGTGATTAATTAATGTCTGGAAATTATTATTATTATTACGTAAAAATTTGTCAGCTCACTGTGTATTGATTAATTAATTTACAAAATAGACGAATAATATGAAGTATTCAGAGAGATGAATAGTTAATCTTTGGTTGGATTATTATCTGAGAGTTCCATTCCCTTAATTCTTTATGTAATAAACGAAATCTCTCCCTCGCACCGCGAGAATCGTCGAATCTTCATTTCCAAAATCTCGAAGCAACACCGTATCTCTACCACAGACCGTTTCTGTTGTGAAAAACGCGGACACTTGTTTGACTTTGTGCAGTGCATCGCAAAAGTTTATCTTCTGCGTGTGTTTGCGTGTGAATTCGCGCTTTGTTCTCGCCGGATTTCAGTGTGTGTGTGTGTGTGTGTGTGTGTGTGTGTGTTAGTGCAATTTATTTTGACTACTTATACACAGCCTACATCAAATTTAATCCATTCCAAACCACGTAATTGTATTCGTACTAGGTTAATATATTCCCGATGGTGTCATTGGAAACTTTCATTGACATAATCCTTCTGGCCGTACTATGGCCCTGGGATCGACTCAGCCTCTAAAACATATGAGTACCAGGGATATTTCCTGCGGGGTGAAGGCGGCCGGTGCGTAGGGCTGACAACCTTACCACCTTCATGTGCCGACTGTCTGAAAATCTGGGAATCTCAACCACCTGCAAGCCTCAGGTCCTGTCCAGGTCTGTACAGGGATTGGTTTACCTTTGCCTTTACTGGGTTAATAGAAAGGAACGTTTTATTAAAATAAGACAGTAAATTGTGTGAACATTAAGTTTTGTACCTATAGAAAAGTGATTTGCAGTGTACTTTTGGGCCCATTATTATATAACAAAAGGTACCATTCCCAGTCACAGTAAAAATATCCCCACGGATAAACATGTAATCCGAAACAGAAAAGACAATAACCTGGTTATCTGGTGTAAAGGGCCTACAAAATATTTTTAAAATACGTGGAACTACAGAACTAAATGTTGTCTGTCATAAAAGGGGCCGAAAATCTTCACTAATTGTTTTCCGAAGTGCACATACAGCATAAGTGTGTCAACAACAACCAAGTTTGCTGAACGTGCCATTTTTCCCCAAATGACAAAAAAAATTCAATGTGTGTGAATGTCTCATTAGTTAATAGATTCACTGCGGAGGGAGGCAACGCAGAGGGCCGACACCACTGTGAATACAACCCGACCTTGTTTGATTGTATACGACGCTGGAGGACGCGTGAAGCTATTAGAATCCAAGATAGCAACTCCATTCGTGATTTGTCAGCACTTCCGCATGGGGACTATGTAAAATGCTAAGTTCGTTTCGGAAACATTCCTTTACGAAAGAATGTAATATTCTTTGAGCAATAACTTCAACGAACTGCCAGAGTAGCGTAGATTTTTCTCACATTCTTTAACTTTCACCTCTGATTGGGGGGCCCAACCCCGTGGAAAGTCGATGGTCTCTTGTGGCACGGCCTACTTCTGCTTACGGATGAGCAATCCGTTGAAAAGAAAGATGGATGGAAATCAAGGTCACACTCTCTATTACAAAGATATCGTTGCCTGTTGGCAGCTTGTAAGATGAGACTGCCACCTTGAACGTGAGAGGTTTGCGTTACTACGGTGGCAAGTGAAAACCGAGGAGAAATAGAAATGAACGACATATTCACTTTTCATTCACGGCATTTCGGAGGATGTACCATTATTGATGAGCGGGAAGCAAATCATCAAGTGCCCAAATCAACTTACTTAATGAGATAAAAAATTAAGCAGCAACTATTGCTATTAGGATACGTGCCAGAAGAAAGTTGTGGTTGAAGAATGTTAATAGAGACTCAGAAGAAAGTGTCTCAAAGAAATCGGCCCGCGCGTTGTCACAGTAATGTAAGCGTTAGCGCCATATGGCTTTCAGTTCACTGCAGATTCATTAAGTGTCCTTGATTATTACTTAATGTAGTCTTAGAATTAAATGCAGTAAGTAATACTACGACATAGTTTCATTGAACCGTGCATGGTTGATTTACATTGAGCGCCATTAAGTTGGCACGCACATGATCTGACGTCAGATTGTCAGGCGGGAAGAGCAGACGACACCAGTTTCCTAATTTACGAATTATACTGGAGTATTCCAGCAGGAGTGCTTCATATAAACACCGTGTAAAATTATTTTATATTAAGTTAAAACTCCTAATCCTAGTTTATTCATTCAAAACAATAAATAAATTCGCTTAAATTTGAAGAATATAAGTTTCGTCTGCTATCTAAGAACCTTAAACCTATTCCGGGGCCGCAAACTGCGACAGATAATACGCCGAAAAATCTACATAACTGCCATTACAGCAATAAAGATATATGCGTGGCATCATTGTGTATTACGATTAAGTATTAGTATTTAAAAGTTTCCTACTCAAAGCTCCTACACCCTTATTAAACGCAGTGAAAACCTTGAAATTTTTGAGAGCCATGTAATAAGCACAGTACAGCTGACTCAACGTTAACATGAAAAATTTGTGGCATTCTGGCAGAATTTTGTATCGGCAGTTATGATGTACCTAGTTTTCGTTTAAATCGTTTATAATTCCGTAATATAAACTATTGAAACCACTGTTAATAAGTTGATTTAAAAATGAACAGCTGATGATGTAAATCGCATTGAACTCGCCCACTTGTTCTAAGAGCTTCCACTATACTGCAGCGACTCTGTGTTAGTATCAGTACAGATATTGATTTCATTTCACTTTAGGCAGCAGACAATCCTGGTTAACTTTATAATAATCACGTCACACTAACCTGGCAACTTTGTACGAGAGTCCTTGTGAATGGCTGGACACCAAACTGTTTGATTCTCACAAATGTTGATGTTTTTCTTCTAACCTGTATACTATGTCCAAGCTGACACCACTTTTCCAAACGAGTACAAAGTCTACTAGAACCTATACACGCCATAGTCCAGACTGTTGTGAGACGATAGTCTCCCAACATAACCGCGTTTCGAGAGTGAAAACTCCGGCACGCCGATCGTCATACTATTTTATTTATAGGCTCAGCCCAAGAACATGTTCCACTGCTGCCAACAAGTGCTATGTAAACGTTCAACTCCGCTAAGTGCTTAATGTGTCACGTACTACCTGTTTCTACTGTAACAAATATTGTTTCGCAATTGTATGACACTTTTTAAGACTTATGTGTTGTAAGCTGTATCATTCATTATGTGCCCATTTTTCAGCAAAGCTCTTTATGTGAAATTTAATTATAAATAAATGCGCGCTTATAACATGAAGTACACAAAATCCCCCTTTTGTGCGATTTTGAAGTGCAGATGTATCCACAGATTAGCAGGGTTATATTTCGGATCTTTGGATTTACTGTACGGAAACATAATAGTTATTCATCCGTCGGATGTAATATTATATCTCTTTCAATTACTAACGACATGGAATGGTGTAGTACGCAAGAGAAAATATTTGCGTAATATTGGCTACGCATCAAAGAAAATGGCTGCTAGTTTAGTTGGGCGTATGGGACGAGCTCTGAAAGAGCTAGAAAATATCATTGCATTGGCATTTGGAAAGCAGTTTCCACCACGTAAGTAGTACTTCTTTGTTGATTAAAATGTTGTAAAACTATCCATGCATAATCTGCAGTGACAGAATTCTTGTTTGCAGAGGGTTTGTGTGTTGTAGCTGTACAAGCAAGTGCTGCAAACAAGACATTGCCGGACCCTTCTTTTTCTCTGGAGAAACTCTTTCGTGATGGATTCCTCTGGGGAGTGCCTACCAAAAGGCGTTCAGTTGAGAAAAGATTAAATCGAAAATTTGGATATCCCGAGTATGTTTATAAACTATTACTTCCAAAACGGAATCTTCTTGTGTGTAATACTTGTGGTCATCACTACGAAGCCAATCATTTGTGCCGTAAGTACTCAAGTGATGTGTTTCTTTAATAGTGAGATATACTTTTCTACATGAAGGTATATTGTTTTAGTAGATTAAAGAGCCATTAATTTTGTAACGCACGAGTCGGTGCAACCGCTACCCCAAGACTACTGCCGTATTAGTACAACCAGTTTCAGCTGTTAGGTGGAGCCCAGGACTGTTCTAAATGTACGTAGACTTCAAGAGACATTTAATATTGTATTATAAAGAAAGTTCGCATTCCATATATTAATATGATCGTACAGTATGTGGACATGTGTGGCATTGAGGTCCATTAGCAATGATTAAGTGAGCATGTTTGCCAACACTATAGTGACTGTAACTAGCGTGAGTGCATGTGACAAGGAACGTGTCAGTCAAATACATGATGCAATCATGTGCAGTAAGATGAAATCCCAAACCATAAACTTTGTGTTAGAGAAAGAAATTTCAAACTCAATGTTTGGAGATTAAACTTGAAAGTCTGACCTTTGCGAGTGTTAATAAAATGTAACCTCAAAACCTAACCATGCCTTCATGATTGTCAGTAAAATACAGCTTTAAACTGTTACTTTGCACTGTAAATATTTCTGTCAAAGCTCACCTTATACTAATACTATGAAACTTAAGGCATAAATATAGTTACTAAAAAAGAAACCTCAAAGCTTAACAGTAATCACCAAAAAAAAACACACATCTAAACGTAATGTTGGTGCATTGTGTGTTTGTAGTTTTATTGGTATGTTTGATACTGTGACTGACTATAACAGAGTAGTTTCGATAACCCTGTTACATGTGCTGTAATATGACATGGAACAGTAAGATGCTGTGAATACCTCTAGTATGTCCACATGATGCTGTAATTTATGGCATAACAATTGTGTTTGGCACACATTTTAAGTCTACACTGAACCCTCCAGTTCCTCCACATATGCAGCATATCAGGTATTGTTTAGTAACTGTTTTGTCCAACAGCAGCTAATATACTCCCTGATGATGGATGAGTCAAGTCTGAAACATGGGAATTTTTTAAAAATATTATTATGAACTGGATGACAGCTGTATGCGTATATTGGTTAAAACTGTACAAGTATGTGCACAGTGTGTTTTTTTTTTTGTGAACACTCCTAAAGGTTAAAAGTCTAGTCTATAAAGTTACAAGTTATTTGGGCCTTAGTTAGTAGTATCTAACTGTCAGGTTATGCTGTTCATAATAATATTTGCCATATTCCCTTTTTTAAGAAGCACAGTAGTATATTTAGGGTTTTATTTCTCTTGTTTGCTTTAGTGTGTATGTCTCATGTTTTCAGTGTTGTTGTATTGCAGCTCACTGTTATGCTAAAGTACGAGCGGAAACAGAAGCTATGCAGTCCGCTATTCAGGCAGAACTGGGATTGAATCCTGTGGAGCAGGAAGTAGTAGTTCTATATGAAGGTGACAAAGCAGAACAGCCTGCAGAATTTTGGCAGGTAAGTAGGTGAAGCTAAATTTATTATTGAAAGTAACATTTATACTGTCCTGTTCATGGCCTATGGTGTTATAACCCAGTTATGAAGTGTCCACTTCAAATATTACTCAGTGACTCCAGAAATGGAAAAAATGTTGCTGCTTACAAGGGAGTTCTCAATTGTGCACAAGACAAACTTCTTTCTAGAGGAGTGTAGTCCAATTTTGGTAATGTAAGAGACTGTAGTTAGTGGGAAATAATTTTACAGCATAGTAACCACGTACTTGCACCATTCAGCAAGCACTTGTATAATGTTCTTGAGTGTTTAATTTGAAAGTTAAAAAATAAGCATTTCATAGATCCATTAATGTCCAAATATGAAAGTTACTAAACATGTACTTTGTGAAGAATTTTATACTGGCTGATTTCAAAAAAGTAATTGACATAAGAAGGAAAAAACTTTATATTACTACTTGCCAGACTCCATAGGCTTAGAGAATTTCATTGACACTCAAGGTAATGTCATGTCATCTGGCACTAAACTTTGAGGTAAGGTATGAAAATTTGAATTGTTGCCTGTGTAAAACTCTTAGTGACCATAGTACTTTTGGTTTGTTTATTCATTTGTGGTCAATATGGTGAGCAGCACTGGCTGTGATGTCCAGTGATGGGATGATTATTAAATAATGAATTGGAAAGGATGTGGAAGGAAGCAGTCATGGTCTAAATTGAAGTACTAACCTGGCGTTTGCCTGTGGGGACTGACAAAGACTGATAGTAACCTCAGTCAGGATATACGGCGTTAGGCCAAGCAATGTACCGTGTACCTCCCATATACAGAGTAGAATGCTAGCCACTTGACTGCAGTATCCAGTCACTCTTGGAAAGCTGTTAGCCACTCATCTAGTCATGCAGGCCCCATTTTATAATTACAGATTCAGGTCATTGTGACACTGTCATTGGATGAGTGGTTCCCAACATTTGGAAGGATTGTTTGTACTGTCATGTTCAGGGTTCAGAATGTTGGGTTCCACTCACCCTACAGCACAGCACAGTACACTGTAATCAAGTTGTGCATCATTCAGAAACCACACAGTGTGTACAGAATGGTGTTTAATCAGTGGAGCCCTTGCGTAACATGTTCACTCCCAGCAAAGCCACTCCTTGCTGAACTACCAGCTGAGACTTTTCTTACACTGTGCACTTATTTTGAAACATATTACTAAAATACACTTTTCTCCTAAACTACTGTAGGTGGATTAATGAAATTTTTGCCAGATAAAAATTGAAATCTCTAGTATTGTTTCAGGGTGTGATATTTCATGTCACACATTCCTGGATGGAGGCAGAACACATTTGTGGCAGAGCCACTTCATTTTACTGATATTTTGTTTGTTGTGCATACTGCATGTAAGTTTGAAGGAATCAGATCATCAGAATCCCCAATAAAAGATTTTTGGCAATAACACCATCTTCAAGACTCCTGTCACTTCAAACTACAGTCTTTGCTTATTCCATGCAGCACCACATCCCCAGTCGTTGCCATTTTGACCGTCTTGAGAGCACTTTGAAAACCACGGGATAGCTACAAGGCAAAGACTTTGATTGAAAGAGGGCAATGCACACACCATTTAGTCACTCAAACATGAACAGTGTGGTCGAACAATGTTTGTATCATATATTCTTATCTGACTGTGGTCAGGATGATGGTTTGGATAACACACTCTTATCTGATCATGGTCAGATTTGTGAGCTACCATGTTAATATTCCTTGATTGATGGATCCCTTGTATTTAACATTGAATTTAATTGATCTGAATTTAACATTCTCCATTACCTTTCCTTCTCCTAGAATTTTCATCAGTTTCTCGTTCAGATCCACTTTTCCCCCAAAGCGGTCTTAAATGGGGGTCTCACTGTGAATGCCAAGACATTGCTTAACTCACAGAATAAGCTGTGTTTGTTCAGACATGCAGCGTGATATATTTAGCTGGTAGCAGGGTTTGAGATCTCCGTATATCTTCCACACAAGAGATATGGTATTAACATTAAAATTTTGAATCACAAAAACTGTTTCTGATTTCAGGGTAAACGTATCATAGAAATGAAGAAGGAAAGACCATCATGGTTTAGTAAAAATTTACTTGAGAAGTCAACAGCTCAGCCTTCAAGTAGTGGTGATGTGAAGCCAACAGAACTAGCGTAACAACAGAACACATCTAGTTCTGTGCCACTGTGTGGGGTGCAGGCATAATCTGAAACTGATTTCATGTTAGTCCAGCACACCGATGAAGTGTGATCACTTGCGAAGAGAACCCATTACCACTGATTATTGGTGAATTATCTTGACCTAATGGGAGAGGATCACTGAAGTGATAACAAAAGAGTCTCAAGTTTGCCATTGAAGATAAACCAGTGTACATAGTTGATTAATATAACTTTATGGAAAGTAGTTATCATTCTTAATTTTGGAATTAGAATACCATGTACTTCTGGTACAGTCTTGTGCAAAGTACTCTGATGTAATGAATTTTTTGTTAGCACCATTTCCGGGTTTCAGCCCCTTGGCATGGAGAATGGGATATATTTCATATAAGAGATTGTACCTCTTTGAAGATGATAACAACATTTTGAAAAATAGTGGCTTTCTGTTTCTCCTTATTGGTTGCTACAAAGGCTGATTTCCAGCATGCTTTCCTTCCTCAGAGCATACCCTGTGTGCCTGTCCCTCACCTTCTGAACCATTTGACCATCAGGAAGAGTTTGTACAGTCTGTGATGTTGGAGAGTGTCTTATGATGACTTCAAACAAGTAAGTGCAGTAGAGTGTGGTTTGGTTGCATGGCTTTCCTGTTACGAATTGTGCATATCAGGATAGAAATTTAAGCAGTTGACCCTGGTGTCCTTTTTAAAGCATAAACAATGGCCAGGGCCACCATCCCAATCACAGATGTGTTCATCGGCTGATTGTGACCGTGCTCCTTGGGGAGAAAGCCAGCAGGGAACGTATCCTTCCCAAACACACCCACATCCAGTCATGAGTTGGAGAGTGAGGATGGAGGTACAGCACAGGTGGTTATGCAGCAGTGAGGAATTTCATGTTGTACTGTAGTTTTAGTAATTATGTAAAAAGTAACCAATTTCTTTTTCTTATTATCATTATTATTACAATAGCAGATTTGTTACTATGTCTCACAGTGCATATGATCTGTGATACGTGCATTAATCAAATATATATACAATAAGGGCACTAAAGATGCATGCATGTACTAAAATTGGATCTTAATAGAACAAATTCCAATGTGTTATAAACTCGGCAAAAGTTAGACGACAAATCCTCAGTCAAACACAGCTTGTATTTTCTCCATTTTTGGATTGAATCTGTCCATCATTGTGCCCTTACAAGATAGAATAGCAGGTATAATGCATATACAGGTCATAACATATGACACTTAAATGCATTATGCCTACTATTTTATCTAGTATCGATGATAGATTCAATCCAAAACGTGTGGCCATGGAAAAAATGTAAGTTGTGTTGGACTGAGGATTTTTTATGTACTTTTGAGTTCATTGTATGTATAAATTAATTTTGGTATACTTGTGTGCATTTGCTGATGCAGTTGTATGTATACAGGTTGTCCCAGGAGGAATGTGCAAGACTTCGGGAGAGTGTTCCTTATGTTAAAGTATACCGATATAACCCAAAACACCTATATCCAAAGTTGAACGGTTACGGAGATAATGGCCAGAGAAAAGTGG
>Ga0123354_10018852_pt1 | contig 10834 bp, 5 predicted proteins | sample TergutLab28metaG_2_FD_97872 | JGI IMG/M metagenome (GOLD analysis project Ga0123354, IMG submission 97872) | Labiotermes labralis P4 segment gut microbial communities from Petit-Saut dam, French Guiana - Lab288 P4 | ecosystem: Host-associated > Arthropoda: Insects > Digestive system > Gut ... | reverse complement strand
TTTAGTTATAAAAAAAGCCTTTCCCACAGAGAGAAAGGCTATTCCATAATTTTCTATTTACTCCACAACCTTTCTCTACCTATCTTTTCAAGACAAGCACAATCACGTTGACGAGCAATAGAATAGTTGAATTAGTTGAAATCATATTTTTTTATTTTGCGTGCAAAAATAATACCTTTTTATTTTTCTACCAAATTTTTTATGAAAAAATGATAGATTTTTTCATAAAAAAGTTACAAGAAAAGAAAAAATCACCTTTAATCACACATCAAATAATAGCATAGCCGTTAGATTATAGAGAAGGAATTAGCATTGTTTGCAACGATTTTGCAGGCATATTAAATTCCGCTGTGCAGTTATTCAGACGAATTTTTGGCACAGCATTTTTATTGGTTGTGTTGAGAACAACAACTACAATGTCGCCATTAGGATTGCTGAAAGCAACCACTTTAACCGCATCGTTGTAAGAACTGCTGCCGATTCTAACCGCACCACGCTTGATAAATTTGCTGAAATGTCCATTCGTATAATAAAGCGGTCCTAGAATAAATTCCTTTTTGTCCGGATCCACCCAAACCGCCGCCGAGGAGCCGCCGGCTTCCGTATTATGAAACGGTCCACCGGTCTTTAAATCGACAATTAAATTCCAATCAATATTGGCAGACATAAAGTTATTGAAATTCATAATCATTTCTTTAGCATATTTTTCTATGGCGTCCCAACATGCCGCTACATCTCCACCCCTAATACCAGCGCTATTAATTTCAGTAGCTATTAAAGGTTTATCGGGATAAAGCTCATGCGTCATCCTCAAATCATCAAAATGGTCGCCGGAATACCAATGATAAGCTACACCCCAAATGGCTCTTTTTGCGCCCGGTACCGACATCGATTCTCTTGCCCGTTCCATTATGCGTTCTTTGTTGTGATCCCAAATCATAATTTTTATTTCACTAAAACCGTTTTCATCCAAAATTGGACGCAGATAATTAGCAGCAAATTCGCCTTCTTCTTTTCCTGTCCAAACGCAACTTTCCCATTGCTGTACCGCTTTAGGCTCATTTTGAATGGTAACGCCGAAGAAATTAACGCCTTCTTTTTTATATTCCTTCAAATAGAGTGAAAAATATTTTGCCCAAGTTTCGTAATATTGCGGTAAAAGGCGGCCTCCATGCGTTACGCTGTTATTATTTTTCATCCATGCAGGCGGCGACCAGGGCGAAGCAAAAAGCCACAAATCAGGATTCACTTTACGCGCCGCCTTAATCATCGGTAATATATATTGCTTATCTCGATCTATGCTGAACGTCTTTAAATCAACATCGCCATCTTTTACATAAGCGTATTCACTCAATGAAAAATCGGCGGCATTGATATGCGTGCGACAAAAATTATAACCTATGCCGTTTTCACCGAAATACGCTTCAGAAAGTTCTTGTTGTAAATCAGGACTTAAGAGTGAAAAATTGTATGCCGCCGTTTCGGTAAAAGCGGCGCCAAAACCAAGTATTTTTTGATAATGAAATTCAGGATAGATATTAATCAATTGATTTTCGGTTTCAAAATCCTGTTTGAAAATAATATTCGATTGCTCGACAAGCATCTCTTTTGAATTTGCCGAACTTGCAAAGATTTTCACTTTTTTACCGTCGGCTTTTGAAAACAGCGATGCTGATATAATTAGTAAAGCGGTAATTACTAAGATTTTCACTCGGCATAGACTCCGATTACATTTTTTTGAAAACAAGTTCAATACCTCCATTTTTCCCTAAATTTCGACTGTATTTTTTATCATTCGAATTATTCCAATGTTCTAAAACTCCCAAACTTTTCAAGCGGGTTCCGGTTTTTCCGGGGTCATAAACAGTACCGGAGGGTGGATTATTTGCCATAGCAGCTTCCAATAGATACATATCGGCATAATTGATATCAACCATTCCTGGCCATTCCGAAGAAAGAAAATCAAGTCCCACTGCGTCAATGGCGACAGGGTCTTGAGAAGCAAACAAAGAATTAGGCCAATTACCGTTGAATGGAGTCAAATCCCATTTTCCGGAAGGTTTTCCGGCAACATTTTGAGAACCATATAATCCGTCGATAAAATAAATCAATGTCTTTCCTCCCGTGTCTTTATGTCCCATGAAATCGACAAATGTCATATATTTGGCTTTACCGGTGCGATCTTGATTGAAATTATCATGGAAATTTTTCCTCCAATCGGCATTGATGTCTGTGGTACCGTACCAATTCTTCGCGCAAAGCGTTACTCCTTGTCCTACATGTCCTTTTAGAAGCGCCATATTGATAACGTAATCAGCTTCTTCCAGACAGGTCGCTAACCCGTTTGCCAATTTGCCATTATTGGTGGAATAGTGAATAGCGTCGGAAACGTAAGTCGACTGAATTCTCCCATCTCCTCCGCTGTTATCTACAAATTTAACACGGGGAAATTCAGAAGCGCATTTATTATACAAATAATCCGTAATATAACGACTTGCGTCAAACACTGTTATTTGGTCCTGTGGAACTCCGGCTACTTTAATTAAACTTCTCAACAACGATAGGGTTAATTGTGGGGAGGCATTCAATTCCTCAGAATTTTCATGCGAATAAGTATTATTTTGATTGATTTTTATGGCTATTTTTTCATTCGGTTGATAGGATAAGTTTTTCTTTCCTCTATTCTTATTAAAATAGGAGAATAGAGCTGTCCAAGCTTCTTTTTCCTTATTTTTTCCGGTAAGAGTAAAAAGCGACTGTTTAATCATTTGGTCGCAATTGTCTTGTTTATTCCAACGGTCTTCGAACCAAAAACCGGTCGTTTCATCCCAATTTACCGTATTTGGAGCATAAACCCATGCTACCCGTCCAGGAAAAATTCCTTTTGCTTCACCTTGAGGAGTATTAGGAGGCAACATAAAGAGCGGAGCAGCATTTGGAATCACCATCGTTTGCAACGATTTTGCAGGCAAATTAAATTCTGCGGTGCAATTATCCATACGAATTTTCGGCGTAGCATCCCTGTCGGATGTGTTAAGAATAACAACGACTATTTCACCGTTGGGATTACTGAAAGCAGCCACTTTGACGGCGTCGTTGTAAGAACTGCTACCGATTCTGACAGCGCCCCGTTTGATAAATTTACTGAAATGTTCAATGGTATAAAACGTTGATCTAAGGGAATAATCTTTTTTGTCCGTATCAACGACAACCGGCGCTGCAGCGCCAAGGCTACGGTTGTTAACCGGTCCGCCGGTTTGGTCAACAATCAAATTCCAAGCAACTTCAGCAGAAGTGAAGTTATTGAAATCCATAATCGTTTCTTTGGCAAACCGTTCGACAACATTCCACCAATTCGGCGATCCTATCACAGAACCGCCATTACTGTTTTCAGTAGCTATCAACGGTTTATCAGGGAAAAGTTCGTGCGTCATTCTCAAATTATCGAAATGGTCGCCGGAATACCAGTGATGAGCAATGCCCCAAATGGCTTTTTCAGCGCCCGGTACCGACAGTGATTCTCTTGCACGTTCCACCACGCGTTCTTTGTTGTGGTCCCAAATCATAATTTTTATATTGTCAAAGCCGTTTTCATCAAGGGTTGGTCGCAGATAATTGACGGCAAATTCCCCTTCTTCTTTTGCCGACCAAATACAACTTTCCCAAGTTTGAACCGCTTTAGCCTCATTTTGAATAGTAACGCCGAAGAAATCAATACCTTCTTTTTTGTACTCGTTTAAATAGAGTGCAAAATATTTCGCCCAAGTTTTGTAGTACTGAGGTAAAAGACGTCCCCCATGAATCATACTGTTATTGTCTTTCATCCAAGCGGGCGGCGACCAGGGCGAGGCAAATAGCCATAAATCGGGATTCGCTTTGCGAGCCATTTTAATCATCGGCAAAATATCTTTTCTTTCTCTGTCGATGCTAAATGTCTTCAAATCAACATCGCCGTCTTTAACATAAGTGTATGCATCCACCGAATAATCGGCGGCATTGATGTGAGTTCGGCAAAAATTCAAGCCAAGACCGTCTTTACCAAAATACAAATCAATAAGCTTCTGCTGTAAATCGGGACTTAAGAGCGAAAAATTGACTGCCGATGTTTCAGTAAATGCAGCTCCAAAACCAAGCACTTGCTGATATTTAAACTCAGGATAAATATTTATCAACAGATTTTCGGTTTCAAAATCCTGTTTAAAAGTAATATCCTCTTTCGGTGCAAGCATATCGTTAGAATTAGCCGAACTTGCATAGATTTTCACTTTTTTACCTTCTGTTTGGGCGAAAAGCGACATTGATAGCATAAGCAAAGCGCTTATAACTAAATACTTGTTAATTAAAATATTCTTCATTGTATTATAGAGTTTAAAAGATTATACCTTATATTTGTTATTATTTTGTACTTCTCCATACATTATTGAACGATTTGGGCAAGGTTTTAAGTGAACCTCTTTGAGAATCCTTAGTTGTGTGAGGACCTCCCAAACCATTGATTATGTGTTCGATTCCTCCATTAGATGAAAGGTTTACCGTGAAAGGATAACGGACGACTATATCGCCCTTTGTTGGTGTAACGATAGCATTCTCAAGCGCCACGAATTCTTTTGTCTTGTTAAATACACTGTATACGCCAACTCCATAAGCTTCATGCTTTTGTACCTTATCGTCCACACGGTATGCCGCCCAGCCATAATGATTTCCGTCAGGACCCGCCCAATCTTTCTGCGTAGGAACATCATAAGCTTTCTCATTTTGATAGAAATACATACGACCATTATCACCCGTCCAATAAGTATCGTATTTCTGGTAATGTTCCACGAAAAGACCATAAACGGTCACATCATCGCCGTTCACTATCAAACCGTAATTGGCTTTATTAAGGTCCCATCCGACTTTGCCGCCATGATCGGCGCGCCAAATCCAGAAATGGTCGCCAATGGTAGAGTTGGCATTTATTTCCAGCGATATATCGGCAGCACAAGGAAGCGGAGTCTCAGCTCCCCCTACCCTAAAGAAAAGGTCGCTGAGTACAATCGGATTTTGCGAAAGGTCTTTTTTTGAACCTTCTGCTCCAACCAGAAGCAAGATTGCCGAACCTCCCGTATCAGTATCTTTATTCAATCCTGATCCTGCATCAAAAATAAGACCGGTAATTCGAACTCCTTCTACATCTGAAACATACATACCGATATTACCATTGGTAGGTTGGATTGTCGCCATGCCAAGCCCTAAAACGACTGTATTGGCTCTCGTTACCTCAATGGCTTCGGAAACCTTATAAATACCCGGCGTGAACAGGATATTCTTGCCTTCGTCGAGCGCAGCATTAATTGTTTTTGCATCATCCCTGTTGTCGTGTGCAATATAAAAATCACTCAGCGGAATGACCTTGCCGTCTTCTGTTTTACCGTTGCTCCACGAAGCGCCTACGGCATTTTCAATGCGTCCGGGAACGAAAACGAAATAATCTCCATTCTCGAAAAACAGAAACGGTTTTTCATATATCACCGGCGTTGCGTCGATAATGGTACGATTATCTTTCTTTTCTATCTCGCCTTTATCGCCAACCGATACCAGATTCCAATTAACGCCTTTGAAGTTGGTTTCATTGTTGCGGATAAAAAATTGCTGTTGCGTAGGAGAACCGGCGACGCCTGTTACAACCGAATTTGCCAAAAAACCGCCGCTTGCCCATCCTCCCATATCCAGGTTGATATCGCCGTTGATCATTAGCCTGCGGAGGGGAGCTGCCTGAGAAACGCCGTATATCAGCATTTTCCCGTCTTTGTTAAGAAGAGAAACATTCTCTATCGAACGCCAAAAGTTACAGGTAGCATTTTTCCTTCCCAGCCAGTCGGTTGTAACATATACCTTGTCAATCTTCGTATCCGTTGGAAGTTTACCAAGTCCCGCCACTTGCATATAGAATCCATTTTCAAACTGCAACCAGCCGTAATCGCCGGGCTTAAATAAAAAGGCTACGCGTTTATTGGTGAATTGAGAAATTTTCCCGTTAGCCATCTCTGTAGTTATCGTATCAATAACCTGTTTTATATCCTTCTGCACATCGTTGGGGTCGAAGATGTATGTATTTTCACCAAACAATTCCATTTCAAGCGATTGAGGAGCGGATAACGCTCCTTCTTTATTGTCAATCACCGGAGCTATTTGATAATATGCATATTTGCCATGATCGTCGAAAAAAGTAGCATTCTTAACCGGTGGTTTGGTAATCAAATGATAATCGCCATACCTGCTATCCGAACGATACAAATTATACCCTGTCGCTCCTTCAGTTTTATCCCAAGATAATTTAACGCCGTTTTTTTCTTGCTCAATACTAAGCGCTGTATAAAAATCGTAAGTAATAGTCCAAGTAAAGGTTTTCCCCGGCTCAACATTAATATCTATATAAGGTTCAGGACATTGAGTCTTTACTGAAGACCAATAGATAATTTTTGAAATGGGTCTATCGCCGGTAATTCTCACGCCGGCGCCTGTTTTCCTGTTCTCAATGCGAAAATCATAATCTTTTACGCTTTTACTGTGTCCTTGTATTTCTCCAAAAGTTGCAGTTTCGCGGGGCGAAAGTTCACGAAAGTACTCAACTTGTCGTCCATTAATTTTCGCCAAAGGACTTTCCTCTGTCCCGCTTGCTGGAAATGCGAATTTAACCACACTGTTTGGTCCTGTCGTTTGGTGGTCTATCGTAAAAAAATTATGACAATACACGCTGGTCTGAATAGCCTTTTTCCCCGTATTTTTCAGACTATGTTCCAAAACCATCTGCGGCTTTCCTTTTATCAGGCGCACTTTTTTCTCATAGACATACGAATATCCTTCGACATCCGCCAATTGATGAGTAAATACAACACAATCCCCCGTATTTTTAACAGTCCATTTGCCCGGATTCGATATATCGTAGTATCCAAAGCGTTCAAATTTGTTCTCATCCGGTTTACGTAAACCACCGATACCTATGCGAAGAAATTCTCCGCCGGTTGACGCCTGGTCATAATTAATCGCCATAAATTCTTCTACCGGACCGCAAATAGCATCATGCGTTTTCGGATTATAAACCGGAAACCATTGTCCAAAGTAATCATGCCTTTTATATTTTAACTCGGCGATTACGCCGGACCAGTCAAACCGGCTGCCACGATAGTATCCCTGCGCTGTATCAGGTAAAAACAATTTAGCTGTTATCAGTCCATTAGTGATTTGTGTCTGTGGAATTTCCGCCGATACGCCTTGACTTTTTAAACAGAAAAAAGTCACAATTATAAAAATCCAATTTCTCATGAATGATGATGTTATTTATGTATAGCAATACAAAAGTACAAATTAAATCAACAATATTAAAGCGGTATATCACCGATTTTATCACCGTTTACCAACCACCGCCACCGCCACCGCCACCACCGCCGCCGACAAATCCGCCTCCCCCGCTCCCAGAACTCCAACTTCTACTTCCTGAAGATTGAGTGGTAGGATTTATTTTTGCACTGCTAAGCGATGAACCGAATGAATTTGCCAACACGCTTCCAAATAATATCGGAGTAAACGGTTGGTTTCCGGTGTACCAATCAGGATTATAGTTCGCCAACTTCAACGTGTTATCAAACTTTTTGCACCATTCATTCCCAACATCTAACGCAATGGCATAAGGCAATAGTTTTTCAAACAGATCCGGCGTCTTTTCAGGAGGCATTAAGGTATTCCACCTGTTTTCTTCAGCCGTTTTAAGATACATCTTCAGACCTTCCAGTTCCGATTGCGTTTGTGCTCCAAGAGGAGTAAACGCTTTAATCAGATTCACATAGATTATATATAATACAAGTAACAAGAGGATTAATCCTATCATTACCAAATAATCAATTACTGTAACCGGATTGGTAATTATTCCATACAATATAAGAATAAGGAAAATCAGTAAAAATCCGCCAAAAGCCTGTAATAAATTCCTACGTATATAATTACTTAGCTTCGATGATTTCTTCAAACATTTTAGTAAATTAGACGATGCTTTTGAGAAAAAGGTATGATTACTGTCTTTAACTTCAATGCTTTGTTTTGATGAAAAAAGCGTTTCATATACTTTTACTTCTTCATGGGCGAGCGTTTCCTTTTTTTCAATAGCATTCAAGGTATAAGTCTTGTCTTTGTTGAAGATAGATATTGCCCTATTAACTGCCATATTTATCAAAGAAACCGTAAATACTTTGTCATCAAATCTTTTTTTATATAAATACCGGACGGTAGCGGGCGACCAGTTATGCGGCGGTTTAAATTGGGGAATTACTACCGGTTTAGCCGGATCCTTACCTACCTTTTTCCATGTAAAGAAAAAGTAGAAGCCAAACAGTAATAATCCTATTCCGGCACAAATGTAACGTTTATATTTATTCCATTGAGTTTCAGCATAAGTGGGCGGCGACGGACGTTTGATGATATCACGCGGAAAAGATACGGAAACAGTCAATCCTTCCTTGGGTTTTAAAGCATGATTGGTTGTAAAAGTAACAACGTTTCCGGCAGATACATCTGTATAGCAATCCATTTGAGAAGAACCCAACGCACCTGTATAACAAGCGGTTTTAATACTTGACGCTTTCCCGGGTAAAGTAATTGAAGCGGATGCCTTTTCGATGTCAATATTCCATCCATTTCCGGTTACATTCCAATAAAGCTCATCAAAAGTATCGAAAAAACCGACTTGTCCATAATTATCGTAAGTGATCGTGTAATCATAAATTCCCGGTGAAAGCAATGTATTCTCATCGCCAATATAGACATTCAAATTATTGTTTCCGGTTTCCGTATGATATTTTGTTTCAACACCGTTACAAAGAACGGAGCGTAATTTCATTTCTATTTTAACAGAATTACCATTTATATCTTTACGGTAAAGCGGAAGTTGCCTTTGAAGACCGTGTTTTATTTGCAATCCTCCGGCATAGGCTGTAATATGTTCGATGAATTCTATTTTCCCAGTGATATCTATAGTAATGTCGGAGTGAAAATTAATGATTCGCTCGTTACAATCATTCCCGCTTATATCACCTTTTGTACTTGCAGATTGAGCGCATGATGAAGCGCTAAAGAGAAAGAATAACAGGTATAGCGCGGTAGAAATCCAAAACTTATTGAAACGATACATCGGGTACGGTCTTTTCATTTTCATTCGTTGTAAAAAATTCACCTTTAACAAAATGGAAAATGTTGGCGATGAGGTTGGAAGGGAAGCGTTCTATATAAATATTATTTATGCGTACGGTTCCATTGTAATATCGACGCGCCATGGCTAATTCATTTTCAATATCCGCCAATTGATGCTGCAAATCCAGAAAGTTGGCATTCGCTTTCAATGTCGGGTAGTTTTCGACCACGACAAAAAATTGCGATAATGCCTTACCCAGATTATTTTCCGATTCCATCCGGCTGGCTTGGTCTTTCGCTTGCATGGCTTCCGAGCGGAAACGCGTCAAATCTTCCAGCGTAGATTTTTCATGAGCCGCGTATCCCTTTACGATTTCAACCAAATTGGGAATCAGGTCATGCCGTTTTTTCAAAAAGACATCGATAGCGCTCCAAGCCTCTTGCATAAGGTTTTTTAATTTTATTAATTTGTTATAAATCAAAGTAATAATAATTACAAGCAATACTACGATACCTAAAATAGTAAGTAATGAATAGTTCATATTATTAGAATTAAATAGGACGACAAAATTACTGAAAATTTTCAAAATATTCCTCTGTTATTTTCATTTTAGAATAAATATATTATCTTTGCCGTATGCACGAAAAAATAAACTTGGTTCAAGATTTAGCGCTAATATTCATCTCAGCAGGCATCATTACGCTTATTTTCAAACAATTGAAACAGCCATTGGTGTTGGGGTACATTGTAGCCGGTTTTTTGATTGGTCCTCATTTTACGTTGTTTCCTACCGTCATCGCCGAAAAAAGCGTAATCGAATGGTCTGAAATAGGCGTTATTTTTCTGCTGTTTGCGCTTGGTCTCGAATTTAGCTTCAAAAAACTGCTGAATGTAGGAGGGTCGGCGCTGATAACTGCCGTCACAGAGGTGATTGCCATGCTCGCCATTGGCTTTTTCATCGGGCAATTGCTGGATTGGACGATATTGGAAAGTATTTTCCTCGGCGGTATGCTTTCCATGTCTTCTACGACAATCATTATTAAGGCTTTCGACGACTTAAAACTTCGTAATCAGAAATTTACAACGATCGTGTTCGGCACGCTGGTTGTCGAGGATATTGTTGCCATTCTGATGATGGTGATGTTGTCAACGATAGCTGTCAGTCAGCAATTTGCAGGCGGCGAAATGATACTCAGTTTATCAAAGTTACTGTTATTTCTTGTGCTTTGTTTTTTGGTGGGGATTTATGTATTGCCTACTTTTTTCCGCAAATTCCACAAGGCGATGAACGACGAAACGCTGTTGATTATATCCATCGGCTTGTGTTTCGGATTGGTCGTTTTAGCTTCTTATTTAGGATTTTCCGTTGCATTGGGCGCTTTCATTATGGGGTCTATCTTGGCGGAAACCATTGAAGGAATTCATGTCGAACACCTGACAAAAAACATCAAAGACCTTTTTGGCGCCGTTTTCTTCGTGTCGGTCGGGATGATGGTCAATCCCAATACATTGGTGCAATACTGGTTTCCGATTTTAATACTCACTTTGGTTACTATTATCGGGAAAGCGTTTTTCTCCTCTGCCGGCGTGCTGCTTTCGGGTCAGCCCTTGAAAACTTCGCTGCAATCGGGATTCAGTCTGGCGCAAATCGGCGAATTTGCTTTTATCATC
>Ga0123354_10018849_pt1 | contig 10835 bp, 4 predicted proteins | sample TergutLab28metaG_2_FD_97872 | JGI IMG/M metagenome (GOLD analysis project Ga0123354, IMG submission 97872) | Labiotermes labralis P4 segment gut microbial communities from Petit-Saut dam, French Guiana - Lab288 P4 | ecosystem: Host-associated > Arthropoda: Insects > Digestive system > Gut ... | reverse complement strand
GAAACCAAATTCAAAATGACCGTCCTAATTGCTAAATTTTTATTCTCCTCCCCCCCCCCCCCCCTTCCGGAATACGAAGGACAGCTACCCACTTGACACAGCTGTAGGTTATCTTCATTATCACCACCATTATCATCAATGCTGCTGCAGTTAGGTGAAGAATGCCATGGCTAGGTTGTGGAAGTTAAGTGCATGACCTCCAGCTCTCCATGAGCCTATCACTTCATTTCCTCAGATTTACTGGACGTCGATCAGACAAGGGTCCGTCGGAAAATAAGTACACAATATTTGCATTCCTGTTCTTTATTTTCAGGTCTATCAAGGACAGTTTAAATGTAACTGTACCGCTACGTCACTAATTTTCCACCTAATCACACCCACATGTAAGACACGTGTTACATCACGGGATTACTTTCTCTGTTTCCTGTCGACACATCAGTCCGTGTTCTGTGTTATCAGCCATCATGTCACAACTGTCTCTCTTGGCCATCATCTTTAAATTTGTGGTCACTAAAATATGCTTCTGCCCTGGAAAGAGATTATATTCTATCGGCGGCCAGTTTCCTTGATATAATCGCAACCAATGTAGGTCCTGTATTTGCGAAATGATAAGTTATGCAAACATGCTTTCTGACAGTCTTGCTCAGTGTTGAAATGGCGGTGGTGTACACAAGGAAAGAGTAGAGGAAACTTACGGCGTTTCGTAAAAACATAAACTTGAACCAAATAAGTAAGAAGGTTGTGCAGCCTTGAATTTAAATCATATTTGAATAATGAGTTCAACATAAAGTGACACTTTTAACGTATGCCGTCATTAACTTGATAACTTCATTTGACGTCCAGGTGACCGTGCATCGTGATAAATTCCTATAACAAAACCAAGTAGATGCACTTATTTCTCAAATTTATTTTTGGAATAAAACTGTACATGTTTCGGACAGTTCCTCTGTCCATCATCAGCAGTTTTTCACTGTAAAGACAGCAATGGTATATGTCATACAGGCTTGCTGACAGCTTGCGAGCATGATCAGGACGGAACGAGTTCTGCGCTGACGTAAAAATTAGTATAACAGTCTGTACGAATGGTATCACAATGCAACTACATTGCTAATGATGCCAAGAATCCCACAAGATTTTGTGGAATGAGACATACCATTTTTTCAAAGACTTAATCGGGTTTTAGGCGCGTTCGCAAAATTGCGAAAAGCGACTATTAGCTTCATCATGTCTGTCTCTCTGTCCGTCCACATGGAACAATTGTGCTTCAACTGTACGGTTTTTCATGAAATTTGATATTTGATTACTCTTCGAAAATCTGTCGAGAAAATTCGAGTTACGTTAGAATCTGACAAGAATAACAGGTACCTTATATGAAGACATGTATACGTTTTTGATCATATCTCGCTCATTTCTTCTTAGAAAGAGAAATATTTCAGACAAATTTGTAGAGGAAATCAAAACGCATATTTTGTGTGCAATAACTTTTTTCTGAAAATCGTGCCAATTATGTGATAATGTGGAAAATATGGTACAACCAGACAGGATGTGTGAATGACCGATTGTTTTATGTTTGAAAGATTTGGGATTTTAATATAACAACTAATGTTACCAACTAATAAAGTTATTTTATTTTGCATGTGAGATGAAATATGTTAAGATAGAAAGTATGACACGACCTGTTAAAGAGAAAACATTTGTACATTTTTTGAAACTGGGATAATACCAGCGAACTGCAGTAAATTGATTGTTCTTATCATTATTTGATTCTCTAAATCAAGTGCCATAGCTCTTCCATAAATCATGTGCATTTTGAAAGCTAAATAGCAAATGCTACAATGACTTTCCGTTACTGTTGGACACCACACACTTCCTTGCGCGATTCTCGGAGGTTCTTATTCCATCCCGTGAAAATTATACCTGGCCAGTGGCCAAAAATCTGAATACGTGTAATTAAGCAAAGCAACTAAATAAAAGGCTAAATATATTTGCCGTCTTTATGTAGTTTCCTTGTAGATAACTCTCGTTGTGATTTCTGACAATGGTTTTGTAAGGTCTCATTGTAATAATCACAGTTATTCACATAAAAAAGCCCTTACGTATTGTTATGTATAACTGAATAGTACATTACATCTGAAGTTTAGGTTTCCAAGTTTATTTAAGGACGGCATATCAGATATGAGTATTATACATTTAATGTCAACTGAAATCTGATTCTGAATGATGACTGGGGAAGGATGCTGGAGGAAACGATTACGGTATTGCATTTGTCGTCATCCACCAGATCAAATTTAACTTGGGCGGTGTAATGTCCTGTAAAAGGATCAGAGGGTTTTGGAAGTTATGGAATGGGAAGGAACTCACGAAATAAATTTCTCTAGCGGCAGACAGGCATTATGAGTTTAGTTACTATAGTTACTTTCTTCCAAAAATTACGATCCGTTGTCTTTCCGTCCACTGTGTTTTCCTTTCTTTATACGAAAGCCTTTCTGGCTCTCTACCACTTGAAGTAGAAGAAGCGATAGTAATGTTTATGTATGGTAACAGTATAATCGGAAGGAAGGAAATAAAAAGGCAGCACTGTAAGAAAAACCATTTACAATTACCTGAAGAGTGCCGGATAGACCTGAACCTCGGAATAATTTAAGTATCTTTGAAGATAATGTGTAATTTCCTTCTATAAGGTGTTTGCACTGTAGTGCCTTCAAACTTAGTGGTCAATGTCGTTATAAAAATTCAAGCAAACCTCTTGGGGTTATAACCCTATTACAACTAACACGTAATCTGAAAATATACAGAATAGTAAAGTCTTATCAGTATTTGCCCTCGATTAATAGATGTGGGTTTAAGAAAGGTGTTCCATTTATTCACGCAATTATGTTTTTTTAATTGAAAAGCATAGAACTCCTGTCGGCCATTCTAGAATAGATCTTAACATGCAGGCAGGCGAAAATTAATAGGAAAATCGGATAAAGTATGAAACTAAATTATGAAGATTTATATCATTAACAGGCAGTTAATTTTACCACCGTTATTGTTGATGTCTACCAGCACCATCAGAGGACTTCTGCTAGAAATAATTGCCTTGTGAATAACATTTGGTAGGACACACAAAGCGTTGAGAACCTTACTGAAATTTGACGTGTGGAGTTTGGTGAAAAGCACCAAACATCTTGCTTCATGAAATATCACTCTGTTAATTACGCAAACTGCCTTTTGCTTTTGGGCAAAATCGGTCTGACCTGCAAGTACAGTACGTGCATTCCTCAAGCCCAGAACGCGGTAATAAACTGTCTGGTATTGTACCGTGTCATTGAAGACGTACGTATTTATTCTATTCCGCAGGTTCTTCATTTTCCAAAACTCGCCGCTGAATGACCCCCAGAGCGCCGTACAATAACGTACGGATTGTCCTCTGTTCGTCACCACCTCTACTTAAAGCTGTCGTAACAATGTTGCAAATCATTTTCCATTTTGTTTTACTATTGTTAAAGGGTGTGGGCCTGAATAACGTTGTCGGTATAGCGACTCGCTATGTGCTTGACGGTCCGGGGATCGGATTCCGGTGTAGCCAAGATTATCCGCACCCGTCCAGACCGGCCCTAGGGTTCACCCAGCCCCCTACACAAGGTGTACCGGTTCTTTCCCGGGGGTAAAGCGACAGGGGAGTGGGGCTGACCACCTTCCCCATCTAGGGTCGAGGTTAAAGAAAGGGTAAATCTCTACATCTGCTTCCCCTCTGGGCCTTCGTGGCCAGTTCTAGGGTTACCTTTACCTTTACCGTATTATTATACAGGGGTCTGATGATACCGTGTGACAAACTTCATAAGGCAAAGTGATATGCCTCTAGGCATATTTTTTTCGTGACAGTAATCCAGTCACGCATTCGTAAGCACTATACAATGAAGTAATATTAATCAATGCACCATTAAAGTTATTATCCTGCATTTCCAGTATCAAATGTTGTCTAAATACGCGGTCATTGCACTGCTACTCAACATAGAACCCTCAACCTTTCCGTAGAATTCGTCTGAACAGCATCCTATAGTAAACCCCTTCTGCTCTGAACTGGCTCCACATTGACAGCCCCTCAGCTGTTAAGAAGAGAAGATTCTTTATTTTTCTCTCCCCGGTAGATGAGCTTTGTGTGTTTATTCTCTTCGTTCTCTGTAATTCCTTTCACCCGCCCTTCTCCCAGGATCGCCCGCATAAATCTAGAAGAGATACATTCAACAGACAATCGTCATTGTGGTGAACCTCATCATGATAAGATACTTCGTCTCTTGAAGCCATTGTCTGACTCAACCAAGAAGCATGAGGCCCCTAGCAAAAGAAATTCAGACGGCACCGTCCTGTAATACCAGGAACACATACAGCCTCACGGTAGGATGGTTAAATTAACCTGCAATGTTTTGCGGTCTTCTGCCATTATTCTCTCTTGTTTTATGCCTCTTTTCAGAACGTCTCACGACAAAACTTATTAACTGCAAATTCAGAGTTAGTGGCAAAATGAAATAATGAAACAATGGATGGTACGCCACCGTGTGAAGTACACTATTTTGAGTACACGTTTGTAGGCGGCAGTAGCTCCTGATGTCTCTTTGCTGCGGATAATTAATTGTTAGCAAAGCCGGCCGGCCAACGGACAGTCAACTGAAAAGCACAGCACGTACAAGCCTGTGCACCGGACGGCCACCTAAAGAGTACGATGATACCAGATGCTGTACAATACAATTTTGACCTCCTGATGATGAACATAATAGTGCTCGAAACATGTAGAGAAATATAATAAACTTATTATAAAACAAGAATTTGTGCATTAAATTGGTCAGTTACTAAGTTTATGGTGTGTGTTTGACATTGGCCTACAACAAATGAAACTGATTTTGGTTGAATAAACTCGTTAATCACGAATACAGCTGCCAGAACTGTTTCTTATGTCTATGGTAATCAAACCTTAAGAAAAATTCCTATTTTCATCACATCAATTCTAACATTAATTTCTACAAAATGGACTGCATTGTTAATACGTATATATGTCTGTTAAAAACGTTGTTCTACGTTGTCCGACACCTAGACTCCATTGTTAATTCTAGAAGTAAATACACGCCTAGCTTCACGGTCGCACTCCTACAATTGTCACATTTCAAGAACTGTTCCTTCCTGCTTCATAATTCGTAGTGGACAACTGGTACTCGCAAACCGCATAAATCACACCAATGTCAGCTAGCGACGTGTTTGCGCGGGATATGATGTGGAAATATGGTCTTGAAATTGTAATTAGTTTACCTTAAGCAATTAACATGCCTGGGGTCTTTTAGAAAACTATTGTGTCTGCCATATAAATGGCCTTCATAGCGTTTAATTATCATGACAGTGCGCTTTTCGCCTACAATCTCTCTGGGTACTAATGATATAGCTACTCTTACGTCTTCGAATGTGGGCTTCCACTACATCTGGCTTTGGCAATGTCTGGGACTGAGCGACCAGAACCCGACTAATTCTTGGGCTTGCAAGTTGCCCGAATAGTAAAATGAAATGGGCCCATCGGAAAATAAAATTCTAAACAAATGCAAACTAAAAGGCAATTCTAATACTGAACAAATCTGAAGTTAGTTAGTGGTATTTCCTGGACACCCGATGTGCTGAATGTAGACCAAGTAAAATAAAAATCTCTAACAAAGGGGAATAGAGACTTAGTGCCCCGTGACAAGCGTTTTTATTTGAGCCTGTCAGCTAGAATTCTCCTCAAGCTGCCCCTAGACGGTCAATGTTAATACTTGTAATAATATTTTGCAGTAGGGTCCTCCCTAGACATTCCAATATTATTTAGCAAGATTTCATGTTGCTGTTGGGTCAGGAGAGCGAATATATCATTACCGATGCTGTCTGTGTGACCATTGATTTAGTCCTGTGACTAAGAAAGAAAAATTGTCGCCGGTGGAACAAAGAATTGTAAACAAGAAGACCTCAATACACACAAGAAAATCTTATGAGAAACCTAAAATTGAGTGAACCAAACGACTACAGAAATGCTGGAGAGTTCCATAATTTGATGAGCTCCTCACGATTGTTACCCCTATAGTTGCTAAAAGAAAAAATAATATGCGAGAAGCAGTTACTTCCAGTCAACGTCTATCCAATACGCAAAGCTACTGGCCAATGTTTTTGACGACCCGGAACTTCCTCCTTGGACATATGTGTTGCTCGGTAGACGGAAGGTAAATGTGTGCATATTGAGCAATATTTCCGAAGGTTATTTAATTTTTGCAAGATTAAGTAAAGTCGAAAGTTTGATTGAAACAATATATTGTGAAACACTTCAATATTGAAAGTAGACTGTCAATAACCTAGTGCAACAGTCGTCAGTCATATTTTGCAATATTAATTAATGCACAATATTATTTACTCTCTAAGGCATTTTTAGTGTGCAAACTGTGTTCACGTGTTGGCGTCATGTATTTCGGTGACAGATTTTGTAATATTTATATTAATAATTTTGTTTTCTCGGCATTGAAAATAGCAGGAGAAGTATAGTAAGTGCATGGTTTCCCCAGCAATAAACAGCACATAACATAACGACGGTTAAAATGCTGTAACTTAACAGCCAAAGTGTTTGTACTGCAAGGCTATCAGCACAACCTATATGTTTTAGACGCCGTATCTTTCTGCCTACATTCTGAACGTGGGGATCGATTCTGATGAGCAGAACGGTCATCTTTTCTTCTTCTCAAACCTGTAACGTCCAGCCTCGCTCTGGAGCCCAACCAGTCGCTATTAGGATATATTTCATTGGCGGCAAATGAGGAAAACCTGACACTCGCTATCGTACTGCGTGGAGCTGAATGTCAAAGTCCATTTCCTCATTAAAGCATATCAACTATGTACACCGAGGTTGGGTATTCCGAATGATTTTACTGTATCTGCAACATGTTTCGGCCCAGTTGGTCCACAATCAAGGAGATGGATAGAAAATGACGAGTGGAAGTACCAGATTTCACAAGAATGGCGATACAAAATGATATGCACGTTACTTTAATGTACATTTTAAAGCTCATGACTAAAAACAATGTCTGACCTCCTAATGATCCTAATAAATGTTTTTATAACAGCTGCTTCTGAAGGAGACGAGCACGAATTACTATAGGCCGCAGTGAACTTCAAAACATCCGTTCTAGACCAATCGTCAAATCAGATGCAGTGTATTATTATAATTATTGGGGAAGTGGATTCCAACACTCACGTACGCATTAATTTTTTTCAGATGTTATCCCAAACTATGCAAACGAAGACGTTTGGAAGCTGTCGTGTATTGTAAGTGATGCCACCCCTTTATTTACCAGCAGTCTGACAGTGGTGAAAACCGATCCTGTGGTAGAAACACACCATTTCAAGTCAATTTCCTCCTTTCTGGCACAGAAATGGGCACAGGTTCAGTTAATCTTCAAGTGAATGGTCCCGGAAGTATTTAAAAAAAAATGGAGGTTCACTTACTATTTTAATGTCTGGCGTTTATTCTGTGGTTTTGTGTCTCGTTGCTTTCCTTCATGGTTTATTCAGATAACGAATGCTGAGAAACGTCTGAGAAATTTACTGGTTAAATTACGCTGTGCTTTTCGGTTTTCATTAAAGCATGTGTCTTATTTTGAGAACAACCATAGACACTAATTAGGACAGGTAAATGTAGAACTAGGTTTAGAATAAAACTACAGCTAAAAAACTCTATTTTATGAGAACTGAAGCAGCTCGAACGACCGTGGAATAAATAAATGATTTCTGAAGTTTCTTATAAGAACTTCTGATAAATTTTTTTCTCGAGTCGGTAGGAAACTTAGAGACAAGATATGCTGCTATTGCTCGCGACTTCATATGCAGCCACAATATCGATAACTTCAAATACCGACATTTAACCGAAGTCAACATTGTAACTTTAGCGAAGCACAGGCTGAAAGCTCCCTGATGATGGTTTATGTGAACCTAAACATGTTGGGGCAACTATTTTAATTTTAAACGATTTTAACTGCTTAACAGTTTCATAATAATTTGTATGCATTAGTTGCATAAATAAAGGTCTTAATACTGTCAAAATTCACGGTGCAACTACGAAGATTATCGAAATTCTATACTACATATTGGAGTAGACTACACATGAGACCTGTAGCTGTCATTCTGCTAATTTATTAAGCTCACTTACAATGTCTGTATATTAATAGTTCATGTTATTTTTTTTTTTGGTGCAACAGCCCCCAGTTGGCCAGGGCCTCCTCATTCGTGAGGTTTCTAGATCACACTCAACGACGCACCACAGTCGGTATGACTCCTCTGGACGAGTGATCAGCCCGTCGCAGAGACCTCTACCTGACAGCACACAGCACTCACAAGAGACAGACTTCCATGCCGCCGGTGGGATTCAAACCCACAATCCCAGCAAGCGAGCGGCCGCAGACCTACGCCTTAGACCGCGCGGCCACTGGGACCGGCAATAGTTCATGGTATACCTTTATAAAATTCCCATTTATGTGTGAATGGGTTTATGAGTCACTATGACCGAAAATCGAAATTGCCTGGTAAGGTTTATTAAAAATCCCCCCCCCCTCTATGTAATTTAAAAAGATATCTGTCAGAAAAATTGCGTGCCAATAATAGTAGGTCACAGACGAATGGAAAGAGGACAACGGCCAAGCATAATCTCCACCATAAGCGTTCTTTTTACTTTGTAAAGCTTGTCTAAACATTCCACATACCTCTGAAAAAGCATAAACACTTTTAAATTGTTTAAGTCTCTCGCCGATGAGAATTGTTTGTGAAAGTTGCAATGTGAAGAAGCTAACGTAATCTTTAAATCAATCGTTTTTTAAATAAGATTATATTATTTGCTCATCAATAAACGAGACCTTTTAACCCTTGTTAAGAGAACATTTATGCTGCTATTAATTTTAGGTATTTCCTGTGTACCATTTTTGCAAAATGTGCTCTGTATTCTTGATATTAGTAACTGCAAATCTTCTGACCCAAAAATGAATTAAAAAATCAAGAAATTATACTCAGTACGCTATAAATAAAGTACCACGCGCACTTTGAAACACTGCTAAAGAAAACAGAGAAGTTTGACCTCACCCCACTGATCCCTTTTTCCACCTGGGTTTTACTCGTAAATGTGTGAGCATACTCCGACCCTCTTCTAAACGAACAAGAAATCTTAAAAGAGGAAGAAAGGTTGCCTGTAAAAACCAATAATTGATGGGATAGCTTGAAATGGCTAGCTTTATGGTATTTTTTCCACGCCTATTGTCTGTTTTTTGTTCCGGAACACAGCTCGTTTGCTTTCTCATGAACAATTTATGTTACGCTTTTACAAGGACCCATACAGACGACCCTTGGACTGGCAAACACGGCTCTTCTGGGTTCAAGCTCGTGTATAAATTAGTATTTGACTGGGTGGGTGGTCTGTAATTTACACACAGCGTAACTGTTCATAAAACCGGGTAGCTCAGTCGGTATAGCGACTGAGCTACGGGCTGGACGGTCCGGGATCGAATCCCGGTGGGGACGAGATTTTCTGCCCGTCCAGACCGGCCCTGAGACCCACTCAGCCTCTTTTAAAATGGGTACTGGGTCTTTCCCGTAGGTAAAGTGCGGCCGGGGCGTTCTGCTGACCTCTCACTCTCTTCTAGTGCCGCGGTCTTGGAACAGTAGAGCTATACCTTTACCCACCACTCTGGGCCACACCTGGCCTGTAACTTGATCGCTTTACCTTTACCTAACTGTTCATAAAACCGGGTAGCTCAGTCGGTATAGCGACTGACTACGGGCTGGACGGTCCGGGATCGAATCCCGGTGGGGACGAGATTTTCTGCCCGTCCAGACCGGCCCTGAGACCCATTCAGCCTCTTTTAAAATGGGTACTGGGTCTTTCCCGTATGTAAAGTGCGGCCGGGGCGTTCTGCTGACCTCTCACTCTCTTCTAGTGCCGCGGTCTTGGAACAGTAGAGCTATACCTTTACCCACCACTCTGGGCCACACCGGGCCTGTAACTTGATCGCTTTACCTTTACCTAACTGTTCATAAAAGCCTTTGCGTCATATTAGCTGCAACGGATCCTTCGAAGTATAAATGTGATTATTAAGCAGTTCATTTCGGGGACTGGAATGTTGCTATTATCAAGTTCGTTCTTGTAGACAGACTATGCAGCTCCTTTTGCACATAGGAATATCGCTGTCTTTCTCGTCACTTCTCCTGTTCTACGTCCCGCAAACGCCATCACACCCAAACGTGCAGACTAAATACAGTGAAATTATTTTATCCCGCACTGTGTTCATCAACATGGTCGGTCCAACGACATGTTTTTGATATTCATATGGAATCTGACATTAACCTTTTGGCGCCGGAATTATTTTTTAAATTTTAGCACACCCTGTATATAAAATGTGAATAATACAGGTATCAAATAAGTTAAAATTATGAAACAAACTACCTTTTGAAGAGAAAAAACGGTGAGTCTACACCATGTTTAAAATATTCGGTACCTATATTTGTTGAATAAATATATAAAATGCAACGTTTAGAGGTTAGCGGTGCGGTACGACCACTATAGTTGACACTAGGCGTCAAAAGGTTAATGGTGTATACTGTATTGTTTGCAGTTTTGTGTAAGTGTAATTTTAATTTTGTTTTTTTATCATTGTCCACATTGAAATTGCCTTTCTTAAGTCAGCATCCTATCTATCGATACAACCTGCGCCCCCCCCCCCCCCCCCCCCCTCGTGCCCAACCAAAGGAAATTTTCTTTATATAGCACGCAGAAACACACTCTTTTTTCACCCCACAAAAAGATTATT
>Ga0123354_10018848_pt1 | contig 10835 bp, 4 predicted proteins | sample TergutLab28metaG_2_FD_97872 | JGI IMG/M metagenome (GOLD analysis project Ga0123354, IMG submission 97872) | Labiotermes labralis P4 segment gut microbial communities from Petit-Saut dam, French Guiana - Lab288 P4 | ecosystem: Host-associated > Arthropoda: Insects > Digestive system > Gut ... | reverse complement strand
ACCTTAAGGACAGGAGAGGATATTCTCATTTGAAGGAGGAAGCTCTAGATCGCACTGTGTGGAGGAATCGTTATAGAGGAGGCTTTGGACCTGTCGTCAGACAGAATACTGAATGAATGAATGTTAGGATGTGTTTTGCAGATTTTCCTTACGGAAAAACTGGATTCGTCACCACGCTTGACGCTACATAGATATATATATATATATATATATATATATACGCACACGCCTGTGTTAATGACGAAAGAATTGTTCACTTGCAATCCGACTAAGACAGTGACGTTCGAAACATCCTATAGACCTGCGTCACGGAAATTATGCGAATGAATATCAGGGCTTTGCATTGTATGTGCACATGTAAAATTGTTAATCCAATTAGCTGCATATCCTACCAACGCTGTGTCCCAGTAACTTGCTGCTGATTGTACTCAGTTCTGCTTTGATTAGAACATTGCCTCTCCTCCCCCTGGTTTATACACACTGTGCGTCATATTTGGGTTCGTTAAACGAGCGTTGACTATTACGTGTTGTCTATATTGATGTGAAGTATTGCCGCTGGGGATTGAACATCTGTTACACTCAGACAAAGCGAACCCACTGTCAAGGGGTTTAGAGGTGGAATTACATTTTAAAAGAAAACTTGAGTCACGTTCCAAACGAAGGCGTACGCTTCAAATTAATTACAAACAGCTTAAAAGTTTGCGCATACGTGACGTGTATCACACTGTATAAACAAAGGTAGGTTTTTAACGACCTTTAGACTGCGTTTTGACTCAAATTAGTGGTTCTAAATACGTGACTGAAGCGTCAGTGTGTCAGTTTCTGTTAAAGGTACCATGTATGCTTACGCAATACCCATGAATATAATAATCTTGCTTGTTGTAGTACACTACCTTAAAAACATTTAGACTTAGTTCAATACGTGTAATCAACCCACGCATCTACAGACCTAATAGCACAATAGGTCCTTTGGAAATTCAACACGAAATGTACTATAGGTGAAAGTATGTACATATCCAAACCGTTCGGTGGTTAACGCCGTCTGCTGGTCGCTGAGAGTAGCTTACCTCCTCTAGTGGTTAAATAAACTACACATTTTGTCATAAAGCGTCTTGTGTTATGTAAAGAATGTTCAGCATCTAATATTCTTGAAAATGTACAAATGAAGTCATGACAACACTGAATGCAGCTCATGTGCTAAGCTAAGTGTCAACATGTTTCAGCATAATTCCCGAGCAATTTGATGCATGTTTTCCGTCTTGGCACGAGTTCATAAATTATATGGCGGTATAAATAGGGCAGTCATTTTTTTTGGTCGATGTAGCAAAATTTGGAAGATCGTTGATTCCACAACAGTGACGAAGTGGAAACGGCTGTTCGTGAATGACTGCGAACGTAAGAGCCCCATGTTTACCGCGACCGAATATTTAAACTCATGTCAAGATGGGACAGATGCATAAATGTACTCGTAGAATATGTTTAAAAGTAATGATATCTCATTGAAAGTAATGCTCAACATTAAGGTTGTTATGACTTCACATTTGATTTTTATGACCTAGGAAACCTTGGTTACGAGCAGCATCTTTCATTATATACGCCGGGTGGAACGAAGCTACTTTCTTTCACATACAGCAGGGGGTAATACATTATAAAATGTGAATAGTTTAGTGACAGTGCTGTGGTAGCAACATTTTTGTTATTTATTTAACGACGCCTTCTCGGCCACCTGCGTTATGTGTATAAGAGAGCAATGTGATTTCACGGTGATGAATTGGTGAGGATTTTGGAGGAAGTAGATGTGTCTGATTTCACGATATAAATCCTACCTAACCTAAATGTTTTAGAAGATTTTTTTTGCCGTATGATACACCTGGTTTGCTTGCAGTGTAAAGTGTTGTTGTGAATAGTTTTTGTTCCGAGGCGGTACCACACTACTCAGAAAGTGGCGGAATTGTGACGTATTTAAAGTGATATGTCTCGTCCGTAACACCGAAATTGTTAATAATATCATAGTATCTTCTCTACTTTTACTTCCTTAATTAGGCAGAATACACTTCGTTAATGTAGTTGCAACGCAGGAGAAGTGAGAGACTGACCTGACGGCAGTTCGTTTGTTATAATGTAGCTACCTACAAATACTGTGTTGGCCATTGTCCTTTGCCTGTCAGAATTTTGGGGGCCTTCCCACTAATCACTTGACGTTGTGGGAAGTGAATGTACGCTTGTCTTCAGGAGCTTGGTGGTAATATTGCTGAGAAATATGTTACTGATTGTCTGTGTTTAGTATCAGTGACGATAAGATAGAACTGGGACTGCATGGGCATGGAGGTGGTTTCTGTCGTTACGTATGTAGTTCAGGTATGGGCATGGACGCGAACTTGGACTGATGGTGCTCGGGAACAAAGTGGCGAGAATATACACGAAATAGCAATGGGTGAAGAAAATCACGTAACCACAAGCTTCTTTATTTTTTCGCCTTATCTTTTTGTGGTGCTGCAGTTAAGGTAAAGCAATGGGCAGTGCATGTTGTACGCATTAGGGCTTTGTGTTTCAAACTTTTTTTTTGTATACCACTATCGCAATGCACAACACATACGCATGCGAATAGGCACTGCATATATCAACGTCTACGTATAGGATACTGGTCTTTCGGTATGTTCCGCTATTTGGCAGGGCTGAAGTCTTCAGACCTGCCAACTAGCGATTCAACGATGCTATGGATAACTCAAATTTTGCAGTTGTTGATTTTTTTAAATTAAGGGCGGTTGGACGACAGTGAAATAGTACCGTGGTATGCGCTGTGTAAGGGAGCACGCCGCGGTGCAGTTGGTTGAGGCACTGCGTAACAAGCTGGATGGTCGCGGGTTCGATTCCAAATGGGTCCATTGACATAATCTTTCCGGCCGCACTATGGTCCTGGGATCGACTCAGCCTCTAACAGAAACGAGTACCAGGAATATTTCTTGGGGGTAAAGACGGCAGATGCGTAGGGCTGACAACCTTACCACCCTCGTGTGCCGATTGTCATGAAAAGTGGGAGCTTTAACCTCCTTGGACCCTCAGGGTCTGTCCAGACCTGTACGGCTGTTGCTTTACCAATACATTATACACTTTATAAACGTTTATCTTTACATTTAAACTAGTGCGATTGACGTTTCTAAATTTTAATTACTGAGAGAAATTCCTAATTTTCTTCACGTGCCATCAGGCGAAGCGCCCAATACTACCAGTGGTACGCGGATCATCTTTAAAAAAAACACTCTATTGTGACGTAGAGAAATGTGTGTGTCTAAAACCTGAAGGGAAGAGGACAATTGGGATGCCTAATAGAGCGTCAGTTTTGAAGAACAGTGTGTAGCTTTCCACAGGCTCAATACATGTCGCAGTGACAGATTATAATGGACTCTATAATAGAACTGCCGTTTCCATAAAAGGTGGATCGAGCAAGTTGACTTTTGCTGTAATACTTCTGTCTTACATTCAGAAGATTCGGGGTTCGAGTCTGTGTTGGATGACTGACTTTTGGATGGATATTTTTCCTGTTTTTTTCCCCCATTCCCTTCTGGCAAATGTCAGGATAATATCTCAAATTAGGTTACTACCGCTTCCTTCCACGTCCTTTCCATTCATCTCATGAACACCTGTTGGCTCAGCTACCGGCAGCATCGTTACTAGAGCCATAAATAAATGCGAGGCTGAATATATTTTGATTAGAATCAGTTGAACATAGCGTACTCATTCATAGGGTATAGGCCACACACCAAACACCTGATCCAAAAAGCTAGTACCTATTACGAAAGAACCACACATAGATATTTGGACACAAAGCATAATTTTATACTGTATACTGGATAATATTAGGACGGTTCTCCAGGAGGTGGGATGTGGGTATATGGACTTGATTGGGCTGGCCCAGGATAGAGACAGGTGGCGGACGCTTGTGAGTTCGGTAATGAACCTTCGGGTTCCGTGAAATACGTGGAATTTCTTGACTAGCTGCAAACCAGTTAGCTTCTCAAGAAGGACTCTGCACGATGGAGTAAGTGAGTAAGTATTTAATTTTACACTGCACCCAATTGTATTTTAATTATATCTCAACTCTATTTTAACTACAACCCAATTTTAATAATTATAAAATAACAACTGCTGTAATCACATGAGGTAATTCTAAGTTGAAACATCGCTGCATGTGACTCCGTGAAGATGGCCAATAAATCTGAAAGAATCGTGTTGGAGATCTAACTGCAAATAAAAAGGAGCATTGTGCAACAAGTTGATTATGATTATGATTCTTTGTGAATAAATATAACCCGTTTGGAAATCTTCCGTTCTTCCCCGTTCGTGCAGCAACATTTGTTGCAAGAACTCGAGGAATCTAATGCACTTAAGCGCCTCTGGTTTAAAGTATTAAAAAGCAATATCGCCTGGACTTTTCCGGACTCCGAGCCCTGATGGTCCCCGGGCGGTGTGTTGGACATGACAGTCATGTTGCGTGCACTTCTTTTTTAATTAAACTGCGATCATTTCGATCGAATGTGTATGATGCTGCATTGGGGTGGTCGTTTGGAGTCAGCACGCTGAGATGTAATTGGACCCTTCGCAGTGTGCAACATGTGTATGTTTCCTATTAGGAATAACCAAGCAGTCACTAACGATTCTCCGAACTAGGTCTGAATAACAGTGTGTAGCCACAGGTTTGCAAACAGCACACCTTGCAACGAAACCAAGTTTTTCGAAACCACTGTTGTTCTGCCACCCCGTTTTGGATTCAGGCCCGTTTCTGCACATTCAGCAAGAATTCACAAAGTGTGGTAATGGCAGCCTGATGTTGCTAAGTCCTTATTTGTCACGTTATTGGCCTGCGGTATTGTGTTGCTGAAATTTTTCCTGCCCCGAATATGTTTATTTTTTTTCGACTCTACTTTTCGAACATATTCTTCTTCCTGTGCATTCCATCTCATTAGATTTACTTCAGTTGCATGTGATGAAACACAGTTACTGCTCACCATCTTCATAACAGTTCACGTAATTAATCCGGAATGTTTCAAACATCCCGTGAATCATTGTTAAGGGTATTTAAATAAACACGTTGATCGGAGTGTGTTGCAACATCAGTGTAGTTGTGCAAGGAACAAGTTAAATGGAACAACTTGATTAATACAACAAATTTCCTTGTGAAATAACTTGAAATGCCAACTTGATGCAACTAGGTAATTTTATTAATGTATTCTTTGCTCGATATGTTTCGGGTACATACGCCTATCATCAGGAGTAATGGATGTTGTGTTGCAGCGTATGATTTTCTGCACCGAGTTTTTGGATGGGTGGTGGTCTTGAGAGACTGAGTCGCACGGCAACATCCGCACCGTACACACGACCTACGCAGCGGCTCTCAAGACCACCACCAATCCAAAAACTCGGTGCAGAAAACCATATGCTGCAACTCAACATCTAATGCTCCTGATGATGGGCGTATGTACCCGAAACATATCGAGCTAAGAATACATTAATAAAATTAACTAGTTGCATCAAGTTGGCATTTCAAGTTATTTCATGAGGAAGATGCACGGTCAAACAACCCTCAAATTCCCTTGTCTTACGGCTTATCTAACAACGTGTTTTGGGTTGAAAATAAGCCGTTATCAGGTAAATGTAGAAAATACGTAGAGGAAGATACTACAAAGTTGTACTTGTACTAGTGTATTGCGGTCTCAGTCCTTTAGCATCTAATCTTACTTTTCAGAGAAGAATATTACCCTCAAAATTGTCCTCGACTTACAGTATTAAATATATTTTGTTATGTCATATCATGTCTTATGGCTTAGGCTTCTACTCTTGTTTTTCGTATAAATTAACGAATTATAACATACTCAAAACTTCAGTTTTTTTAAAAATATTATGGTTATTATTAAAGTCCATGTTGTTTTAGATTCTCTTCTGTTACAGTTCTTGGAGAGCGATTTTGATATAATGGTTTCTAAAACTTATGTTGGCAGAATCTCTAGTTCTGCTGGGATGGTAGCAGCAGATAGGACATGTATCCTTCGGTGAGATTACTTGATGAGTGTTCTGTATGGGATATATAATGGAAAGATTTAACATTCAGCGAAAATACAGGTTCAGTCCGTGAAACAAGTTAATATATATTATATACTTACACACTGTACAAAATACTGATCAAATACATTCAATACATATCGCATACCAATATTAAAGAAATGTTGACACCGAAGGACATGCGCTGTACCCGCCAATACCGCTAATACTCTCAGAGCAAAACTTGGATTTGCTGTCAACACGCGTCTCAAAAACTGTTATACCCAAGTCGTCTTCCTTGAGATTTAATAAAAGAGAATATATAACAAATTGAATTTATTAATGCTTATAAAACGGAAGTATGTTACATTTTAGCAAAAAATTTACATCAAAGGGAAGAGCAGCAGTCAAAGCCATCATGTAATGTGACATCTTATATTATGTATCCGGGGAACATTTTTAGGACAATTTTTTTCTTGAAAAGTGTAACGAACTGTAAAATGTCTGAGATCTAAGTATCTTATTAAGACCTGCAATAACTTTGTCATATTGCCTCTGCCTTTGTTTTACAGTTAGTCTCACGTGACTAAATTTAAAGCCGAAACATGCAGCTTTATTTTAAAACAAATTAATTTTTTGTGTTAATAAATTTGTGTATTTTAAACACTGCGGGATGGCTGATATCAAAAGTTTGGGATTGGTTCCATTGTTATAATATTATTATATGTACAATGATCACGCTGCGAGAAACGTGATCTGTATTGTTCAGTACTCTTCTTCAAAGGAAATTTAAATTTAATCGTATTGTTGTTTCTAGCCATATATGCCCTTCTATGTTTACCATCTGTGTGCTGTTTTCTGTCCTCGGTGCTGAGGTTGTGTTCTTACCGCTCGTGTTTCTTTGGTTTGCCCTATTTTAAAGTGTGATGGTAAGTATGTTGAAGTTATTTATTGTTAGCTTATTCATTCCCCAAATATAACAATTTTCTAGTTATCACCCAGTTAGATTTGGAGTCTGTCGTGGAAAATGTCTTCTGAATCATTCTTACGCTGTGACAACTTAGTGGCGTTTATAGTTAACATTTTATGGGCCTGTCCCGGTAGCCGGACGGTATAATGCCGTAAGTCTGGTGTCGCTGAATTGCTGGGATCGCGGTTTCGAATCCCGCTGAATGTATGGTTGTTCGTTGTATGGTGTGTAGGTAGCGGTCTCAGCGACGAGCTGATCACTCGTTGAGAGGAGTCCTAACGGATGTGTGTATCTAATTGTGTCTGATCTGGACACATCAACAGGGAGGCGGCATAGGCTCTAGTTATGCCGTTGTGCCACCAAAGAAATCTTTATATCAGTTCTGTATCGAACTAATTCTATCAAATGTAAGAAAAATTCATACTTTCAAATTGTAATAGACCTAGGACTTAAATTTGCACTAGAAAGCATGAATTATTCTTGTAATTTGTCCGTAGTCACTTCTTGAAAGACTTACGTAACAAGTAGTCTGTTGTAGTAAATTGTGACTAAACACTACCGACCAGTTGTTTAATATGGATTATGCTATGTGCTGTAGTTAATTTATTGTAGGATGGATAGAACGAGAGGTTGTGTTGCTTTCCTGGTATTCATATCCTTTCACAGATTGCTAAGTGCAAGATTATTTTACCAACGTATGTACTATGTTTCAGCGTACTATAAAGTTGTTACAGTTAAAACACCAGACATCCTACACATTTGGCCCCTTCTTTTGGGGTTATCCTGAGGGAGTGTACATAGGTATTTGTATAAAACATAGATTATAAATAGATAAAATAGGTTTACATATTTAACCAATTTTATTTATTTATGTATAGTTGTAAGGTTAAAATTCTAACCTATTGCATCTATTTAAAATCTACGTGTTATGCACATATTGATATACACTCTCTGAGCATGAATCATAAAAAGGGCCGAAACATGACGCAGTTCTAGTCTTTTAATTGTAAAAACTCTGTATTGCAATATAGTATTTTTGTTGGTATTTTCTAGAATTTGGAGGTCATAAGGATTTGCACATGACTTCCAGATTTGGGAAACCAAATGATACATTTCGTCTGAAGAAATACCGCTTTTATAATTTTGTAATTATATTTATGAAATTATTGCTTCCTGGCACAATTCCCGTTCGGGCAGTCGGGTTATATGTAGTTGCGTGGTTATCGTTGATGTAGTTACTGCTTATGCTGTTATTATTACCTTGTAATTAGCATGTTATATGGTTTCAAACGCAGAACGTCGTTAATAGTTCGCCCTTATATTACGCGATTTCTGTTGGGGGCGCGATGTTGATTAATTCGTGTCGTGATGGCGCATCGTGTAGCTCTAATTGGTTGTGTACCGCATGTAACAAACACAACTGCCGGATACCGGATAGCGTTGTGAGTCACTGCCTCAGTACAGTGCGATGCTGATTAGCTTGTGTTTTTGTTGACAGTGAATGCAGTAATTAATTGAGGGTGTCTGAGAACAGGGTACTGAGCGTAATGTCTGAACACGAGAGAGTAAGGTGAAAGGGAAGAGAGTACATTGTGTGTACCTTCGTAAATTATACGTCACCTATCACTTACCATCATCGTCATCATAATCATAATCATCATTATCATCATCAAATGTTTTCGTCTACATTAATAATTATTTTGTACTTTGTAAAATCTCTGGCGTGCTATTCTTAACTTATTTCTTTATTTCTTACTCGAAGACCAGCATTCTAAAAGTTTTTCATGTTTAGCTCAGTCCGTTCAAGTAAATATGGGTATAGAACTCCTAATTAGACGGTTGTCACTATCTTCTTCGTCCTTTCGAATTAATTATTCGCTGCTCGTCATGTCATTTGACTTCATGTAATTGCTGACTAATCAAAAGGTCCTTTAATTAAACCAAGAGTAAATATAAAGAAATAACATTAGCAATCTTAGAGGTATTCATTTTCATGCGTTAATAAACAATTTACACAATAAAACCAACAAATGCACTAATATTGAAATTATATTTTTTTACACACAATTTTTTTATAACTCCGACATGTTTCGAACTGTCTTGATCATCTTCAGGGATTTACTGAACATGTATAAGCGTATATAAAATCAAAGGTGGATTATTATATACATTAAAATTTGTGCATTAAATATCTGCACACATTATACATTTCGTTTGTAGCGTTGTAGAACTGGTGCGTACGATGCGGAGGCTGTAGTTTTGTAGCTATTTACAATAGTTAATATCAGGGGGATATGAAATTTACGTTTTGGTAACCAACACTGGACTGTCACACTTTCTGGTTGGTACGGCGATGCGGCGTGATGCCTCCTGATGTTGACTGGAGGGTCTCGCACTGTGGTATGATGTGCAGAGCCTCAAGATTTTGCTTTCCGGATAATCTAAACAAATTTCGTAATGGTCAGTTGAGAATTACCCATCTTTTTTCCTTCAGCCCTCCCAGATATTAAGGTACATCGTTTTAAACTGTATCAAACATTCTCATACAAAATGTGATCCATGCAAGACACATGATTACGAACGACATCACCAGCATCACAGCTGCCATTGGACAGAGTGAATATTGGCCGACAGCTCATTCAAATTTTCTTTGGCTTGTTACGTACTGTTTACGTGTATAAGGTTCTTATTTTACATCAGACTGTGAAAGTGCAACTCTGCTTCTCTTTTCACAGTTTGTTTTGCTGTCCATTTGATTATTCTGTAGGGTCTACATTTTCTGCTATATTTTGTGTCAAGCTCCTGAGGTATTTAAAATATCAAAACAGCCCTCTTCTCGGATGTAACGCCATGTCGTCCGGTAAAAATTTTCCGAAGTTTTAGAGTATCTTGCTGTTTCTATCATCAGGGTGCAAGGAAGTAGAGGCAGAGAGTTTCTCAAAAATTGCCCAAACCACACGAGGTCACATGTCAGAAGATCGTTACCTTTGTAGCGCTTGCCTTGCCAAACCCACGTGTTTTGATTTTTCTAAGCACAAATCATTATTGTTATTAACATTTGGCCTGTGCATTGACTTTTTTTTACACCTTTGGAACACGCTGGTCCGCTACATACTAGGCCTATTTAACAACTTAATTTCTTACTCACAGGATATAAACTCCATCTTAGTTACAAAGAACAGTCAGTTAATGGTATTCAAGGATATAATTGTTTGCGCTGAAAGTCACACCCCAATTTCGTTACGCTCGCTGACCAAATGTTGAGCTTTAAATGTCGCATTGGGTGGTGGGTGCTTATAATGGTCACTGTGTCGTTAGTCATGGGTACAGCAGTGTGACAGAAGCCATGACAGTTAAGTCACTAAAATGTCATACTGCGATTGACGGCAGGGAAATCCATATACACCCAGCCCTTGCTTTACGCCCTAGTTTCGTTCCTGAAAATGTGGGCGTAGGTGAAAAAGGCGTAAATGAAAAATTATATTACCATCAAAATCAAGGGTTTAGCGTAATAGAACGCAGGCAGCCAAAATGAGAGAACGCAAATTAAGAAGTGGTGTACATTGCTAAGGGGCCTTAAGGCAAAAAAGCCGTGAAATAAGCGGACGTAAAACATAAGCTGTATGTATATTTCTACTCACGCCGTCCGTAACGTTTCAGAGGTCAAATTGAATAATTTTCCAACAAGATGCGACAGTATTCAGTTTATTATACTTCTGTAGACAGCTCTACATGTTTCGGGTGTTGACACCCATCATCAGGAGCTCGTACAACTGTAATTACAGCTTCTGGTATTGATTAACCGGATCTACTACCATCCGCTCTCGTT
>Ga0123354_10018846_pt1 | contig 10835 bp, 8 predicted proteins | sample TergutLab28metaG_2_FD_97872 | JGI IMG/M metagenome (GOLD analysis project Ga0123354, IMG submission 97872) | Labiotermes labralis P4 segment gut microbial communities from Petit-Saut dam, French Guiana - Lab288 P4 | ecosystem: Host-associated > Arthropoda: Insects > Digestive system > Gut ... | reverse complement strand
TTTATTTCTTAACATATTCCCTCTGGTTTTCTCTCTGTACAATTCATTAGTCCTACAATGTATTCACCTCCAAATCCTGCAAATCCCTTTATTTCTTAACATATTCCCTCTGGTTTTCTCTCTCTGTACAACTCAAACACCCCATCTCACCCACCATCAGTCTCTAACAGCTGCCTAGTAACTTCTCTATAAACATATTTTACTATCCTACTTCTAACCTATCTATAGCCCAGTATACATACATCCCATACTTGATCACCAGCTTGAGCAACATCAGTAAGGATTGTCCACTGCTTCACCAGGCTGCGAACAACACACCAACTGTGAGCAGATCATACGTGTCAATACAGCGCTAAACTGCCCAGCTCAGTAACCAAGTACGGTGAGAGACACAATCGTAATATGATGTAAACGTGTATGGCCATTCTAGTGGCACAACTGTGACAGGTATTGGCGCCAGCAGTGCTACCCTGTTTACGTCATTCTGCATAACTATTTGTGCAAAGACTCACTGGACCCATCAAATTCATGTGACACATCACCCATACTATCCACTGCACAGTTCACATGCATACGGAACAGATTAACCCTTACCACTGCAGTATTTAAAATGGGTCAGGTAGCTCAGTCGGTATAGTGACTGACTACATGCTGGATGGTCCGGGATCAAATCCCGGTGGGGATGAGATTTTCTGCCCATCCAGACCGACCCTGGGGCCCACCCAGCCTCCTGTAAAATGGGTACCAGGTCTTTCCTGGGGGTAAAGTGTGGCCAGGGCGTGCTGCTGACCACTCACCCCCTTCTAATTCCGCGGTCATGGAAGAGTAGAGCTATACCACTACCCACCCTCTGGGCCACACCGGGCCTGTAACGGGATCACTTTACCTTTCCTGCAGTATTTAAACAGCACACATGCACAGTCCAGCTTGAAAAATCTACATTTCTTCAAATCAAAATGTATCCACTAATCTAACAGCACCAAGAGATTTAAAATTCAATATTCTCATAGGAGAAACTGTTACCAGACCCACTGCCTTCCCCCTCCATACCCACCCCAAGCTAAAATACGTGATTCTGAGGTTAATATTCCTACCATTGCCCAGGATAGAGACTTTCAAATTAAAAGTACCATACAATGAACTAACATCTATAAAACACACAGAGGCTGGTGGCATGTGAGGAATTAAAGACCAGTAAAGTGCACAGTGGCCAACACTGATGGGTTAAAATCCCGTATTTAGAGCTGATAATCTGTCACTGGCAAATTAATATCTGGTCACCAAGCCCACAGCACTGACAGATCTAAATTGCACGCTCGCAGACGATGACACATACTGCAACGCTATTTTTCCCACTACCATGAAAGAAGCACTGTGTTTACAGTAGTGACAACACACTGAGAGCATGCAGACAGTGCCATGCACAGAGAGAGAGAGAGAGAGAGAGAGAGAAGAGAAGTTATGAGAGAAATATTTACTCCTGTGTCAACCTGGTCCATGAGCTGCATTGCCTTAGCAGAGAAAAGAGAACAGTGGCAGAGAGCACAGTCACAATAAAGCTTCGTTATTTGTTTGATCAGAACATTTATCAAGGCACTGGATACAATACAGATATGCGCCACTTAAAGACGGGGATACGTTCTGAGAAATGCGTCGTTAGGCGATTTCATTGTTGTGCGAATGTCATAGAGTGTACTTACACAAACCTAGATAGTATAGCCTACTACACACCTAAGCTATATGGTATAGCCTATTGCCCCTAGGCTACAAACCCATACAGCATGTTACTGTACTGAATACTGTAGGCAATTGTAACATAGTGGTAAGTATTATAATGTTATATTATATAATATTATGGGACCACCATCGTGTATGCAGTCTGTCATTGACCGAAATGTCGTTATGCGGCGCATAGCTGTACAATGTTCCACAGAACCCATTCCAAGCACCACCTTCAAACAGCTCAGTCAGTAAGGTGACTAATGGCTGAAAGTCCAGGGTTCAAAACTCTAACAAGGGCAAGAATTTTCGTTCTTGTCAGCAGCTGATCTTAGTGCCAACCAGCCGACAGACCCTAGGGTCACAGCAGCTGAAACACGAAGTTTTCACCTCCACACACACAAGTAAGGTTGAGACTGCACATAACTGTACTTTCTTGCCTACTGTTCACATTCATGACATCATGACATGGTGCTTAGGAACAAGGTCCACTTTATATTGACCTGTATAAAATAATTCCTCCGTCACCTTCATATTTGAGGTTTTCATTTTAGGATGATGTCTTAAAGGTAAATGTGACACACAAAAATCAGCCTAAATCCACTGTGCATTGCATTACAGAAGGCACATATGTGCAGTTCACTTCATCATGCATTACATTACTAATCCTATCATCACCCAGCCAAGGTGCCAGCAGGATATCTTGTAATGATGGAGACTGGACAAGATGATAACATAGCTGACATTTAATTAAAATGAAGTTTTTTTTTTTTGGGGGGGGGGGGCAGAACTTCTGTTTGCTGCTGGCACCCCTGGCCCCAAATTAAAATATGTCCGTCAGCCCCGCAGAAATATGGAACGTTATCCACGTGACAAGGTTAGCACCCTCAATCACACCAAAAGCACTAGATCTGTGCTGTTTCCAGCATAGATCTAGCAATATATAAAACATCATCACACATAACACAGAGAAAGGATGAAAATAAATGCCCAAGTGGTGCAAAAACAAATTCATTGGTGTCTGGTTCCGCGCAGACAGCACAGTGTTTGCACGCACCCAGCTGACTGGTGATGTGTGAAGAAAAACAGCAGTCACTGCGGGAGAAAACAGCCAATCCAAGACTTGAATGTGACACACAAACATCAAGCACGGTTGCTAACCACTGGTTAGGGAAAACGGGTTGCCAAATAAGAGCTCATAAAAGACACTGATTTCATTAAAACATTAAGAAAAAAAAAATCTTACAGTGCACGCAATGAAGTACCATGTCAGAAATAAAGCTTGAAACTTAAAGAAAACTGCAGACGTGACAGTGCACTGCCTGGTCAGGGCTACAGCTGGGCATGAAGCACGGTGGGATGGCGATGAGGAGGGAAAAACAAAAGAAACTCAGATGAAAACATGCCGCAGTGCTACCGCATCCACAAGGAACCTCACGCATGGTCACGCAGGATTGAACCATAGGCTGTGTATTGAGCAGCCAACATCCAAATGTGACAGCTATGGCATGGCATAAACCGATATGACTTCATTAAAATAAGTGTCAAGCATAACCCACAGATACCAGCACTCAACAGCTGAACGCGCAGCACAGTGAATGGCACTAGCTATTACATACGCCTGACTTTAATTTCTCCTGGCACTCTCAGTATTATGGGAATTTAAACAGGATTCTGAGTTTTTCTTTTTTTGACAGGAGGCATCACGAAGTGTTAGAATGAACATATAATGAAAACAATTATATAAGTCAGCACTGCTTGTTTATTAAAACATAGGCTGCAGTTCATCGGGGAGAACCATCCGGGCATGTCATAGTAAAAACCAAACACAGGACGGCTACACCACGCATTTCTACACAGTGTAATCAGCTCAAAGGGAACGAACATTTTATATTATAATTTACATACAGCAACTGATCCTGTAAACGACTGAAAACAATCCAGCTTACTACCAGTCACAGAACAGAACAAAGATGGAACATCCAACCCTTACTACATAACTTATCGGAACTACAGAAAGTGAAAACCAACCAGACGAGTCCAGCCGGACTAACAGGATCTGAACAACATTCTGGAAATATATATTACAACACAGGCAACCCTGAGAAGCTGTAACTACACAAAACTTACCCCAGCAAACGACAATATATCAGTACCTTATTTTCCCATAGAATACCTTAATGATAATATGAACTATTCTAATTGCAAACACCAACTCATGTTTTAAATATTTTAACCAGACAAGTATATGTTACGCATTTTATCCAGCATAAAATAGATACCAGACTTTATGTATCCTTACGACTGTCAAACATATTGGGATCCCAATATACACACAGCACCAATGACTTAGTCTGCTGCAGCCCTGAAGATGACCTAATGTTGGGTCGAAACATGTAGCCTATGTTTTAATAAATAATTAGTGCCGATGTATATAATTGTGTTCATTATAGGATTCTGAGGACATAAAAATGTGTCAATGACAGTCTGTAGGAGGCAACACATTCCTTCTGTGGTCACATGACAATGACTCCAGCACTGTCTGGTTACACACATTCTGAGCAACAGCAGAGATGCAAATCTCCATTTCATTTTACCCACACTTGTGTGTCTACATCCTTAGTTATCCAGTATGCAAAGTGCGTGCACCATATCATACTGTCATGTGTGGCTGGTATGGGTCTACCACATTTTTCCATATGATCTCATAAACGGCAAGATTTTCGAAACAAAAGTTATCGAACAGAAAATGTGTGATGTTTTGGCTACAAATCTGTCTGAAATATATCTTATTCTAAGAAGAGATGCAAATCTCCATTTCATTTGACACCCACTTTCATTTACATCAACATTACAGTCTTCTGGGATGTTAACACTATGTAGAATTTCGCAGGTAGATACCAATACGCAAGATGTGAGGCTCAACAGAGGTGTTGCAGAGGACACAAGCCTTCTGGGATCTGACTCTGTGTTGTCGAACGAGTGGGTGACGAGACTGCCTTGACCCTGAATATGAGGGGATTTTGATCCTTCAAAGTGCTGTAAACCACTCACCCAACATCACAGTGTCAAACCCTAGAGGACCTGAATTTTCAGCCATACCGCTGTGAGAACCTAAACCATCACAGACTGGTACAAAACATGACAGAGTTTCAACGAGACAGGTAATGTGTGTATAAACATAATACTGAGCCACATTTGCATAACCGTTGTTGCCGTGCAACAACAAGAGGTATTACATATTCTGAGTGTGTGTGTCTAGAGTCTTAGCTATCCAGTACACAAAGTGCGTGCACCATACTATATTGTCATCTGTGGCTGGTATGGCTCTACCACATTTTTCCATATGACCTCATAAACGGCAAGATTTTGGAAACAAAAGTTATCAAACAGAAAATGTGTGATATAGTGGCTACAAACTTGTCTGAAATATATCTCAGTCTAAGAAGAATGCAAAGAAATGTTACAATAAATGTGCATACATCTTCACGCACAGCACCCGCTATTCTTGCCAGGTTTTAATAAAACCTGAATGTTCTTGACAGATAAATAAAGAGAGACCAACTTGATGTCACTTGCTTTTTTATTTCATTATTTAATGCTCAACATGTTTCGGATGTTGATACATCCATCCTCGGGAGCTTGCGACTTATTTGTTGAGTTGTTTCACGGGTTGTATTGCTCTGGTTCGATGCGTGTTGGTGTTACGGTGTGGTTTGGTTGGGGTGCTGTGGTATCCGGATGCAGGTTGAAGCCTGCATCCGGATACCACACCACCCCAGCCAAACCACAATGTAACACCAACACACATCGAACCAGAGCAATACAACCCATGAAATAACTCAACAAATAAATTGCAAGCTCCTGAGAATGGATGTATTAACATCCGAAACATGTTGAGCATTAAATAATGAAATAAAAAAGCAAGTGACATCAAGTTGGTCTCTCTTTATTCAACTATCAAGATGATGCATGGTCCAATAAACATAAGGTTCTTGACAAATTTTAAAAAAATACTCAAATGTCAATTTTCATGATAATCTCTCCATTGAGAGCCAAGCTGTACCACGTGGCCAGACGGACGGACAGACGTGACAAAGCTAATGGTCACATTTCGAAATTTTGTTAACGTGCCTAAAAATTTGGATCAGCCTTTGATAATCTGAATAGCGCCTATAATATACTGTATGGTACATCTGAACATTGAACTCCTGTACTCTTCTGAGGGACAGTCACTGTACACTGGCACATTCGTACTAAACATGAACAATGTGGCAGACATACACAGTACGATAGAACTGGCACGTGGTAATGTTAACTACACAGAAGCTTCAGTCCCCTGTCCTCTCCCACAAGCCACTCAACCAACTCACAGTCAAGCTCCGCGCACTTGGCATTAGCACCACATGATCACGCTTGTTGTGCTGCATATGCTCAGCAAGGCAGACACAAACAGCTACCAAATTTTAGTCCCCAAACTGTAAAATTAGCCTGACGTAAACCCACATTTTTGTATGTGCCACACACAGGGAAATTTATAAATCAGAGTTTCGTCACAAGGGAAGGAAAACGTTTACAGAACCGTAAATGTTGTGCATTTTGATTCACACACACAAAATTTTGCTTTATTTCGGGAACTTAAAAACTTTACTGGAAACATTTTTATAACTACATGTAAATAGAATGTCTCGAAATAGATAACCCAGGGTAATGAAATACTACTCCCCAACTGGCAGAAGGAATCATGGTAGACCTTTGAAGAGACTTCTGGATACGTGAGACCGGAACTTGTCAACAAGTGGCCCAACTCCATGGAAGATATATGATGATGATTTTTATACTACATTACTAAAAAGTAATACTTTAGAATATTGAAAAATATTTTCTTTCAAATAAATTTTACTAGAAAGTTTCAAGATGAATATTTCCACTGATATCAACATTTCGTATGGAACTATTACCATTACATTTAGAACTCACAAGAAAGCACCAGCAGGTGGTGGAATCTGCAGGGGTTTTGTATCAGGTCAGTTACGATAAAAGAGGAAAAGGGAAGAAGAGAATCTCAAGCTCTATGCAGCAGGGATATTCACAGTGCCCCATCTCCAGGTGTGCCACTACACTCCTCAATCTTTCACATTTATCTTGAGCAATTTTCCAGTCAGAGCTTACCTGCTTTAGATGGTTCTTCAGTATTGTACCTTCAGGCTCTGGAAGACCTGGGAGGTCTTCTGCAGAACCTGATGGAGGTGTTATTTTGTTTGAATCCAGATCAACAAGCCAGATGTCATCTGGAAGCCTGAAAGAAACCAATACATATGACATGACAAGAAAGGTGGGACAAAAATATGTCCTGGTCCAAAGCCATACTTACATGCATGCATGCAATACACACACACACACACACACACACATAAGCACACACAGTGATGAGCATAAAATTCAATATATTAACCAATGAGTAACTCAAAAATGAGTCTTACAAGTTTGTGAATTTCCACTAACTTGCTACCATTGTACAGACCACTCTCAGCTCAGTCAATCTCCATCTTCCATTCAGTGAGGTTGAGTGGTTGCATACTGTATGGAATGAGACTGACTCACCTTCAGTCCCCGGGTCTATTTTATGCCATCAAAAAGCAATCATATTTTACTTACTTACTTACTCCATGGTGCAGAGTCCTTCTTGAGAAGCTAACCGGTTTGCAGCTAGTCAAGAAATTCCCCGCATTTCACAGAACCCGAAGGTTCATTACCGCACTCACAAGCGTCCGCCACCTGTCTCTATCGTGGACCAGCCCAATCCAGTCCAAATACCCAAATCCCACCTCCTGGAGATCCATCCTAATATTAACCACCCATCTACGCCTAGGTCTCCCCAGTAGTCTCCTTCCCTCCGGTTTCCCCACCAAGACCCTACACACCCCCCTCTCCTCACCCATACGCGCCATATGCCCAGCCCATCTCATTCTTCTCGATTTTATCACCCGCACAATATTGGGTGAGGAGTACAGATCAAACATGCTCATCTACCTAAAATTAAAAATTAAAATATTAATTTAGTAATTGTTCAATTCACCAGTTTATACTGTATAATTACACTACAATGCACGGCGCACAAAACAAATTAAATACACTTAAATGTTTACACACCTGAAGTTCTTCTTGTACATCAGAAAGCTGGCTGGGATGCCTATGACAAACGGCGTGGGTGCGAGCAACAGCTGCAACAGACAGCACAACTCTCTGTTTACATACACAAACACACATTTCTTCCCAAATTACTCAGTTTATGCACTCTCTTCTTTACCCACTGTTCCACACAGAATGCCCTTCAGGAAGCAGATTTGTTGATATTGATATTTTATTTATGTTCCATGAATCCACAATAGCAATAAACGGGATACAGAACATGCCAAGAGTAATACAAGTAATAAATGTTCAGAATCAAAGCAAGATGATTCCAAGTCAAGTACATGATGATGTTTAATACAGATGGGATCAAAACCACTGTGTTGAACAACAAAACACTAAAGATAAGGCTGTAGTTAACAGGCAGAGAAAAGTCGGTGTACAGACCACTAAATAAATACAAAAAGCAAATTATACATATGAATAACATTAATATAATGTCGTGGTGAACGAAACATACAATTAAGACTATGTCTTGTGTATTTTCATCTTATGAAAAACGATTCATGACACATTATCAGCTTGTAACAGGTTCATACTGAAAATATTCTTCTTTGGAGTAAAAAGAATGTGTATGTAGGAATCAATTTTAGTACATTTCAAATTTCCTAACATTATTGGATTTTGTTCCCTTCACAATATTTACATAAATTCCTTAATGGCTACCACTGAAACAAGCTGTTCCTATATCCTGTCATTCAAAATTCGATGCTGCTTCTATAGTCAATACATGAACTATATAATAACTGGCTTCAGCACTGTATCACACTTCATATGCCCATAATAGAGGCAGATAAGTTTCCATAAACCCATAAAGAGTGTTGTCATCATATGTGTGTAATTCATGTGAATAACAAAGACTAGAGAGATGATGATTTCATCAAAACTGAAATGTATCCATTTCAGGTCTGCGGCAAATATGATGAATGTGATACAGAGCTTAAGTTCGTGAATGTAAGAAAAAAAAAAATCAGCCCCATTACAGGCCTGAGGCGCCCAGAGGGTTCCAGGAAGTTAAGATTCCCAGATTACGTGACAACGGCACAGGATGTTGGTAAAGTTGTCAGCCTTACGCACCGGTCGCCTTTACCCCCAGGACATGCACCTGGTACTCATTTGCGTTAGAGGCCGAGTCGACCCGAGGACCATAGTGTGATCAGAAAGATTATGCCAATGAAAAATTCTGATGACACCATCTGGAATCGAACCAGCGACCTTCCGATTTGTAGCAGAGCACCTTAACCACTGTGCGTATGTTGGTGAATGTACAGTTAGTTTATTTTACAGGCCCCGCTTCCTTACACAGTTTTTGGTTGTCCAGTATGCCTAATTGAGATTAGCAGTTTCTAAACAACCCACCTCTGTACCTGCCTCCCTACCGTTGCATCCAAAGACAGAAACAGATACAACATATGTAATGTTGTGCTCTGTTCCGGGTGCACACTCAGAATTTTCCATTTGGGCAGAGGGGGCTGCCCCTGATGCTATACATAATTCAATTTTATTTTAAAAATCATGTTATAAAAATCATGTTCCATGTACAACTGTACCATGAAACTGTTAGCAACTGTATGTATGTACACACAAACATAACTGCAAGTTCCATGACACACTCAGCTAATTTCAATAAGGTCTAGTCTCCTAGGTTTGTTATCTTGTTTTTCCAAATTCTAATGCGCTACTCATCAGCCAACTTCAGTGGATGATTTTGGTTGGAAGGTAAACCACGTAAAACATTTGATATTGTTGTGTCTTCAAAATCTGGTTTTTTTTTTTAATTTCAATTTGGAAGAAGGTTGCAGCCAAGCAGCAGCACCACCACTCCCTACTCCCACATGTGCGTTCCTGATCTGTTCAAGTTATCAGCTGAACAGAGTCCAGCAACATTAAATGCAACACATTATAATCAGACCCATTTACAACAAACACATTTACATTCTTCTATACTTATAGATAGAAGAATTCCATTAGCAATCTAGTTGCATTGTATTTGTGCCTGTACCTATGTGGAGTGATTAAGAACTCTCTTAGTCCTCTCAGCATGAGGCAAACAGCTGAACTCGGTGGTTTAAAAGCATAAGACTGCAAAACTAACCCCTTAACCAGCATCACCCATTTCATAGTTTAAAACACTGATTTTCATTCTTTGACATCCCTTCTCCTGGGCCATACAACAAGGGTTAAAGGTACAGTTCACCCTAGAAGGGGAAATGAAGACCCAAGAGGGAGTAAAGGTATAGCTTTCCTTTTTCTTTAACCTTGGCACTAGATAGGCAATGTGGGCCAGGTAGCTCAGTCGGTATAGCGACTGACTATGGGCTGAATGGTCCATGATTGAATCCCGGTGGGGACGAGATTTTCCGCATGTCCAGACCGGCCCTGAGGCCCACCCAGCCTCCTGTAAAATGGGTACTGGGTCTTTCTCAGGGGTAAAGTGTGGCCGGGGCGTGCTGCTGACCACTCACCCCCTTCTAGTGCCGCAGTCATGGAAGAGTAGAGCTATACCCACCCTCTGGGCCACACCGGGCCTGTAACAGGATCACTTTACCTTTACCTTTACTAGATAGGCTACGGATGGTCAATGACCTACCCTGGCCGCTTCACCCTCAAAAAAAAGACCCAGTACCCACTATATGGGAGGCTGGTTGGCCCCCAGCGCCGGTCTATTGGCAGAAAACTGCAAACATACCCTTCCATCTAAAGACTGTGATCACAGCTACAAGGGGCACTTCTAAGCAAAACAGGGCACAAACCAGCTAACAGAACGGTATGACAGTTGGGTGGTTCACCAAAACACAGATTCTTGCTCTATGGGTCTACAGCACCATATCAAGTATTAGATAAGTACCTGTTCAGCGCAGCTCATGCAGGTTGGCAACAGCGGTATCACAGGGAACATGTACTCGAGAGGGTAAATCATAGTG
>Ga0123354_10018845_pt1 | contig 10835 bp, 10 predicted proteins | sample TergutLab28metaG_2_FD_97872 | JGI IMG/M metagenome (GOLD analysis project Ga0123354, IMG submission 97872) | Labiotermes labralis P4 segment gut microbial communities from Petit-Saut dam, French Guiana - Lab288 P4 | ecosystem: Host-associated > Arthropoda: Insects > Digestive system > Gut ... | reverse complement strand
TTTATTAAAACCAACTAATTGCACATACTTGTCAAACCATTTAAAACCACATTATTGGATTAAAATGGATTTAAAATATCTCCTACATGTTTCAATCCCTCTATGGGATCATCCTCAGGGAGCCTATCTGCAGTCAGTTCATTGAACTCAACATTTGTCTCCACAGTTCATACCCTATTGATCTGTATGTGACCTTCGCACTGACGGTATCACGTCTTGCTAACACGTACCTAAACTGCAAAACACAATGACCACAACTCAGTATATTCAATACTACGTTGTCCAAATGGAAAGCACCCGGAGTCGATATTCATTAAGCTTAATACATCAGTCGAACATTAATCGTGATGAAGGAAGTGAATATATTGAAAAAAATCCACACTTAATTTTTAAGCATCTGAAGACTGACAGTTATATAAGTTGAATATAAAACTTCAGCTCCAACCTCACAGAGAACACAGTCCGTGTTCATCATAAAAACCACTCAGTTGATGTTATTTAGGGAAATGCTCAACGCACATATCAAGAATCATATGAGACACACACAGGAGCACACTAGTGTTCCAAAAAAATCTAGTCACCTCACGGTTCTTGACTGCATAAGGACAAGAAGCCCCACACTGAGGACCCACAAATATTTCGCGACATGGGAACTGTGTGCCTCTGTATCAACTGTGTGTGTCTGTACACACACTCATACTTGGCCGGAATATGGAAGTAAGAAACAATATGTCACGTGACTAAGTTTATTAAGAGGTTAATACTGCATATGTCCAACCACAAGATATTGTTAACTGTGAATAAGGAAGTGGAGAAAAGAGCCATGGCATATTTTAAGATATTAACAAAGAATATATATGTGGGAACTGAGGAAGAGTCCCTATAGCCGGTCCGATAGCGGGAACTTCAAACAGTGCCGTAATGAATTAGAAATACAAACACTTAACCGCCACATCGTGCCAGAATTCATTACTGCTGCTGGGATCCTGAAAATATTTTACTACCCAATAACTATTCTAATGGAAAACATATAATAGGCCAATTAAAAGGGTGAAATGTACGTTGGCTGAAGAAAGATACATAAACTCGTATAAATGTGGTTTAAACACGATTTAACTCAAGACCAGTGATTTCAATACAAGGGTAAGACGACTCGCAGAGCAACATAGCTCCGAAGTCATAGAATTTAAGGCATCTACTGCATAACGAAGTAGAAGATTCGCGTTAAAAACACCTGGCTATCTGACAAACACAGCTGTAACCATAAATAACTTGTCCAAGAAATATACAAGCATAGCTGGATACCTTAACAGGATAAAGCGAGATGGTTAACCGAAGTTGAAACCTGCTCTTCACGTAACATAACGCAGCGGATGGTGACCTCCGCTAAGCTTACTGGTTACAACGGGCAGGGTACAGTGTAGCAAAAATTTTTGACAAATGAGTCAACGTACCATGTTGACAATAAAAATAAGGGGAAGTACTGTAATAACAGAGCGCGGTAGCACAGTGGTTAAGGTTAAGGTGCTGTGCTACAAATTGGAAGGTCGCTGGTTCGATCCAAGATGGTGTCATTGGCATTTTTTCATTGACATAATCTTTCCGATCGCACTATGGCCCTGGGTTCGACTCAGCCTCTAACAGAAATGAGTACCAGGAGCATTTCCTGGGGTAAAGGTGGCCGGTGCGTAAGGGTGACAACCTTACCACAATCCTGTGCCGTTGTCATGAAATCTGGGAACCTTAATTTCCTGGAACCCTCTGGGCCACTCCAGGCCTGTAACGGGACTGCTTTACCTTTACTGTAATAACAACAGTGACCAAGTTGCTTTACCTGTATAAATAGACATACAAAATAATTAAGCATCAGTTTACGATGTTATCAAAATATTGGACCGTAAGAAGCCCGTGATGTCTGTAAGTAAGGTGGGCAACAAAATTACATGCACAAACACATATAGCAGCACTTAACTCGTTTGCAAATTTATTTCCGCATGAATTTCATAATATAACAAAACAAAAACATGAAACTAAAGACAGTGTTTAAAACCTCCATCAGGAATGTCCCCCCCCCCAAAAAAAACTCCAGTTTTCCTAGTTGATATATTTTATTTAAAGCCAAACAAATAACAAACGAATTAAAGTACATCCTAGCGGTGACATAATAAATATTGGATTATTAACCTACTTTATATCAACTGGGACATAACCAGGAGCGGTACAATTGAATTCGGGAGTTCAAACAGAACTTCAAGAAATAGGTTTCGAAGACAGGCACAAGCTTCTTCATCTGATTCTGAAAAGGGCCGTGAACCTAAAAAAAAAAAAGCGGCCAATTTCTTGGCTACACGAATGTGTAGACCAAGTGTGTCCAACCCGCGGCCCATCACGTTGTACTATGCGGCCCGCAGTCACGTCTGTAAATTGTGTATAAGCTACATAATTTCACAATAATTTAGGTATTTAGGCAAACCACTGATTGTTCTTCTTCAACGTGCGGTCCGCGAACTAGCCCACAATAACGGGCGTGGCTATTGGCCATAGCAAGGTTCGAGACACACAGGCTAAACTGTTCCATTGATCTTTATCTTTATCGTTGCACCGTGCATTTCGTACAGTCATTCAATCAGCACACCAACTAATGCACATACATAAAATTTTTTACATTAAAACATTTAAAATCGCTCCAACATGTTTCGATCCTAAGATCATCTTCAGGGAGCTACACTGCTTCGTTGCTAAACTTGGTGCTGTGGCAGCATGTCGTACGACATGCTGCCACAGCACCAAGTTAATGTAAGGAAATTAACCAGTGAGTGTTTTTAAAAATGTGACTTTAGCTAGGAACAGTGTAGCTCCCTGAAGATGATCTTAGGATCGAAACATGTTGGAGCGATTTTAAACATAAAAAATTTTATGTATGCGCATTAGTTGGTGTGCTGATTAAATGTTCCATTGATGTTTGAGTAAGTTCTACTTGTGTCCAGTTTTTAACAATTAGATCTTTTAGTTTGTGTTCTTCTTCTATTTATTGTGTTATTTCATGCGACGACATTCTATGTTCTTGCTTCTATCGTTTAGTTTTGTCAACATCTGTTCAGATATTTAATTACCAGAGCCTCATTCCTGTCCCAACGCCTCATAGGCAGTTCGTCTTTTTGATCTTACGAAGCGCAATGCACAATTGCGAAAAACGACTATTACCTTCGTCATGTCTGTCCGTCCGTCTGCATGGAACACCACTGACGGATTGTCAAGAAATTCAACATTTCACTGTTTTTCGAAAATCTGTACAGAAAATCCAAGTTCCATTAATATCCGACAAGAATAACGGATACTTTACATGAAGACTTAGGTACATTTATGACAATTTAACCCCGAATTCTTCTTAGAATGAGAAACGTTTCAGACGACCGTAAATAAAACCAAAGCACATGTTATGATGCTAGAGTAAGGGTAAAGAACTTCACGGATTAGGTCCTTCATACATTTCCCAGCACTATCACAATGAATAAGATAAGCAGCTGCAACACAAATAAATATATTCTAAAATAAAATATAAGCAACAAATAATACATTAAAGGGATATTATTCTACACCTTTCCCGGCCTACTGGTTGCTAACCCGATCTGCCTTGACTGAGAGATTAAACAGTCTTTACTCACAAAAGATAGAAAGTTTAACCAGCATCTTTTTCTGTTAAATCCAGCTCCCTCCAATTCGATCACAAACGCAGGTCTCGACGGGACCCCCTCTAGTTGCTTGGCTCGTCTTCTCTAGGCAGTCAGAATCGAAGTCAGAATGACGAAAGTCTCAATACATACAATATTCATGACTTAAATGATGTAACAGATTATATTAAAGAATAAACAAGGAATTGAAATGTATAAACAGAAATTAAATGTATAAGCACATTAATTAACAGGGCTCTACATAACACACACACATTGTATGTTCATTAACGTTTTCCCAACAATCGTGCCGTTTATGGGATAATATGGAAAAAATACTGTACAGCCGGACAGGCCACAGATGGCAATATAATACGGCGCATGCGCTTTGCATTTTGGATACCTAAGGCTACAGACACACACTCAGAATATGTAATATATATATATTGCTTTTCCACAGCAACAATGGTTACGCGAACGCGCCTCAATGTTACGTTATACGTACATTGCCTGTTTTATTTACCCCCTCCGTCATTCACTGGCCCACTAACAGGCATTGCAATCAGTTAACATTAATGCCTGTAGTTCTCTTTCTTCTCAAATATTATTCCGAATCTGTCAGAATTAAAATTGTCGGTGTGCACGCCATGATTGGCACATGGAGGAGTGGAGTACTTCACCCCCTGGTCGCATTAGACCCGAAGAAAGAGCTCTCGATACACACTGAAAAGGAGGCTGCGGGTGACTCAGAACCCGTTTGGGCACTTTTGAGAAAAAAAAATCCCCTGCTGGGAATCAAATGCCGATTCCTGGGCCGTCCAGTCCAGTCACTATACCGACTGAGCTATTGAGGCTCTTACATATACACACGCATAAGATCGTCTGCATACTCTTTCAACCTTTAGTATATCGCCTACCGGTGAAGTTATTATCCTGCTACGGCAATAGCACACATCTAAAATGTGTATCGGAGTAAACCTGAAAATTGCTAGTAGATACGTGTCTGAAGTTTTAGCTGTAAAGCTATCACCATCACGAAAACAAGCTGCCACGACGCACGGTTACTGCATAAATATGTTTCCTGCTGCACAACTGATAAAGCAATAGTGGAATATATATATAAGTCGGTTATCGGGATACAAAGTAGCTAGGGCTAGACGATTGCAATTCGAGTCCTGGCACAGGCGTGGCTTTGTGTCTTGAATAAGACCCACAGACCGGCTCTGGGGCCTTGACCGCCTCCTGGACTCTTTTACGGTGTTAAATCCGTTGAAAGGTAAAACTGGGCACTCAGCTACAGCTAATGCCGAATGAAGAATGCGCTGTACTCATGTCGTGGTGCGTCCTTTGGCAAAGTAATTACTCAGAATTAGAAGGAATCGGTCATGACCAACATCAAGACAGGATCTAATGGTTCAACAGAAAACCAGTGTTCGTCTTTCGTAGAACCGAGAAGAGCGAAGACTCATCTACACCCTGGCGGAAGCCTGAAATCTGTCAGAAAGGAAGGAAATTTGAGCGAATCCCATACAGATATACGGGGCGGAAATTTAACGACGAGAAGCTAGAAACCATGCTGTAAATTTAGAACGTTAGAATGTTTTGCGACTGACGCGTTGATACGTTCCTGTACTAATGGTCACGTAAGTAAATAGCCTCGCTGCAGACACTTGGTTTAACGTTTCAAAACACAGACTTTAAATTTTTACCTAAGCAATAAAGAAAAAAACTCCATGTATCACGCAATGAAACATTCTTTGTTTTTTATCTCAGTATTTAACCAACTTGATGCACAAAATTTGTTTCACAATAAGTTTTATTTCATGCCTCTACATGTTTCGAGCACATGTGCTTATCATTAGGAGGTCAAAATTGCATTACACAGCCTCTGGTATCATCACACCTATAGGTGTGATGATACCAGAGGCTCCTGACGATGAGCACATGTGCTCGAAACATGTAGAGGCATGAAATAAAACTTACTGTGAAACAATCTTGTGTATCAAGTTGGTTAAATACTGAGATAAATATACTGAGATGCACGGTCAGCAAAACGTCAAAATTCTTTGTTTTGTTAACGTGCACCGATATTGAGGCCTACTTCACCCGTTAACATTACAAGACCATACATTTTGCCACAAGAGGGCATTACGTATTTTGAATGTTTCTTTGTATAACTACGGATTATTCCCATAAACAAAGTTTACTTGTCTGCATTAACTGTGACACAGAACATGCATTTTATACTTTGGGGGGGGGGGGAAAAATCCAATACGTTGTGGTACGTTTATGTCAACTTCAAATTTGATATGCTACTTAGATGATCTCCAGGCTTCCAAAGGTAAAATATACAGTTGATATTCCCAGCAAGTGCAAAATGTACAAAATTACCTTCAACTTTATGTCATAAATAAAAATTTGTATGAAGGACTTATCTTGTACTATCACAGAACCGCAGTTTTAACCAAACATATTTATGTCTTCTACCACAGACCTACTGATTGACTGGTTTTGAAGCATTCATAATACTCCTTTATACAACTCGCGGTTAGTATTCTGAAGTGTTTACTCCATAAGGACAAGTGGATCCTGACGTCATACGTACAACATTACATAGAACCCAACTCTCTTATCTGGTTGATCCGGCCTTTTGGGCTTAGCATCGAACACAAACATGCACTTCAAATAATACGTTCTCAGATGATAAACACTCCAGAGAAAAAGAAAAGTCTTATGTCCATTTAAAATTATATGCCTCTTAGGAGTGAGTGACCATGTAACTGAGACTAATGACGGTCTTTATCACAAATTAACGGCACTTGAAAAGGAAAATTAAAATTCAGAACACACACAGAGGTACATAAGAAAGTAAGTTATTTATGTAGGTACGTATGCACGCATAAGTGTGTGTGTGTGTGTGTATGTATTATGCGTATGTATGCATGCATGTATGTACGTATGTATGTATTATGTGTATGTATGTATGTATATATGTATGCATGTATGTATGTATGTATGTGTGTATGTATGTATGTATGTATATATGTATGTATGTATGTATGTGTGTATGTATGTATATATGTATGTATGCATGTATCTATGTATGTATATACGTAAGTATGTATGTATGTATGTACGTATGTATGTATGTATGTATGTATTATGTGTGTGTATGTATGTATGTATGTGTGTATGTATGTATTATGTGTATGTATGTATGTACGTATGTATGTATGTATATATGTATGTATGTGTATGTATGTATGTATGTGTGTATACGTGTTTTTGTGTATGTATATGTATGTGTATATATATATATGTATGTGTGTAAGCGTGTTTTTGTATATGTATATATGAATGTATGTATGTACGTATGTATGTGTATATGTTATGCAAGTATGTAATTTTCACACACTACTTTCGCTATCCGAATCATTTTCACAGGCAGCAGTGACTACTAACAGTTACAGCTACAGCTGTTCTTGCCCACGACATGAAGACACACAGGGACAGCAGAGACACAGCTCCACCCATTCTTAACTTGAACGCTAGATGTGAGTGGTCAACATCACACACTGGGTTCTTTATCCCCAGGGAAGAACCCCGCTGGCCACTGAACAGGAGGCAGCGTCAGCCCCAGAGACGTTCTGTACGTTTCGAAGGAAAGAAAACCCTATGTAACATGTCGGGATTCGAACCCCGAACTGTCCAGCACGTAGGGTACTCTGTTGTCTGTAAACCAGTTAACTGACTCCTGATGTATCATGTAGAAAAAATGAGACCTAAATAAGTAAAAATCAACCTAACATTTTGCATTACTGAGCTCAAATCCACAGAGTACAGGACAATTACTATTGTATTACCCACATTACGAACACATTACATACAAACTACGTAAACTGTACATAATTTAATAATATTATTAGGTGTTGCCTCAAAGTAAAAGCCATGAAAACTGAGACGAAGCGAAACACAACTGAGACGTTGCTACAGTCCCCACTTCTCTACTGCACAAAGTCCGAGAAGTTGAGGAATATTATTTCCACATAAGACAGACGTCGATTCGTAACGGCAGATGATGACAATAACGATCGGTATATGCGGCCACTGTGCGCAGCTGTGTCAGTGTCTTCTTTACGTACTTCGAGAGTGATAAAGGTTTTGGCGTGTGCCCAGCAAAACTGGTAACCGGATGTAATATGGGGAAAACTGGAGATTCTCTGAACATAAGGACCAAAAAACATTATTTCCTCAAGAACACAAGGCTCATAATCATAATTAAATTTACAGCATAAATATTAAAATCTGACAATTGCTGATTTTTTAAGTAAAAAATATAAGGACGAGACCACAAGAAAGGTTTTGTTTTCCGCTAATTACGTTTGCACTGCCACTAACAAGGTTACCTGTCATCTGGAAATACATAACACGTTCCAGTGTCACGGATGAGGAATTCGTAGATATTCTTCGGGTCACAAGCGTCTACAGAAACGGAAAGCTACTGTATGCTGTATCTCAATTGGTTGACGTCATCCAACCGTTTCCCACCACCTTGAAAGAAAACACATCTAAGAGCCAGTTACTGGATACGAATTGTTGCACCCACTTATTGTTACATGAATCATTACGAGTTACGTCACGTGAAGTTGCAACAGTAACACAAGAAAGAGGAGCAGGTTACTTCATAGAAGATTCTTGCATAAATGGATAATTGAGGGACTCCATTAAAAAGATAGTAACAAGTTTATAACTAAATTCTCTGGAAATGTAAGGAAACACTGGGTGACAAAAGCACCATAAGATACCAAGACAAGACCGGCAATGTACGTACAATGTAATAATGAGACGCGTTCGTACAGCGATTGTTGCAGTAGAAAATTGGGACACTGTATTAATTAAACCGTCTTTACACAACAGTATAACAACAGTTGCAGATTATTATTACAACTATTTAACTAAGCTTAGTTGAATAGTTGTAATAATAATCTGCAACTGTTGTTATATTGTTGTGTAAAGACGGCTTAATTAACACATTGTTTACGTATATAGAACGGCAAGGAAACTACCCAATTTAGAAAAATGGGAGTTTGTAGTCTTAGGTATCCAGCATGCAATGGGCATGCGCCATACTTTCATCTGTGGCCTGTCCGACTGTATAACATTTTTCCACATTATCTCATAAACAAAACGATTTTCGAAAAAAAAAAAAGTTACTTAACACAAAATGCGTGTTTTGATTTTCTGTACGACGTGTGCCTGAAATATTTCTCATTCTAAGAAAAACCGAGGGCCAGGTAACGTAGTCGGTATAGCGACTGGCTACGGGCTGGACGGTCCGACGATCGAATACCGGTGGGGACGTGATGTACTGCCGCATGTAACACCGAAGCCGACTGTCTCCCATCGACTGAGCAGACTTACATGAGGCGCGCTCGCTGGAAGGCACACCACACTCCACACCGACAGAAAAAAGGAGGGAAGTATCTGGACACATTATAATCGCGAACCCCCACTGGGGCAATACTGAACAGCAACGAAACAGCGCTACCACAAGGACAGACATCAAACTCCGAAGCACATATGTCTGAAACTGTAACACAGACCATACATACATAACACAACCTGCAGAGAAGTGGGGAAAAATACGCGGACATCATCAAACAATACTGACGTCACCAAACATACTGTAACATTGTACTAGGTAACTTGGGGGCCAATAAACGAGTCATTTAAAAAAAAAATCCCGGTGGGGACGAGATTTTCTGCCCCTGACCAGACCGGCCCTGGGGTCCACCCAGCCTCCTGTACAATGGGTACTGGGTCTTTCCCGGGGGTCAAAAGCGGCCGGGGTGTGACGCTGACCCCTCACCCCCTTCTAGTGCCGTGGTCAAGAAAAAGTAGAGCTATACCTCTACTCCCCCTATGGGCATTACGGCCTGTACAGGGCCTCAGTGCCTGTACAAGGGCGCACTTTACCTTTTACTTTTTAAGAAAAACCAAGCGTGATATGATCAAATATGTATATCTGTCTTCATGTAAAGTACCCATTATTCTCGCCAGACGTTAATGAAACTTGAATTTTATCGATAGAGTTTCGAAAAATAAAGAAATATCAAATTTTATGAGAATTCCATCCAGTGGGAGCCGAGTTGTTCCATTCGGACAGACAGACGGACGTGTTATTCACATCACCAATTGCAACACAACACAACAAATAAACAAGTTTCAAAACTGACCACCAATTTTAAGCATCATTAGAATAACGCAAGTTTCTTTACCCCAACAACCTAAATGTACCCAACAAATTAAGGCTGACTTTTAACTCGTCGGACAAGCAACTGACCTGTTAACCAAATTATATTCCTGTAGTAATTTAAAGAACAAACAGCTGTTATCACTTTATTACTATATATTGCCGTCAACACAACTACAACAGAATATGATATTAGCGCAACATGTTTCGACTTACAATAGTCATCTTCAGGCTAAGTTAAGATCCGTTATTGCTATTACAGGGTGGTTGTGCACATTTGGGATCCCATATGGCTTACAGTGTTTTTGCTGCGGTAAGCCATATGGGATCCCAAATGTGCACAACCACCCTGTAATAGCAATAACGGATCTTAACTTAGCCTGAAGATGACTATTGTAAGTCGAAACATGTTGCATTAATATTGTAGTTGTGTTGACGGCAATATACAGTAATAAAGTGAATATATAGCTACACAATGGGATGACTTCATTCAAACATCTGTAACCCGTCTAATTGGTACTTCCAAGACATGCATTTTTGAATCTCGGTTGCCGAAGCCCATCCTGACAAATGTAAGGTCTACCGTAAAGCAGGCTATGACACCCTCATTTACAGTTCCCGAAGTTCTTCAATCCTTAAAGCCTAATGGTGACTTTACGTACTGTACCACCAGGTGTAGCGTTCTTCTACGATGTGCCCAAACAGATTGCGAGTTTGATGTGTACTGGACCGTGCATCATCTTGATAACTGAAGAATAAAATCCCACTAGATGCCACTTATTATTTTATTATGCTTATGTTAAACTTTCAATTGAGGAGCTACTTGAATGAAAAAAAGTAGCGGCTCCAGGTCTAGAAAACAGAGATTAACGGCTGTGGGGACCCGTTGCGCTGACCACGTGACACCCCTC
>Ga0123354_10018844_pt1 | contig 10835 bp, 8 predicted proteins | sample TergutLab28metaG_2_FD_97872 | JGI IMG/M metagenome (GOLD analysis project Ga0123354, IMG submission 97872) | Labiotermes labralis P4 segment gut microbial communities from Petit-Saut dam, French Guiana - Lab288 P4 | ecosystem: Host-associated > Arthropoda: Insects > Digestive system > Gut ... | reverse complement strand
TCTGGGGTGGTGAGAAAAAAAAAAAACCCCCCAAAAAATAAAAACCCATCAAAGTGTGCCCCGTGTTTTTTTTAACAAAATCAGGAAAATTGTGTTTTTTTTTCCCCCCCCCCCCCCCCCCCAGAAAAGTTAATTCAATACATTTTTGAACAGAGCAAGACTTTTAAAATCTAAACAGACAACCACATTTATGCAAATAGAAGAAGATATATGTGTGTATATATATATATATACTTTCTTCATATATGTCATATAAAAAATGAAAGGTTGCCTTATAATTGCACCTGAAGTTAACATGTTCTGTATAAGTATGTTTCTACGGTTAAAGGTGAGGGGTTGTCACCTTGCATTGCACTAAATATGGTAAATTAGACCAGGTAGGGTGTTGTTTGTCTCATTGTATCTGCCACAGACAGTTTACAAGCCAGTAACATATTTTCAAAACAAGCTATGTGTTACTTCAAGCATTATGCCCCTGAATAGCTAAACAAGCCTATTTAAGCCTATGAAAATTATGCATGTCTCTGGTTTATGTATGTGTCTAACCTCAGACATAACCTTTGAGCTGTGCATATGATGAAGCATTTTTAAACTATCACAGGCTGGACTTTTATGTGTTGACAGGTTTGGAACATATGCACAGAAGATATATTGTCTACCGAGATTTAAAGCCTGCTAATATTTTGCTGGATGAACATGGACATGTTAGGATATCAGATCTTGGTCTTGCCTGTGACTTTTCAAAGAAGAAACCTCATGCCAGTGTGTAAGTAATCTTATTTATATTCATTTACCTTCTTAAAATGTACTTCACCTCTCATGTTTGCTGTAGATTCAGAAACCTAGAGAATTCTGGGTTTGTTCCTGTTTTGTTTGTCTAATTGACACCAGGCAGCATTCAGTTGTCCACCTGTTATAATCCCTAACAGAGGGGCAATTTTAGGTAAAAGGTGGATGGATGGATTTTGATGGGTAGAGAGCTTGATTGTACCCAGTTTTGTGGTATGAAAGTTTTATATATAACATTTACTGTTTTCTGTGTTAACATGTAGCACATTGTTTTACAAATACAATCTGTGACATTATGATACATGAAAAGACATGGCGCCTATTTAGGTGACAAGAAATTTAGATTGTTATAGAGTATGGATGGTAACACTGTAAATGTGCAATAATAATAATAGTGGCAGCTGAATTTTTGGACAGTGCAGGTGCTGTAAGAAGAGCTTGCAGAAAACCTACTGATCTGGAATATCAAGTCAGAATTTTAAGAAATAACAAGAATGCCTATAAGTTATATCATAAAAAGGAAATGAAATGCTTATGGAAGGCTGGGTTATTCATGTAGCACATTATAGAAATGGGAGATTAAAAAATGATTATTTTAGTGATAATAATATTATTTGTGTATCAAAAGATTGTTCTATATAAATAGTGAAATTATGTAAACTGCTGGACTTCATTAAGCAAGTAATCAGTTCTGATTTATGTGAGTGGTTTATGCTGAAGTGGATTCAGCTTCATAAAATGTGAAACTGTTACTGGGATTTGACCCATTCAGTGGAAACCATGGAATCGGAGCCATCGGTACTTCCAGCAGAGTAAAGTTCTAAAGAATATCAATGATCGAGAATGTTTTGCATATAAAAATCTGACTGATCCTGCTAAGTACTGGTGAGTGCTACTAGAGATAAATTTTGAACCAGGTGTGGAGAAGCTGATATAAATTAAGTGAATTTATTTTTGCCTGAATTCTCGTACTAAGGTTCCTGCACTTGTAATTGTTAATTTTAAGTGTTTATTTTCATCCTCTTGACAAAATTTGTATAGGACACAATAGTACAATCTGTATATGTACAACTGCTCAGAAGTGTCATCATACTTGTCACTAAATTATCGTAATACAAAAGTTCAACATTTTGACATTTCTTTGGAATTACACAGGTTCTACGTCTGCAGAATAAGTCCTCATATCACATATATTTGAATTTTCCATGATAAAAAATCATAAGACATATTCCTCTACAGAACAGGTCTGTTGCAATAAAAATTATTTTATTTTCCGTATAAAAATTTGTATATTTCTTAAAATCTCTAAGTGACTTGGTAGATTGTTATGTAGTTTTATCCCTGTGGTACTGACACTGTTTAAAACATGTAAATTCCATAAAGCATAGATTCAAGATCTGATCTCTGCTGTGTATTATAATTGTCCCTGTCTGACTTTTGTTCAGACCTATTTATGTTTAATTTTATGTAATGCACAATTTTCATTTTATTTATGTACATGACACTGGGAGTACATTTAATGTTTTGAACAATTCCTGACAGGAAGTAACTCTTTCTACATTACTAGTTAATCATATTGCTTTCTTTTGTAGTTTAAAAATGGTTTTATTTTCATCACCATCACCGCCACCCCTCCCCCCCCCCCCCCCCCCCCCAAAAAAAAAAGGATGTCTTACCTTAAATGTGAAGAGAAGTTTGCTCTCCTGAAGGTATTTGCAATTTGATACCTTTAAGGAATTGTATTGTGTAATAACATTTACCCAGTTTAGAACTTAAATAGTTTATATGAACGTCCCATTCCATAATTTTAGTCAGATGTAAACCTAAAAATGTTGTTTTATATGTATGCTTAATATTCATATTATTAAATCTGATTTGAGGTTTTAAAATAGTTGTGTTCTGCCAAGTTTGAAATGACATTGGTTTATTACAAAAGAAACAGATGGTTTTTATGTATTCATTATAATCTTCTGTTGTCCCGTAAGTAATTAGTAGCTGTTTTGAAAAGGGTGTGTCACATAGCAACCTATATAAAGCTTCAACTTCTTATGCTAACTCAGAATAGACTGGCTTACACTAAACAGGTGTATCTTTGAAGACTGGTGATGGGAAGATATAGCAGGGGTCCACAGATTTTCAAAATATGCGGGAGCTACCACAGAATTTAATGTGCCAGAATAGTGACATGAATCAGGTTCCATACTGAGGACCCACAAGTGTGGAGTGACCTCTGAAGCTGTTATCTTATACTTTTTGCTAGGTTCCAGGGATCTCTTACAAATCCTTTACATAAGGAACAAAACTGCAATAATTGTGCATAAATATTAGGCACAACCATACAAAATGCATTTGCCCAGGCATAAAGGTGCCAGGCATTTGTGCAGCTCTGTCAATTTTGGTATCTCATGTTATTGTCTGGTGGCTTGGTTGTTGTCTGGACACTACTACTGGTGGGGAGAGTGGTTATACTGGGACACTGTTGGAGTCATTGCAAATAATGTATAAGTAAAAGTAGAGTAAATTTCATCCTTGAACAGGCCATGAAGGCTCAGAGGGGGAGTAGAGGTAGAGTTCTATTCTTCCTTTAACTTCGGCACTAGATGGTGGTGGTTGGTCTAACGCCACACCTGGCCTCCTTACCCCAGGAAAGACCTGGTAACCATTGAATAGTAGGCTGAGTGGGCCCCAAGGCTGATTAGGATGGGTGTGGAATATCTCACCCCACCAGGATTTTATCATCGGACAGTCCAGCCAGTAGCGAGTCACCGTACCGACTACACTATCTTGGCCCAGTTGCAAATAATGGTACCAGTCTTGATATGTGACATGCTGTTGTATTTACATTTGACCCGTAAATGGTAATGTTGTTGCTTATAAAATTTCATTATAATAATGTCACTACAAACAGTAACAGCTTTTAGGACAGGTCATGATTACAGTTGTTTGACATCACAAAATGCTGACAGCAGTATGGTGCTCAGGTACTCCCACCAAACTCAATTCACATAGTATGTGCCCCTGAAATGTGTGCCAGCAGACATGATATACATAGGTGTCAGGACATAGGCTGTATGATTAGATTGTAGCTACTCATATTGCTTGTTTCATTGCACTGCTTCACCATGGCCTTTGTAAATACCTCACTTACAACGCTGTGCATTTTACTACTTGTGTAATGCCCTTGTCCGCCACCCAGCCATGCTAATTTTGGAGTGTGTAAGCTCTGAGCAATGTTAATACAAAATTTGTGGTCATTGTACACTCACCATTTCCACCTTGCACCAACAGACACAGCTGATGTACATTTTTTGTATGATACCATTTTGAGTGTACTGTACAGCAAGAAATACCATTTTGAGTGTCCTGTACAGTAAGAAACTCAAAACTCTTTTCATTGAGTTTACTCCTGAAATTAAAGTAGCATGAGGTTTGCTGTAACTATACTGCCATTGCCAGAATTTTGATCTGAGAAGACATAAGGTATGTTGAAATGTCTGAATCAGGTGATTATCAGCATGATGTACACAGGGCAGTTGATTTGGCTGGATCAAATGTGCAGGTGCTTGCATAATTTTTCTAATGTGTTACTTGTTGTTATACTGTTATTTCATAATGTAAGTTAAATCTTCTTAACTGTATTTAATGTGTAATTATTATTATTATTATTAGTAGTAGTAGTAGTAGTAGTAGTAGTAGTAGTAGTAGTGGTAGTAGTAGCAGTAGCAGTATTGTTTCACATCTTCAGACATTGAGAACAAATTAGTGCATTTTACATTATCCTTATGGAATAACGTGCTTTCATTTGCACAGTTTTCTTATTGCTCAGCATTTTTGAAACCAGTGAATGGTGCTGTTCAGGGTACCACTGTACATTAATTTACTTGGGCCTTTGACATTGGTGTAGCATGTTTGGTTATGCCCTTGTCCTATTTGTTCTACTGTATGCTCAGCAAGTGTAACTTGTACTTTGCTAATTTTCTTCCAGACTGCTGCCATTGAACCTGATGTGTAGAGTTTCTGACATTCAGAGTTCTGAGTTCCATGTTAATCCTCAGTTTCCTAGATTGTTCCTACTAATCCTGCCAAGTATGAGGTGCTCTGTTTCAATTCGTAATGTGTTGGTTTTTTTACACTGGAAAGTCGTTAGTCCCTCACCCTCCCCTCTACTTGGTGGACTGTGCCAAATGAGATGTTTGTGATAGCTTATTCAAATTCCCCACCATGTTTGGGGACCATGTTCTCCACCAGTAACCTGAGGATATGTCATATGTCATGGTGACTGATGCACAGATATGAACAAGCACAAATTATATCAAAATGGCTTGAATACTGTATCTAATGTATGATAATATATGCTGTCATAAGTGTAACATGCTAAAGGTAATTGATCATTATGTCACAGGTTGAGTACTTACAATGTTGTGTCAGGGTTGTTGGTGGTAGTGCAAGTATTGAAATTCTTCAGTGATGAAAGTATCTTCAGATAATGATATAGCTGCAGTTTTTATTTTCGTATGGGAACATAAGAGATGAGGGCTTTGCAGAATAATTTGTGTGGGTTTAGATAAAATTGAAACATTTCAAATGAAAGCAAATGTACAACAGCAAGTGAAGTGTGTTGTTTGGCCTTGGCTTCCTGAGTTTGAGAATGTAAGTGGTGCAGTTTGAATTTTGCATTGTTCGTGGTGTTTGCACAATTCCTAAGTATAACTCCATAACGAAGTTCGGTTCTGTGTTTGAAGAAATTCAGAACATATTTAAACCATTCACTGGTGGACAAAAGTAGTTGTTGTTTATGCTGTAATGATGAGGAGCTGCAGGAAGAGCCGGAGACAACTGTGTCTGGAGGTGGGTGTGCCATACTTGACATGTTAGCCCATGGGCTGATAATATTTGAAAATCTACCTCTTTCGTGTGGAGTGTGAACAAGCTTTATGCAAATTGAATTATGAAGCATGTTTCACTTTTGCATGTAACACGTTCAGAGGAATGGATTCAGGCAGGGATGATGAGGCAACATTTGATGTTGGCAGAAGTGTGACTACTCATGACATGGGATACTTGAAAGGATTACCCTTACAGTAATTGTCTGGTGATGTGTAACCCATTACAGACTGTAGTCACTAGTTTCAGAGATGGTGCATTTAGAATCATACCGTGGCATTCTTGGACAGTTCCTCATGCCTCAACTACAGCAGGAAAATATCAACCCTTGTTTTCCATAAGATGGAGTGCTGCCACATTGTTTGTTAGAAATCTGTGGTTGCCTGAAAAATACATGCATTGCGTTGGACTCATTGCTGTGCCTTCATGTTCACCAACCTAATGCCACCTGATTTTATTGTATGGAATGCTTTAAGAACAGTGTTGATTTTTAGCAGTCCACATGCCTTACTGACCTAAAGACAAAGTTTCCTCAGGTTTTCGGCAAATCACTGGATATGTTAACAATGCATGAGAAGAATTGACTACTTGTTATCAACTTGTTTTGTGTGCACCTTACCCTTTTTGAAGCCTAATAGTCTGAACTGTGATCTTTCATCTTTGTAGGCAAAGTGTGTCAAATATTGAAAGCTACAAGTTAACAGTTGTGATTTCACAATGTGTTTATTGCTTCTATGCCAGAATAGATTACTCTGCATTATGTGAATCTGAGTTAGTGAATTGTATTGATTTCTGTATGGGATGTATATGTGTGGAAGTGGTATGTTGTGTCTGGTGCACTGCATCGCCTTTGCAACCCATTATGCCAAATACTGTACTAAATGCAGCAGTCTATGCCACGCCTATCCCATATGATGTCAGTATTATTTGACAACTGAAACCCATGTACTGCAGTCCTCTTCTATTACTGTTGTACTTGTATAATTTTAGAAGATACTTGTATCACTGAATTACTTCTGCATAATATGGTAATATCTTGACCAATTCATTTTGTGTTTTTTAGTGGTATAGCTTTTAATTCACCATAATGAAGTATTTCAGCAGAATTTTTATATACCCCATAACTTATTCATATATACTGCTGTAATAGATATGTAACTGGCCACATGCCCATTGTAAGTTTGGCTGTCATAATATTCACATGCTGTTGCATGGCCACTTTCACCCAGTCATTTCTCTATTCTTAGAAAAGACTAAGCATATATTCATATGTCAGAGTGCTCCCATCTGGTTGCCCTCGATGCTTAGCTGTTTCTTTGGCCTCAGCACATACCTTAACAGTCCCTGTCAACCTGTATTGTAACCATGGCAACTCAGGTGTGACACTGGTAACCAGGGCAACCCACGTGACATCACTAGTAATCATCGCAACCTAGGTGTGATGTCCTTTGGTAACCATAGCAACTGGGGTGTGACTCACACCAGATGTATCACTTAAGGTAGATTATTATATGTTTGACACATTTGGACCTAGAGATGTGCAGATAGGTTAAAATGTGCAACTGCATTTATTTCAATCAGGATTTCTGCTTGTTTTCCCAGGAAGCCATTACATATAAATATATAAATTAATTGACTACATGGAGCAGTATCTATCTTGTTAATCAGTTACCCACCCCATCATGCATTTTGTGGAGACTGCAGGTTTAATGTAGCATTCACAATAGGCTGCAATGGGTCCATTTCCAGAGGTAGATGAATCCACTCCATGCTTTCCTGTCTGTGCCAAGGTCTTCAAGTGGTCTTTTCCCTTAACTGTTTCACACCAAACCACAGTATGCATTTCTCTTCTCTTTCAGTGTGTGCCACATACCTTGTCTGTCTTATAATCTAATAATGTTTGGCAAGGGGTGCAAAACATTTCAGTCATTATGTGGTTTTCTCCAGCCCCCTGTTAGTGCCTCTTTTTCAGATCCACATATTCTCCTCAGGTCCTGTTCTTGAACACCTTTACTTTATGCTCATCCCATAATTTGAGAGACACAGTTGCGTGTCCATACAGAACAACAGGTACAGTTATAGTTTTTGTTTTTTTTAAAAGTTTGCATTTTTAGGTAGCAGACAGGAAGACAACATATTATGAACTGAGTGGTAAAAAGCATTCCCTAATTATTATTTTGTAAGTCTTTCTTCACTAAAATTTTGACACTTTTTTGGCTTTTCCGCTTTTTGAAAGGATGTGCTTGCCGTCTTCGTTGTGTAATGTTTTTTCCTTCTTTCTGGTGACAAGACAGTTTCTCAGCATTAACTTCTAGAGCAATCTCTTTACTAGCAAGTAACAGAACTTCTGTGTTGTTCGTTGCAGTAGTTATGTTGTCACCCAGTAAATTAACATTTTCAGTATACTCATACACCAGAGTGTGATGCATACAATTCAATTTCAGTCCCTAACCTTTTTCTTGACCTTCCAATTGGTATATTTTACAGCAGAGTTGACAAAAGAAGGTGATGAAGCATCCCCTTATTTCTGACCATTCTGGACAGGAAACATGTCAGACAGATGTTCATGTATCTCAACCTTACTGTGGGTTTCTTTTTATCACATTTTAATTCATCTGATATATTTATATTTGTTAGACAAGAACCACTTCCTAATTCATTGTCTGTAACATGGGAGTTGCCTTGTAATGGCTCACAAAGTTAAACTTGTTCAGTGTTGGTATTTTCCTGATAATTGCTGATTGTGTCAGGGGTCATCTGATATTTGGGTAAATATGGTTATTTTACAGACCAGACTCAATAAGAATACTACACAAAACCTCCTTCCTTCCTTAAATCATAGGGTTTTTTGGAGCCTATGTCTTACTGCCCCCATTGAATTCACATTTTTTTCCGGTATCTGTTGACTGCAGAATGTCTTATCAGTAGTTTACTCATAGCTGAGCTGTTATGTAGTGCAGTTGGCTTAATGTCATTAACCCTATGTACAGTAGGTGATGCAAGTAATTCTTCAGTCTGTTCAAAATACTGCAGGAGTCTGTGAGCAGTTTACCCTTCTCATCCATGATCTGGTTATTTTTAGGTTGGTGAACATTCTTTAATGCATTTGTTCCTTTGTACATGTCTCTAATTTTCTTGTTTTAACCATTTTTGCAAGCTCTATAGTTTCGGTTTCAAGCACCTGAATTTTTGTAATATGTTTTCTTTTGGGTAATTCTCCGGCGTCACAGTGCTAATAGCCGACGTTTCAGAACCCTTTATCAGTTCATCTTCATAGGCAGTTGGATGAAGTATGATGGGATGGGATGTGTGGTGTAAACCACTGCTACACAAACTCAAGAAAAGGAGGCATCCGCCGATTACACTACAGTGATCCCACCTGCACTCGCACTTATATACCTGCCCCCTTCCACAACCTGTTGTGCACCTACCCGCCCACATCCGGTCACTCGCCTTCCATTCGCTCCTCCACCAGCTTGCCAGAACCCTGTCAGGTATAAATACACCACACATCCCATCCCCTGTCTACTTCATCCACCTGCCTATGAAGATGGAACTGATAGAGGGTTCCGAAACGTCAGCTATTAGCACTGTGACGCCGGGGAATTACCCGAAAGAAAGCATATTACATACAGAACACGGCGAAAGCTTAAAATCAAGAACCTGAATTTTTGTCTCTCAGCTATTCCTTGTTTTTGTTCTTGGATATCTATTAGTTTATTTAAACTGTTAAGATTGTCATAATGAATATAGCTTAGATCCAGCAACCATTGCAATGTGGCTTGCTTTCTTTGTTCTAAGGATGTTGAATATTCTTGTCAAAGAAAGAGTTCATGATGTTTCATTTTGTGATTACAAAGACTTTGTGGACAAAATTTTGATATTCTGTGTGAGTTATCTAACAGTGCAAACCTATTTGAAATTTTAACATGATGCTTTTTGTTACCATATACATAATTTTTCTTCTTCAGATTGGATGTCTTCATGTTAAACTTTTCCATTGTTTGTTTACTTACTGAAAATGGCTGTGTTATATTATTTACATTGTGTTGTATATTTGTGATGTATCCTCAGACTATAATATGAAATTTGTATAAATTAGTAGTCTAGATAAATGGAAAAGAATCCAGTTTGCATGGTAGTATGTTATTCTGATATTGATTATTGTGATTGATTAATAATATTCACTGTGTGTTCGAGAGGTGAGTTTGTATTGTGGCTGTCAGTCAGGTTTGAATGTAGGTAATAAGGAGGCAAATATGAGACTTAGTATCCTTCTTGTTCAAAAGAATCTCCCCTACTTGTGTAATTCCATTAGTGTGCTTGTGTCTACCCAGAAGGGTAGAAGGCAGTGAGGTGCATTAATGTGGTTTAGATAACTTTCACTGTGCACATTGTACAAGTCTGCACTTGTAACTGCAGTTTACTGCATGCATACCTACATACATGCATGCATGCATACTTACATACATGCATGCATACATACATACATACATACGTATATACATACATACATAAGTATATACATATATTCCATGGACCCATAAGTGTGTCATAAAGACAGTAGGCCGTGGAACATGTCATAAATACATATACACAAATTTACAGTGTACAATACTACAAACATTTTACAAACATATTATAAATCATCTACACAAAACGTTCATCTGCAGAGTAAAAGGATTGTGTATGTAGGTATTTTCTTAAGGCTGCTTTAAATTGTGCCTTGTCATTTTTTAGGGTTGTCACACTAGGTGGTAAACTGTTGAAATTTTTTATACCATAAGAGAATGTACTTTTTTTGTAAACAAGCTAGGTTGACATTTGTTCCATGAAGATAATGTGTATTCCTTGTATTAATATTGTGTATAGATGAATTTGTTTTAAAATGTCCTGATTTTCCATAATGAAGTTCATTTATGAAAGTATATACTGGCATAGAATAGGTGGAATCACTGATTGTTTAAATAGACTTCTGCAAGAGGTGGTGGGTTGTGTACGAGCCACAATTCTGATGATTTTCTTTTGTAAAGTGAGTATTTTCCCACCGTTGGAAAAGTTACCCCCAAAAATTACTCCATACTTTGTAAATGGATGAAAGTATGCATAGTACAAGAGGAGTGCCCTACATAACGGGGGGGGGGGGGGGGGGGGATGAATCT
>Ga0123354_10018843_pt1 | contig 10836 bp, 8 predicted proteins | sample TergutLab28metaG_2_FD_97872 | JGI IMG/M metagenome (GOLD analysis project Ga0123354, IMG submission 97872) | Labiotermes labralis P4 segment gut microbial communities from Petit-Saut dam, French Guiana - Lab288 P4 | ecosystem: Host-associated > Arthropoda: Insects > Digestive system > Gut ... | reverse complement strand
TAAGTTTCTGTGGCAGATTTTCCAAGTTTTGTGAGGAATTTGATGTTAACACGTTGTTCTACATTAGCACTCAGCATTATTCCGACGGAGCTCAGACACACGATCCGCATCTAACAATGGTCAAGGCCAGACTAACCAATGCGCGTGAATGAACTTTTGTGTGACGGTAGAGGGAAGTCCACGGGTCAATGCCCTACCCTCCTCTTCGTCATCGACGTGGCCGGAAATGAGTAATAAAAGCAATCTGGTTTCTTTATTGCCACACCTCGTATTACAATAAAAATAAACGATACTGTAGTGTTTTGGCCTCACTTCTACATAATCTCAGCCCTATGTCTCAAGCCTATGAAGATGTCAAAATTCCAGAATATTTTACAGTACACAATCAGGTATCATTAATACACAGTACAGGCACACTAAATAACAAATTTTGGCATCTATTCCTGATTTCATACCTAAGACATTCCCAAGCTTTAGCTAAAATTATACTTCTCTTTAAATTACAATGTATATAAAATTACAGTCCTGTCTCATTTCTTTGAACCTGCAGGAAAGAAATACTTGCCTGCAGTAACCATTCACAATTTTCCCAGACACCACCCTCATGAGCTTCTGCCAGTCCTTGGGACAACCAGTAACAGGTGTTCCCAGCAGTATGGCATCCTGTATTATTCCTTCACATCTGTTTCGCTGTGACATCTCCTGCAACATCAGAATTCATAACTAGCATGCAGATATTATTTTATACAACTGCAGTATGTGATAATTAAAAGTGATAAAATGGGAAGATGAGGAAAGAGCCAAAAGGCTGATCCCTGAAAAATGTGTTGGCACATGGTAATTTTTACAACACAAAGGTGTCAATAGTACAGTACCCTAAATATATTTATCCATACGTACAATGAATATTTTTGAAAGTAAAGTGTATAGAATTTTAGCCCCAGTATATGACAATGAAAAAGAAAACTGGAGGACATTAAACAATAAAGAAATTTATGCAAATGTTAAAAAACTGACTATAATAAAGACAGTAAGGTTAAATAGATTACGTTTGTTTGGGCATGTACAGAGAATGGAAGAAAATAGAATTCCCAAAAGGGTATTACACAGGGTTATTCGAAATGATTGTTGGGGTTTTAACAACTGCCACCTCGTTCTCCAGATGCAACCCCATGTGATTTCTTTCTATGGGGTTATGTCAAGGATCAAGTTTATGTTCCTCCTCTTCCCACAAGTATCCTGGAACTGAAGGTACGAATCAGAACCACCATTGAAATCATCACCGCTGACATGCTACAAGCAGTTTGGAATGAACTCAATTATCATGTTGGTGTTTGTAGAATCACAAAGGGTGCACATATAGAGCACCTGTAAGGTATGTAACAAAAACTTGGGGTGTTGTTCTATTAAATAAAAAAACACATATACTCCTATCTCAAGTGTATTGTGTATGACAAGTTCTTAAAACCCAGACAATCATTTAAAATAACCCTGTATATGAATTTGGGAACAACAAGAGTGAGAGGAAGACCAAGAAATAGATGGCCAGATGAGGTGAGAGAGGGTGGAACAATAGTTGGTGAAGAAGGGTGGCAGGAAAAAGTACATAACAGAGGGGAATGGAAGAAGCTCCTGAGAATGGCAAGGAATCGTCACATTCTGCATATACCAATGGAATGAATGAATATGTACAATGACATGCAAGTCAAATTACTTTTACCATACAAGGTCTTTGCCTACATGTGCACTGCATGTGGGAGCTACAAACTGAGATCTGGCGCAATACTACACTTCTTAGCTTCGGAGGAAAAACACGAGCCTAGTACACATTAGTATTTGCTACTATGTTCAACCTCCAGGAGATGGGTTTAAATCCCAGTTGTGTCTCTTGATGATCCAAATACATACAGACAAGCATGTGGTCTTGTAGGACAACAAAGGTTAGACACATTAATACACTGGATTACAGAAAGTGAGTCATTGCATTAAGACATTCTGCTAGTGGAAAGAATGGTAACTGAGGTCAGTCTAACGCCACCAAAAATAATTTTATGTATCTCCTTTGTTAAGTACTAATATAGAATATAAACGTCATTATTATTCTTTTTTATTATCCAGGTCAACAAATGCACAACACACATATATTAACAATATTTTATATATTGCAAGTACTCCTACATGTTTTGATGCACCCACATCATCTTCAGGGAGTCTAATCCCTCTACTTTGCTAAAGTTATAAAAGTCATTAGGGTTACAAACTCAATAAAATCAGTAGATTAAGATCTTTCCATATGTGATCATTATAGGTGATGATAAAATACAATCCATAAAATGTTGTGAGCTGTGTTAACTTTTATAAGTACAGTACATGGAAGATGCTAGCTTTGTGGCTGTATATACAATCTGAACGATCTTGTAGGAAACACCAACATACAGAATACATTGACAAGACAGTCCAGATTGTATATACAGCCACAAAGCTAACATCTTCCATGTACTGTATTTATAACAGTTAACACTGCTTACAACATTTTATAGATTTTATTTTATCATCAACTATAATGATCACATATGTACACATTTTAATCTACTGCTTTTATTGAGTTTGTATCCCTAATGATTTTTATAACTTGGTGAAGTAGAAGGATAAGACTCCCTGAAGATGATGCGAGTGCATCGAAACACGTAGGAGTACTTACGATATACAAAATATTGTTAATACATATATATGTTGTGCATGTGTTGGTCTAGATAATAAACTGTACAAGATGCACGGTACATACATCAAAATAATTATTATTCTATTCATCATCATGAACAAATTTAAATTACATGACATGATAGGCCACTAACTGAAAAAAGCAAATTACTTGGTGTAGAGTGTGTGGATCATAGATGAAAAGAAAGACATACAACTAGGGACACACAATAAAAACAAGAGGAAAGTTTTCAATTGAAAACATATATTACAAATGTGGAAGGTACACAGTAGATTCTGTTGTTTATTTTACAATGCCATCAGTGTCTTGGGCTACACAATGAAGATAGTATGACTATGAATGATTAACTGGAAAGGATATGGAAGGAAGAAGTTATGGCCTATCAAGGTATTAACCTTGCAATTGCCTGGAATGACTGAGAAAAGCTACATAAAGTCTCAAAATAACTAGTGTACTATCTGAAATATGCATCAGACACTTCTTGAATACAAGTCTATGTACACACTGCAGAGAATTAGGATGAGGCATTCTTACACGAAGACAATAGTAAATGACTCGTGCACCCAGACTGAAGCCAATAAGTGTAACTGGTCTCTGTCCTTGTTCTCTGGACAGGAGAACCTCAGCCAGTTGTTTTCCAACCTCAGCAGATCGACGACAGCAGACACCCCACGGGTTGTCTATCACTGATGCAAGTGTGATCAGAGAAGATGGCCATGCTATCGCATTTATAAGTCCTATAAACATCACCTTGAACATTAGGTATATCCAATAACTTAAAATTTCAATATATAAATGTATAAATGCACATGTGCATGTGTGCACTTGCACACTTGCAAACATATACAGATATTTAAGTGTAGAGAAGAAAACCAACTATATGCTACTGAATGCTTTATTGCACTTATAATCTTCTCAACATGTTTCAGGCACTTATTTGCCCATCATCAGGAGCTCAAGAGTATACTTGTGTTATTGCCGCATATGGTGTGTAATGCCTTGGTTGCTGGTGGTCAGCTGTTAGGAGCAGAGCAGCAGGCTACACATCCGAGATGAGGGAAATTGTGCGAGTCGCACAATTTCCCTCATCTCGGATGTGTAGCCTGCTGCTCTGCTCCTAACAGCTGACCACTAGCAACCAAGGCATTACACACCACATGCGGCACTTCAGTGTACTTGAATATTCTGACTTTTCACCACTACATACTGTGATACTGACAATTACAGCAACTACATCCCATGGGAAGAATGGATAATTCCGGTTGCTCAAATGTGTTCTAATATTCCTCTTTTGTATTAAGGAGATCCATGGTTACTGCCTCTGTATCACCTACAATTTATCATTCACAATTATCCTACACAGCATACCCAGAACAAAAAATAAATAAAAAAATAATAAAAATAAATATAAAAAAATACCCAGGAGAGTTTTAAAACTGTCTCTAAATAAACCTAATCAGTCAACCTAAATACACATTTTATTTAGAAGACCTGGATAGACACGTTTCTGTGATGACAAAGCAAAGTCTTCACCTTCCCTTAAGCTGTGATTCTGGATTGCGAACATCACATCTGCCCTTAGTTCTAAATCCATGTTAGACAACAAAAGTAACAGAACACATCTCAGAAATGAATTCACATACTTTGCTGAGTGTGGACCAAATATACACATATCATGAAGATTTTATCTTGCAGTATTTTGTATCAAAAAAAATCTAACTAACTAAATAAATAAGTAAGCAAATAAGTGAATCAGAATGTAATGATAATAATATACACAACAGATTCATTAATACAGAGAATTTTGCCATGGAACATAAACACACAGATCACCAATTATTTCATGGTTTAAAAATATTTATGCAATAAAACAGTATATCAACCTGCCAGTATTGTGTATTTAAGGGCCTCCTGTGCAGCAACAGAAACAGCAAAAGTGAGGATTAAATTCATTGCTTTTCCCAGCTCAAGGAGATAAGCAGACTCATAACGGAGATAATACTGTTCACGTGAACTAAACAGGGACTTCCATGGCCGTGTGAAGTTATCATGACGGTCATCAGACAGCCAACCAGAGATGGCAATAGTAATGTGAAGTTGTTGTGATATGATCTGGGCAGTAGCTTCTCTGCTGATTGTGCTCTGATCTGATGGTACTGTATCTGCATCATCCGCCTCTTCAGCATCATCTGGGTCTGGTGGAGTAAGATATCCAAAAGCAAATTCTTCGATCTCACCAACCCTTTTACTCATTTTGTATCCTGCAAAACATAATTAAAATTTTCAAAGTCACAATGCAGACTTACAGATCTGGGAATAATATGTCACTGTTACTATCCCAAAAATTGAGGAGCTAACTCTAACAGTAAATTGTGCGATCCTGTTTACTTTCATGTTAATACACTTAACACTTCTGCACTTAACTAAGGCTATGCCATGGATCAGACAGTCAATTACCAACTTCTTACCATAGAAACGTGGGTTTGAATCTCAGGACAGTGTAAAAAAATGTCACTGGGACAAGCTCTTCTCTGTGTGCATTGGTTATACCCTCTTGGTACCATTCTACCAATGGTCCACAATCATATTTCATGTACATACTATTGACACTGTGCAATCTTAGCAACTTACCACACAATTAAGTTAAAAGAAACAAAGTACTTAACTCAAATCCTTAGAGATTTTAAATGCCTCACAGATAAAATTTTGAAATAATAAGGCCAATGCTGACAACTACACAACATTTAATTTAGAGAAAACAAGCCACCCACAGACTGATATCAAAAGAGTCTCCCTACAACAGTATAAAGTTTTCAAGATAAAGTACCAACACACTATTCCCAACAACAACTACTACTACATATTTACCAATATTCATACAGTATAATTATGACTTCTCCATACCTGTAAGACCTGCTCCTGCTACTCCAAACAAAGAACCAATAATGGCTATTCCAGCAGTGGAACCAAGAGCTGCAGCAGTGGCTCCTCCAAGAAGCGGGCCAACCCCGATACCAATCAGAGGAGCTGCTGCCAAACCACCAGTGAGTCCCAGAACAGCTCCACCTCCAAGTGTTGCCAATCCTATTAGAGCATAACGTTTTATTTTCTTTGTGCGCTCACGCCGACTCAGCTCTTTCTTCTCATCTCTGAAAGGTACCAATGAAACTCAATGACCAATATTATGCATAGAGGAAGCTACACATGTATGCTTGGCCTTTGTCCCTTTCTAATATTCTTGCTATTTACCACTTGTAATAGCCTGCATGGAAGAATATGGATTGAAGGTGTATGAGATAAAGGTGCTGTTGGGAATATATAGAGCTAAGAAAAGGGAATAAAAGGAGGTTGGAGTAAACAGCATTTTGAAGAACTTCACAATTTATACTCTTCACCTAATACAATTACAGTAATCAAATAATGGTGGCTCAGATGTGCAGTTCACATACTCTGCATGGGAGAAATGAGATAAACATACAGAAGTTTGGTTGGTAGCCTCCAGGGAAGTATAGAGATTAGGCTATAAGATGGACAGTCCAGGATTTGAGTCCTTGCAGGTGCACGAGCTTTTCTTTTCTTAAAAAGTGTCCAGACCATCTCTGGGGCTTACCCAGTCTGCAGTGGGTAAAGGAGTTTTTTCTGGAAATAAAGCAGCTAGTGCATGATGTTGACCACTCACCTGCATCTAGGGATAAGGTTATGAATGAGTGGAGCTGTATCTCTACTCCCGCTATATGCCTCCATGCCATGAGCAAGGACAACTTTACCTACTACTACTACTGCTACAGAATGTTAATATCTTGCTTCAACCAGCTTAATCACTGTCAGCTTTTCAACAAACCAATGAAGTTGGCATCTTTCATGAACATTATTTTAACAGGCAGAGCTATGTACACTAATTCAGATTTTACTGAAGATATAGTCTATTAGATGCAATTTATCAGCTTTAGTAAGTCATCATATTTGTTGCATGTATTTATTATTATAATGCAGTGCTTGGTTTTTGGCTGGTGGAATTTTCAAATGGTAGGCTAGGAAACTAATGCAATGACAGCATCATGTTTGGTGTGGTCCTTCTCTCCACTTCCATAAATATACCTGGCCTTGTCACACTGTAGTCCCAAACAAATAAACACACATCCTTGCCAGTTCACCCCACCCAGTAGGCCTATCCACTAATTTCATCAATAACTCCACCAGTCAAAACCATGCACTGTATTATATAAGTGATTTTGAGCTTTCAGAGTAATTCAATGAGTGCGGTTGGTTCCATTTTTGGATTTTTTCATCAACACTGAAGTGGGCTGTGTTACCAGTATCTCAGAGGAACGTGCCATCTTAACATTCAGGGTCAAAGTGTGTAGGATGAGAATGCAGTGTCATACACAGGCAAGTGGGAAGGTTGGGAACAAAACTAGACACTTATGATAGGCCCAAATTACCTTATGTCACCTGCCGTAACTAATAATTAATAACTAAGCGTTTTCAGATTTGACTGGGTGATCACGTCTTTAAATAATTTTTATAGACTGAATGAAAATTTAACTTCTATGAAAACTTACTCAGTAAGCTCCTTTTGGTCATCTGTCAGATAGTCCACAGCTGATTCCTCAAACAAATCAACCAGATCCAGTGGTACATCCAGCAGTTTGGCAACATGTCGAATTAGGACACGCATTCTGGCATCATATTCTCCTATAAAACATTGAAGAGACTCAACTGCAATATGAATGGCAAGGTGTCATCCAGTTGAGACTACGTATTTCTAGTGTTCTGTTACTCTGCAGACACACTTCCCACAATATTAATCAGTTCTAGGGAGTAACTTGTTGTTGCAAAGCTAAGCTGTACTACAGACACCACACTTCACAAATGTAAATTCTGTCGCTGACACTCAAAAATTCCCTGTTATGGAACTCACTTAACCCTTTAACGCTGAATGACTTCTAAAGATGTCGCGCAGTGAGCCCTTTAAATAGCCGAACAACTTCTAAAGATGTCGTAAACAGTGTGTTGAAGTTTGGAGGAATTTTGCTCAATCCTACTTGGTTAAATGCTGTGACTTGCTATGCTTCAGGACCTTTGAAAGTCAGGGTTTCATTCAGGAGCCAGAATGTACCCCTTCCACCTCCTAAACCCCTCCACAAACACCAATATACATATACACACTTAGTAACCGAGCATTTTTCCCAGCTGATTAATACAGTTCTGACACTGCTTGCTTTGATTATTGCTTGCTCTGGAATTCACTGTGGGTTAAAATATCAACACTGGCCTACGAAGCGAAAACTCTTTCTTGACCGGAAAGGTTGTCAGTGGCATACTGTACTCATATAATTCAGACAAAAGGAATGGTCAAAAATTGGAGATAACCACAAATATTGATGTTTACAGCTACAGGAAGGCACACAGACCTGCCTCTTGTAGTGCTGGGGTAATCTGTAGGGGTTGTGGGATAGTAACATGCAACACACAGCCGTCAATCTACTAAAAATGTCTTGGGCACCCTCGAATAGCTGGAATTTTATAAACAGCTACATTGTAGATTTAGATCTGTTTTGCTGTCACTATAGAAGATGTTTGTATCTTTACAGGCGTAAGGTTTCTGCAACTCTGGCCAGTCATACATAGTGTAAACAAGGCAGAAAATTGTAGGTTTCAGAACCATGGCAGGGAAAAAAATAAAACTTAAGGAGGAAGCCATCAATGAAATTCTGGTTGCTGACACCGCCTCAGAATCAGGTGTGGGGGCTAGCAATTTTGAAGACCAGTTTGAGGAGGAGGAGGAGGACAGGGAGGGCAGGAAGAAGAGGAATAGGAAGATGAAGAAGAGGAGGAGGAAGAGGAAGAGGAGGAAGAAGAGGAAAAAGAAGAGGAGGAAGAAGAGGAAAAGGAAGATGAAGAAGAGGAGGAAGAAGATGAGGAAAAGAGGAGGAGGAAGAAGAGGAGGAGGAGGAAGAAGAAGAGGCGGCGGTGGCAGCAGCAGCAGCAGCAGCAGCAGCAGCAACAACAACAACAAGCCTCAGCAGAAGTCGCCATAACAAACTCTGGCCAGTGAACCTGACTGCGCTGTCGTCTGTGTTCTTCTCATGGCCAAAGAAAGGGCACAAGATGCGCCAGATGTGACATGGGCCTGTGCGTGGTGCCTTGTTTCGCAGAATATCACATAAAAGTGAATTCGTAGTATATCACCCTCTTGTGAATACAGTGTCTCATGATAAAACAGTGATCCAAGTTGCCACAGACCATATGCACCAGCCAGAATTATGTGAGTAATGAACTATTTACACCACATTTCATATAATACATGCGATTCACAGGCCTAAATTTATGATAAAAATAGGTGAACATTTTTTTCCTGGATTAACCAATTCATGCGCAGAGTGCAAAATTTTATTTCATTAAATTTGAAGGAAAAGTCTATGAGATATACTTTTTTTTTCTAAGAGTAAGCATTAAAATTTAAAATCCCCAGTAAAAAATTCTGGCAGGCAGGATTGCTCAGAGGGATTTAATTTCGTTATCAAAGGGTTAAGCACATTACAGCAGAAGGTCACTCTGGTCCATTCAGTGGTTTATTGTGCTGTTAAATGCAGGCAGGTGGATGGTCACAGATACATGGCAAAGCTCAAAAACACATTTTTTAACTTTTAATTTTGATGGTGCCAAAACAATTCTCATGACGATACTTGTACAGAACATAAACACTACTTTTTATTGCCATCTAAAAGCCGCATGGAACAACACATCCATTTCTTCAGGCAATGTTATAAATGCACATAAACATCACAACAATACAATATCAGAATACTCACCAGTTACCAGTCCTTGATGCAATAAAATTGCAAAAATGAAATTAGTCCAATGCTCATTTTTCATTATTCAGCTTTACATGACAATTTTTTTTTCTTTAATTATGTGGTATTGCATGCTAACACATAAACACACATTATATAGAAAAAGGAAATTAGGAGAGAATACTATACATACAGAATATATATAAAAACAATTACAAAATGCATACATCCAGTAAAAAATAACATCAAGAATAGTATGCTACTCCATTACCTATATTTTGATGTGACACAGAAAAACTAATAAATTAATATCACTTACCACAACATACAAATTTATCACAAAAAAGAAGAGATTTGCCTACATGATGATCAACTCTGTGACTGGACCCTATTCTAATTACTTAAATTCAGGACAATAAAGAATGTCCTTTACTTTCAGAGATGTAACTCATTCCATATTGTTCCATACCTCCATGAACAGCCAGCATTATAAGATCTTCTATGACCAACATAGCTTTTCCATCAAGTGCTGGTTCACTCATCAATAATTCCACATAAGTGTCAGGTGACTGACTTCCTTGGCCCTCAGTAAGACTAATCATCACAGCTTCAACCTAAACAAACAAAATATTTTTATGTTTATTTACCAACAGAATTTGAGCACTTCAAACAACTGCAATGGAGAAGTGATCTTCATGAATCGACCACAAAACTTGCAGCTATGCTGTGTTTTGGGTAATCTTCAGAGGACTAATCTACAACACATGTGATCAGGTGTTTGCATACCACGTTCATATAGCCATACCCCATGACTGTGCTGTTTAACGCTGTTTCTCAGCTGACTCTCCACAGACTACTCTTTTTTCTGTGGCTTAAACTACGCTGATCTACAGAGTTCAAGTAGTAATACATTGTACACACAGTAAACCACTGCTCTTCTTAAGTCGCACTCTTAAAAAATCCTGCAAATGATAAACCGTCAATGTGTGAAGTTAAGACCTTATGGAAAAATGGGTTAGAGCAATCAAACACAAAAGCATGAGCACACCTAATTTAAACTTTTGGCGCCGGAATTTTTTTTTAAATTTTAGCATACCCAGTATATAAAATGTGAATAATACAGGAATCAAATACATTAGAATTATGAAACAAACTGCATTTTAAAGAGAAAGAAACGGAGAGTATATAACAAACAAACTCCGTGGCCTTAGTCCGCACGTGAACTATACCGACAGAGCGGCCGCCGCCGGTCGGCGAAGTTAGTGCCAACTTTTGCGGATAGAGGGGTGTCACGTGGTCAGCGCAACGGGTCCCCCC
>Ga0123354_10018842_pt1 | contig 10836 bp, 6 predicted proteins | sample TergutLab28metaG_2_FD_97872 | JGI IMG/M metagenome (GOLD analysis project Ga0123354, IMG submission 97872) | Labiotermes labralis P4 segment gut microbial communities from Petit-Saut dam, French Guiana - Lab288 P4 | ecosystem: Host-associated > Arthropoda: Insects > Digestive system > Gut ... | reverse complement strand
CTCAATTCCGGCGACAATTGCCGGTTTGTAATCGCTCTCCTTAATCAAATCGAAAGGAGGCGTTGCTAACGGCGTAGTAAACTCGGCGGCAAACGGATTGTTCACGTCGAGCGTAACCGCTTTTTCTTTTTGTTTACATGAATATGTCATCAACAATACACTTAAAATAAATACATACTTTTTCATTTTTCACTGATTATATAGTTTAATAAAGTTATTTCCCCGCCTTTTTTTCTTGCACAATGGCGTCGACTACCGCAATGCGCGTGATGTTGACGATGTCGCGAACCGAACTTTCGATGTCGGTAAAATGAATCGGTTTTTTCAAACCAACTTGAATCGGACCGATCATCTCCCCTACTCCCATTTCTTGCATTAATTTCTGTGTGATATTAGCCGATGTTAAATTCGGAAATACCAAAGTATTTACATCTTTTCCAAATAAACGGGTGAAAGGATATTTATGATCGCGCAAATTTTTATCCAACGCAAAATTAACCTGCATTTCCCCATCGATAGACAAATCAGGAAATTCTTTCTGCATCACGTTTACCACTTCGTGCACACATGCTGGACTTCCTTCCGTATCCGCGCCAAAATTAGAATAGGAAAGCATCGCTATCACCGGCTCTTTAGCAAAGAATTGAACCCCTTCCGTAGCCAGTTTGGCTACATCATGGAGAACGTTGGTTGTCGGATGACGATTGATTAAGGTATCCGTCAAAAAGAAAGTTCCTTTGTTTCCAATCAAAATGTGCATGGCGGCAAATGTTTTGTACCCATCGCGGATACCGATAACTTCTTTGGCTACTTTAATGGTGTTGGAGTATTTGGTATAAACGCCGGTGATGAACGCATCAGCGTCGCCGGTTTCGACCATCATCATGCCGAAATAGTTGCGTTCAAACATTTTATCGACGGCTTCATCGAAAGTAGCTCCTTCACGCGCCCTTTTCTCCGCTAAAATTCCAGCATACCGCATTCTGCGATCCCTTTCGTTATCGTGCCGTAAATTAACGATTTCAATGCCATCCATGTCTATATGCAATTCGTTCGCCAGTTTATTGATTCGTTCATCGTTCCCTAACAAAACAGGATAGCATATCCCTTCGTCGCGAGCCTGTGCAGCTGCTTTGAGCATGTTTTCGTGACTGCCTTCGGCGAAAACGACCCGCTTGGGATTTTTTTTCGCCATATCCGTAAATTCACGCAGCAATTTTGTATCGTATCCCATTAAATCGCGCAAATGGTTTTCATAAGATTTCCAATCGGTTATTTTCTTCCGTGCAACGCCTGATTCGATAGCAGCCTGGGCAACCGCCATTGACACCCATGTCATCAAACGCGGATCCATCGGTTTGGGAATCAGATATTCTTTTCCAAACGATAACATACTTAACCCGTAAGCTGCATTGACCACATCAGGAACAGGTTCTTTGGCTAATAACGCAATCGCTTTTACGGCGGCTAATTTCATCTCTTCGTTGATAGAAGTGGCTCTGACGTCCAAAGCGCCCCGGAAAATATAGGGGAACCCCAAAACGTTATTGATCTGATTCGGATAATCGGACCGGCCGGTTGCAAATATAATATCAGGACGGGAAGCTTTGGCTTTTTCATACGAAATTTCCGGATTAGGGTTGGCTAACGCGAAGACAATCGGATGGGCATTCATACTTTGCACCATTTTTTCCGTTAATACATCGGCGACCGACAAACCAAGGAACACATCAGCTCCTACCATCGCTTCTTCCAATGTGTTAATATTTCTTTCGGTGGCGAAAAACAGTTTTTCCTCATTCAAATTTGTGCGTCGAGTCGATATAACGCCTTTACTGTCGCACATCACAATGTTTTCTTTTTTAGCTCCTAACGAAATATACAGGCGGGTGCAGGAACATGCGGAAGCTCCTGCGCCATTGACAACAATTTTTACCTCTTCAATTTTTTTTTCTACAATATCCAAAGCATTCAATAAACCGGCGGAAGAAATAATTGCAGTACCATGCTGGTCGTCATGCATTACGGGAATATCCAATTCAGCTTTCAAACGTCGTTCAATTTCAAAACATTCGGGAGCTTTAATGTCTTCCAGATTAATTCCGCCGAAGGTAGGCGATATGGCTTTAACGGCGGCAATAAATTTTTCAGGGTCTTTTTCATTGACTTCAATGTCGAACACATCAATTCCTGCAAAAATTTTAAACAAAAGACCTTTTCCCTCCATTACCGGTTTACCAGCCAAAGCGCCTATATCGCCCAAGCCTAATACCGCCGTACCATTGGATATAACAGCTACCAGATTTCCTTTAGCCGTGTAATCATAAGCATGTTCGGCATTTTTTTCGATTTCGAGACAAGGTTCGGCTACTCCCGGAGAATAAGCCAAAGAGAGATCGGCTTGCGTACTGTGCGGTTTGGTTGGAATTACTTCAATTTTCCCCGGCTTTCCTTCCGAATGGTAAAGCAAGGCTTTTTTTTTTGTCACTTTTGCCATAGATGTATTTTTAAAATTCTGACGGCAAAGGTAATAAAAAAACAGGAATTATAAGAATTGACGAAGCCGATTATGAATAATAATTTCACATTCACCAATCCTATTCAGTGTCATAAGGCCAACTGTTAATGCCTCCTATATCATATACATTGGTGTATCCCATTGAAGCCAATTGATTGGCTGCATTCATACTTCGCATTCCGCTTCGACAATACACCAATATCAGCGCATTTTTGGCGGGCAACACAATGGCGGCTTTACTTGCGATATCAGGAAGCGGAAACAAAGTTGCCCCCGGTATGTGTTTTTCGTTATATTCCGCTTCGCTACGGACATCAAGCAATAAGGCGCCCGGATTCTCATCCAGCATTTTTTTTGCTTCTTCCGCCGAAATTTTATGATACATTGCTTTGGTTTTTTGCTGTGCGCAGCCCAAAAAAGGGATAAGCAAACAGATTGCAAAAATCGATAAGATTGCCCGTTTCATATATTTAATTTTAAAAGTTTGAATAAATAGGTTTTTCACTCGTTTAATTGTCGCCTAATTTTTTGTAAAGGTACAAATTTTTTTAAGAAAATTTTAATTAATTTTGCCGAAATATGATTCGGAATGTAATTGGCTCATGAAACTACTTGTTTTCATTATAAACGGATTGCTCCTTACTTCGCTTACTTATGCTCAAACGCTGAGAGGAAGAACTACCGACGCGAACGGGCGTCCGGTTGCATCGGTTTCAGTCTATATCAAGGAAATAAAACAAGGAGTTATTGGCGATAAAGAAGGAAATTTTCAAATCAAATTAGCTTCCGGAACATATCATTTGGAATGTAGCTGTGTAGGTTATAACACGGATAAAAAAATGGTTACCGTTGCAAATGAAGACCTTGATATTGAATTCATCCTTTCCGAAAAAACTGTTCAACTACCCGAAGTAACTGTAAAAGCGGGTGAAGATCCGGCGTATGCCATTATGCGAAAAGCCATTGAGAAGGCGCCGTATTATCAATCGATAGTCAAAGAATCGACTTACGAAGCCTATACGAAAGGCTCCGGAAAATTGGTCAGTTCGCCTGCAACCTTAGATAAAATGACAGGAGAAGATTTATCCTATTTTAAAGATAAAATGTTTGTACAAGAGTCAGTTAGCGCATATAAATTTACAGCGCCGGATAAATATGAGCAAACAATAAAAGCTTATTCCGGTACCATACCGAATTTTACAGATCCGAAAGCCGCTTTAGGAATAGGTATGATTTCGCTTTATCAACCCATGTATGGTCTTATTGTATCGCCGTTGAATCCCAAATCTTTCTCCTACTACCGTTTCAGATATGAAGGATACGAAGAAGAAAACGGACAGATTATTAACAAAATCAGGATAATTCCCAAGCTGAAAGATCCAAAATTATTGGAAGGACTTTTTTATATTGCTGATGATGAATGGAGTATTCGTTACGCTGAATTCTCAGTTTCGTTACCGTTTGTTCAGGCTCATTTTCGTGTAAATTATCATCCGGTAGCGGGAGGTATTTTTTTAGCAACCGATTATCAAACCAATACGAAAATCAACATGTTCGGAGTAAAAATCAATATGGATTTTCTTTCTTCCATTCAGTACAACGATATCCAACTGAATGATTCGTTGATAGCGGTTATGAATTCTATGAAAAAACCGGAAATTAGGAAGAAAGAATTGGAAATAAAATTTGACGATTTTTTTAAGAAAAAAGTAGATTCCGTAGCCGCACATCGCGATTCGGTTTATTGGTCGGGAGTAAGAACAGTTGCTTTGAACGAAGAAGAGCGGATGAGCTACATTCGGAAAGATTCTGTCCAAACCCATGTCGATTCGATTACCCGCGCGAAAGAGAATCCGAAATTCAAATTTGCCAACATTATTACAGGCGGCTTTTTCAAAAGCGATTCGACGAGTTTGGTTCGTTTTCGTTATTCCGGATTGATAGATATTTTAAAGGAATACAACTTTGTGGACGGTTTATGGCTGGGACAATCGTTCTCTTTAGATTTTAAGCGAAAGAACAATACCGGATGGACAATTGAACCGTATATCTATTGGGCAAGCGCACGTAAAACGCTTATTTGGAAAACGGATTTTTCATTGAATTACGCTCCTCGAAAATTAGGTCAATTGCAATTATCGGCAGGAAAATCTTCGGAGGATTACAGTGGCGACGCAGGAATAGACCGTTTTATAAACGCGGCTTTTTCGATGATTTACGGCAGAAATTACATTTCGTTTTACGACAAAACATTTGGACGGGTCTCCAATCAAATTGATATCGCCAATGGTTTGCAATTAAGCTTGAAAGCGGAATACGCCAACCGTAGCGCCTTAAATAATCGTACGACTTGGAATCTTTTCGGAGTAAAAAATGAATGGCGTCCCAATTCGCCGGAATACAGCCGGGCGTTGAATGAAACCTGTTCCCGTCTGGCAAAAGGAGGCATACGATTGCAATACACGCCGGAAAATTATTATATAATGGTCAACGAGGAAAAGCATTACGTTCATTCCCTGTTCCCTACTTTTACAGCGGAATATCAACAGGGGATAAACGCTTTTTCCGGAAATAATTATTCAACTTTTTCCCGTCTGGAGTTTGGCGTCAATCAAACGGTTTCACTCGGTGTATTCGACAGATTTTCTTACAGTTTAGCAGCAGGTCGCTTTTTTAATGAAAACGCTTTTAACTACATCGATTATAAACATTTTAATACGGGAGGAAATATTTGGTTGAGTTTTTCGGATTGGAATACGTCCTACGCTTTGCTCCCGCTTTATTCGTATTCAACCGATAAAAACTGGATTCAAGCTTTTATTACCTATCAAACCGATTATTTAATATTCAAACGCCTGCCTTTCTTGCAAGGAAAAATGTTTACCGAAAGCATTCATGCAAAATTTCTACATACTCCCAATAAACAGTATTATTCGGAATGGGGATATTCCATCGACCTGTTTGCAAATAGCGCTGTTGTAGGCGTATTTTTTTCATTCGATTCATTCCGTTATAATACTTTTGGTTTACAATTATCTTTTCCTTTATTCGGAAAAACCGGCAATCAAAAAGAAATAGTATTTCCTGTCGGAAAATGAAAATGAGAAAATCCTATCGCTTTTTTGTCTGCACGTAATTTTTTATGTAATTTTGCACTAAAAATTAAAAGGGTACTTTCCATGGCAAATAAAAAGGCATTATTAATAATCCTCGATGGCTGGGGATTTGGCGACAAGACAAAAAGAGACGTAATCTATCAAACGCCAACTCCTTATTGGGACTATCTATTAAAAACTTATCCCTATTCGCAGTTACAAGCTTCCGGTGAAGACGTAGGTCTGCCCGACGGTCAAATGGGCAATTCCGAAGTAGGACACTTGAATATTGGCGCCGGACGCGTAGTTTACCAGGATTTGGTAAAAATAAACATTGCAGCGCGTAATAATTCCATCCTCGAAAATCCGGAAATAAAAAACGCCTATTCCTATGCAAAGGCAAATGATAAAAAAATTCATATCATGGGTTTGGTTTCCAACGGCGGGGTGCACAGCTCGATGGAACATTTGTTCAAGTTGACCGATATAAGCAAAATCTACGGCGTGGATAAAACTTTTGTGCATTGTTTTATGGATGGACGGGATACCGATCCGAGAAGCGGAGCCGGTTTCATTCGCGAACTGGAAGATCATCTGAAAAAATCGACCGGACAAATTGCCTCTGTAATAGGCAGGTATTATGCGATGGATCGCGATAAACGCTGGGAAAGAGTGAAAGAAGCCTATGATTTGTTAGTCAAGGGTATTGGCGTTCCGGCAGAAGATCCGGTCGTTGCCGTCGAACAATCCTATCAAAATGGAGTCACCGACGAATTTATCAAACCCATTGTTTGTACAAAAGCAGACATGCCGGTTGCCGTAATCGAAGAAGGCGATGTGGTGATTTTCTTCAATTTCCGTAACGACCGCGCCAAAGAATTGACGATTGTCTTATCTCAAAAAGATATGCCTGAAGCCGGTATGCAAACGATTCCGAACTTGCAATATTATACGATGACGCCCTACGATCCGACTTTTCAAAACGTACATGTTTTGTTTGACAAAGATAATGTAAACAACACGTTAGGAGAATATTTGTCTTCGTTGAATTTGCATCAACTGCATATAGCCGAAACGGAAAAATATGCGCATGTTACTTTCTTTTTCAATGGCGGTCGCGAGGCGCCTTTCGATGGAGAAGAAAGAATTTTGGTTGCATCTCCCAAAGTGGCTACTTATGATTTGAAGCCTGAAATGTCGGCTTATGAAGTGAAGGACAAATTGGTGGAAGCAATCAATTCACAAAAATTTGATTTTATTGTCGTTAACTATGCCAATGGCGATATGGTAGGTCATACGGGTATTTATGAAGCCATAGAAAAAGCGGTCGTCGCTGTCGATGCTTGCTTGCACGACACGGTTGAAGCGGCAAAAAGTAACGACTATGAAACCATTATTATCGCCGACCACGGAAATGCCGATTATGCGTTGAACGACGACGGAAGTCCGAATACGGCGCACTCCTTAAATCCGGTTCCATTTATTTATGTATCTAAAAATACAAGCGTCCAAGTGGAGAATGGAAAATTAGCGGATGTAGCTCCCAGTATTTTGTATATCATGGGACTGAAACAACCCAAAGAAATGACGGGACATAGTTTGCTTTTTATTTCTCAATAATATTACGAAACTTTATAAATTTATTTATTATGAAAAGAAAAATACTCTTTACGCTGGCTTTTATTTTATTAGCCTGCATTTCCGGTTATGCTAAGCTTTATATTAACGAAGTGAATTCTACTGGAAAATGGATTGAAATCTACAACGACGAATCAAGCACGGCTAATGTGGGTGGATATTTTGTCGTCAGGAATAATAATGACGATGCAACAGCAGCAGTAAAAATACCACAAGGAACAACCATAGCCCCCAATGGTTTTTTAGTAATATATCAAGGAATCGAAAGTGGAGGAACGTCTTCATCTCCCTGCGAAGAAGCAATTGATTGCCAGACGTATGGAATTTCCTCTACTAAGTTTTGGAATGTGGTTTTAAAAGATGAAAATGGAAATGCCGTAGATACTACTTTTAACATTGGTAACCCCCAAACGGTTGAAGTAAGCGGAGGCAAGTCATGGGCAAGAGAAACCGATGGAGCGGCAACGATAGTAGCGTTAGATCCGACTCCCGGAAAACCCAATACTGCTCCAACTTCATTTTCCGATTTGAAAATATTTATTAATGAAGTGAATTCTACCGGTAAATGGATTGAAATCTATAATGATGAATCAACTGCAGTTAATGTGGGAAGCTATTCTGTTATCCGGAATAATAATGACGGAGCATCCGGCGTAGCGACAATACCGGCAGAAACATTAATAGCGCCTAAGGGTTTCTTGGTAATTTATCAGGGAACGACAAGTGGAGGTACGGCTACATCTCCTTGTGACGGAGCGATTGATTGTCAGCCTTATGGAATATCTTCTACTAAATTTTGGAATGTAATATTAAAAGATGATGAAGGGAAAATCGTTGATAATACTTTTGATATTGGCGATCCTCAAACGGTAACGGTAAATGAAGGAAAGTCATGGGCGCGGGAAACTGATGGGGCGGCAACGATTGCAGCATTAGATCCGACTCCCGGAAGTATGAATGGCGAGTTAAATAGTTTAATTAAAATATCCAAACTGCAGAATACCGCTTATGTTTATGCAGGAATATTGAAATTGCCTGAAAATACATCATCTGTCCGGCTTTATAATGTTTCCGGAATGCTTGTTTTAAATAAAAACGTAACAGATACTTCCATCGACTTGACAAATCTTCCAAAAGGTTTTTACCTTATTCGGTTGACAAACGAGGGCAAATTATATACTCAAAAAATAGTTTTATAAGTTTGAGATTTTATTTATCCAACGATACATTTTACTGTTTTTGTATACCCTTTCGTATCTGAAACAGTAACAATATATGCGCCCTTAACGGCAGGAAGAGATATATTGTTACTTATTGATTTTGAAAGGAATACTTTTCCCGTAATATCGAATACAGTAATTTTTACAGGCTCTGAAACATTATTAAAGCAAATAGCGCCTGTTTGTGCATAAACCACAATATCGGAGAGAGATGAAGTTTGTGGGATATTTGTTTTTGGGCTATAATTCAATTTTTTATCCATCCAGTCCAATCTATCCGAAATGTATTGTCTCACATTATTTACTTCTCCCTCGTAACTGCCGTACGTTCGCGGATTCTGGTGCACAAGTGAATTTAATATATCCCAACGCATGAAATTCAATTGTTGCGATTGATTTAGCGTCGAATCATAATAATTCACAACCTGCAATAAAGTTTCTTTTGTTAAAATGCCTCTGTCGCGGTAATCGGCATAAATCGCTTTTAATCTTGAAGCAAAGCTTTCATCGGTAAATAATCGGACCACAACATCTTTAAATCCATTTGCCGCGCTTCCGTATTCATAAACCCATTGGGTATGACTATTAATTGGGTAAGTTCTATTATCATTTTCATAAGCGAGGTCTAAATCCCAAACAGGACCAAACTTGAAAATATCGTCATCCCTGTCTTTGTACATATAAACGCTCCAATATGTGTCGGTATTACCTGAAATCTCACCCACTAAGAAATGACGAAGAAAAGTTTCTACATCCATATATTTCCGGTAGCCGTTCACAGGGTCTTTGTAATTTGAAGCGAATACGGCAGCTTCCATTGTGTTGTAATAATTCCGGATATAATTAGTTTGTTGTGATACAATCTCATCATCTTTAGGGGAATGTATCGTTACAGGCGTATAATTTCTTAAGGAAAGGAACCAACTGATTTCACTGTAAGCATAAGCATCTACTTCTATTAAATAGCCGCCTGAAAGATAAGGCAATGCTATATCGCTGATATTCATTTTTTGTACGTCGACACGTTCCGGCGCTACTTCAACTTGATCGCAAAGTTGATAATTGCCTTTATATTCTCCGTTTAAAATAACATCTACAGACATTATAGCAGGCGTATAGGGCATTTCCAATTTTCTACTTAAATCAAAAGCCAGAAAGTTACGCATTAATGTTTTATCTCCATAATTATTAATTAACGTCCAATTCTTTTCCTTAGCAGGCATCCCCATCAAATTTACTTTATTGTTCAATTTCATACGATAAGGTTTTTTAGGAAAATTCCAACTCGCATTACCGCGTCCTCTAATATCCAGATTATCGCTATATATCGTTTTCCCATTGTCATATATAAAAGAGACATAACCTTGCAGATATTCCTCTTTACTTGTAATATCCTGAGCATTAACAGTATGAATCGTTACAGTCGGCAGATTGGAAAGCTGTGGAAAATGAGAATTATCGCCGGCGCCTTTGTAACCGTAAAATGCTATTTCGGCAATATTGCAACGCACATCGTTAGGTCCTACATATCTCACATACCGAAAGCCTTTTGAACAATTAATGTTTTGCTCTGTCATCACATTCATCGGCGGAGCTTCGGTCACCATCAACAATGGCACGGCGTCCATGAAATCAGGATCGTTAGCTCCTTCAAAAACGCCCAATACGATGCGCTGAGGTCCTCCGTCATAATCGTTTCGGGGCGCATAAGCTATTTTTGTAATAATATATTTTTCTCCCAAATCCAATCCGACCCATGTTCCGCTTCGGTCATAAGAAGCAAAATAGGTATTCAAGTCGCCGTCGAAAGCATTCGCTTTGGCATTAACGGTAGTTGATGAATTACCGGTTGAATAATCAACACTTAGCGCTGTTCCTATAATCGTAGTTGCAGGAAGTTTTTCGGAAGTTTGAGCGGTTACCGAAACGGAGTAAACGTATATTGCTAACAAAAACAATACTGTTTTCAAATTAATTTTGTAATGTGTTTTCATAAATTTTTTGATTGTAATAAGTGGATTTGTTAATTATCACGTCACAAAATTACAATCATTTTTTGTTTTAGCAAATAAATTTTTGCATCCTTTCCTCCCAAATCCGCACTTCGCTTGCCCGCACAGGGTTGTCTCCGTATAAGCGCTTAGTGCTTAGCATATAAAATAATGTTTTATGTAATAACTTGCATAATAAAAATAAATTACTTATCTTTGTCATAAACAACATTATATAATAAAGATAATCAATGAAAATTTTCAACTTATTTATTACTTGCCTTATTTTAAGTTTAAATTTACTGCAAGCAACCGATAATCCCTTGTGGTTGCGTTATCCCGCGATTTCGCCCGACGGCTCGCAAATTGCATTT
>Ga0123354_10018841_pt1 | contig 10836 bp, 11 predicted proteins | sample TergutLab28metaG_2_FD_97872 | JGI IMG/M metagenome (GOLD analysis project Ga0123354, IMG submission 97872) | Labiotermes labralis P4 segment gut microbial communities from Petit-Saut dam, French Guiana - Lab288 P4 | ecosystem: Host-associated > Arthropoda: Insects > Digestive system > Gut ... | reverse complement strand
CCGCAAATTGGCGACGTGCGCATCACTTTCAAGGAGACCAAACCTGGTGTGGTGAGTATTCTTGCCAAGATCAACGGCAACACTTTCGAGCAGTATCGTGCCAGCAATGGGGAAACGGTCGATATGCTCTCCATGGGCACTCACAGCCCGGAGAACATGTATGGAGACGCCCAAGCCGCCAATACGACAAAGACCTGGATTTTACGCCTTGTCGGTCTATTGCTTGTCGTCTTCGGCTTGAAAATGATTGCCGCGCCTCTGGAAATATTAGCCAGCTTCATTCCCCTCCTTGGCAGCATTGTTGGTGCGGGTACGGGCATTGTCAGCGCCTTGCTGGGCCTTGCCTGGTCGCTTGTCATTGTATCCTTAGCCTGGCTGCGCTTCCGCCCGCTTGCCGGCAGCGCCATGCTGGTCGCCGCTGGCATCTTGGTCATACTGGTTTACGTTAAAGGGCGTTCGCGCCAAGCCGCCAATGCGCAAGTGCTGGCAGACACGGGAACAACCGAAACTTGAAAGCGCGTCGTTGACCACCCAGGCTTTTGACTCCCAAGGCTCAAGTCCGGAGCGGCACGATTGAGGCCCGCAATCGCCTTCGGCTTCTTACTGAACAACACATCAACCGGGCGTGACAGGAGCCATACGGTAACACGGATGAAGCCGAACGCTACCAACCGGTAACACTCCCCAATGATCAACAAGATATCATGCTGAAAAATTGATATTTTATCTTTGGAATGGATGTTGCATTTCTCCTACTATTCAGGTATCGCCCATCGTTTTAAGGCGCCAAAGATCATCGCAGGAGGGAAAAGTGAAAAGAAACATCACAGGAATAGCTCATGGGCTGTTGGCCGTAGTACTGATCGCGCTGTACCCGTGCCTTGTCTGGTCAGGCCCGGCCAAGTCAAGTAAACAGGTCCATCCGGAGCTGTCCAAACAGGAGAAGTACATCGACTGCGCCCAGTGCCACACCGAGGCCACCCCCCAAGTGCATCAAGAATGGTTTGCCTCGCTCCACGGCCTGGCCATGGTCAAATGCTACCAGTGTCACGGCACCTTCGAGACCTTCCGGGTAACGCCTACCCGCCAGGATTGCGCATCCTGCCACGAAAACATGATGAAAAAATGTCCGCAGGACAAGGCTTGCTGGCAGTGCCATATCCCCCACACTTTTAAGACAAAGACGACCAAGAAATAACCATCCAAACTCTTTGTTGGTTCGCTGCCGTGCCGGAAGGACGACCTCAGGCGCAGGCGCGGCAGGACCAGATCCTAAGGAGATGTCATCATGGCTCAGACACGACGTGACTTTTTAAAAATGACCGCCGCGCTTTCCGCCGCCTCTTTTGTGGGCGTTCAACTCCCCCTCCAGGAGCAACAGCTTGCCCACGCCAAGGATGCCGAAGCGTGGCACCGGGGCACCTGCCGCCTGTGCGGGGTGGGTTGTCGGCTGGAGTTGGGCATGAAGGACGGGGTGCCCTTTGCCCTGCGCGGGGTGGCCGATGCCCGGACCAATTACGGCTTTCTCTGCATGAAGGGCATGCATTTCTGGCAATGCCTCGGCCATAAGGAACGGCTGAAAAAACCCCTGTACCGGGCCAAAAAGTCGGACCCCTTCAAAGAGATCAGCTGGGACAAGGCCTTGGATATCGCCGCCAGCCAATTTGCCGACGCGGTCAAAAAGAACGGCCCCAATTCCGTGGCCTATTACGGTTCCGGCCAGTGCCTGACCGAGGAAACCTATCTTTTCCAGAAGATCATGCGCGGGGGCTTGCAGACCAACAACGTCGACGGCAATCCCCGGCTGTGCATGGCCAGCGCCGTGGGCGGCTATCTCGGCTCGTTCGGCGCGGACGAGCCTATCGGCAGCTATGCAGACCTGGAAAAGGCCCACTGTTTCTTCATCATCGGCTCCAACACCGCCGAGGCCCATCCGGTGCTGTTCCGCCGAATCATGCGGCGCAAGCTCGACAACCCCGAGGTAAAGGTCATCAACGCCGATCCGCGCGTTTCCCAGACATCGCGCATCGCCGACAAGCATCTGCAATTCAAACCGGGCACCGACCTATCGTTGCTCAATGCCATGGCCAATGTGATTATCGAGGAAAAACTCCACGACCAGGCATTCCTCACCAACTACGTCGCCTTCAAACAGGGTAAGGAAGGGCAGGACGCCAGCTTTGAGGAGTACGCCAAATTCGTTGCCCCCTATACCCCGGAGGCCGCTGCCAAGACCTGCGGCGGCAAGATCACCGCCGAGGATATTCGCCAGGTTGCCCGTTGGTTTGCCACTTCCAAGGGCACGATGAGCCTGTGGTGCATGGGTATCAACCAGCGGAAACAGGGGGTTTGGGCCAACAACCTCATCCACAATCTCCACATCCTGACCGGCCAATTGCTGAAAGAAGGCGCGGATTCGTTTTCGCTGACCGGTCAGCCTAACGCCTGTGGCGGGGTTCGCGAGGCCGGAGGGTTGTGCCATATCCTGCCGGGCCATCGCCCGGTGGAAAAGGAAAAAATGCGCAATCAGGTGGAAGAGGCCTGGGGAGTCCCGCTGGGTCGCATCCCCGCGGAACCGGGCATGCACACCATGAGTATGTTTACCGGCATCAACGAGGGCAAGATCAAGGCGATATGGATCAACTGCACCAGCCCCGCGCAGAGCCTGCCCAACTGTAACCTGTACAATAAAGGCTTGGCCACGGACGACTGTTTCACCATCTGCACCGATATATTCAAGACTCGGACCACGGAGTTTGCCAACCTGATCTTGCCCGCTGCCTTTCATTTTGAAAAAACCGGGGTGTATGGATGTACCGAACGGCGGCAGCAGTTGACGCGCAAGGCCGTCAAGGCCCCGGGGGAGGCCAAACCCGAGGTATGGATTGCCCGTGAGTGGGCCAAGCGGCTGGCAGCCAAATTGAATGACCCGGTCATCGCCCAATGCATCAAGCCCTTTGAAGGGCTGGAAGAAGACTTTGCCCTGCCCCAGGCCATCTGGGATGAATATACCCAGAAACTGACCAAGGGCCGGGATAACGATCTGCGGGGCGTCAGTTATGCGGTTTTGGCGAGGATGGCGGATGGGGTGCAGTGGCCGGCGCCGACCGAGGAGTTCGCCCTGACCGGCGGCACGGCGAAAAAATTCGTCAAAGGCATAGACCCCATGGCTGACAGCGAGTCAAAAAACGATCTACCCTATCAGTTCTACGGGCCGGCCCATGAGGACCGGAAACTGTGGATCTGGCTGCGTCCCCAGGCCGATCCCTCCGAAATTCCCGATGCGGAGTATCCGTTCTATCTGTCCACCGGCCGCATCATCGACCATTGGCACACCATGTCCATGACCGGCCGCATCCCGGAATTGCTGCGCGCCAATCCCCATGCCTTTGTGGAGATCAATCCCAAAGATGCGGAAAAACTCGGCATCAAACCCGGGGACATGATCGAGATCACCTCGCGGCGGGGCACCAATGTCCTCCCGGCCAAGGTCTATGAGGGGCCGATCGAGGGGACAGTCTTTGCGTATTGGCACGATCAGGAAGCAAACCGCATGATCAACAAGGTTACCAAAGACGATTACGATCCCAGCGCCAAGGAGCCCGAGTTCAAAATTTGCGCCGTCAAGATCAAACGGATTTCCGGCCCGAAACCGCTGACGCCTTTCATCGTCAGTTGAGGACCCTTTCGCGGAGGCGCACAGTATGCCCATCAGCGGAGTCGTCATCACCACCCGACCTGAAGATCTGGATCAAACCCAACGATTTCTCGCCGCCTGCGTTGGAGTGGAGGTGCATGGGGCGGATGACCAGGGCAATATTGTGGCGGTTTTCGATACCCGCACCACCGGGGAGATGGAGCACTTGCTGAAAACGGTCAATGCCTGCCCCCTGGTCCTCCACGCCGGCATCACCTACCTCAATATGGAAGACGTTGTTGACGACGAGGGGCTGAATTCCGGGACATTCCGTTGAAACGGCGCTCATTTCTCAAACTGCTGGCGGTGTTGCCCACCACCGCCCTGACCGCCGGCCTGCATGAAGTGCAGGCCGGTTTATTTCGCTCCCCAGTGCGGACCAACCACCTTCGGCCTCCGGGCGCGGTGGCCGAAGAGGTCTTTGTCGGCAAATGCATCCGATGTGGCCGTTGCGTGGAAAGCTGTCCCTACCACTGCATCGACCTGCTCGACATCCGCCATGGCGTCCATGCGGGCACGCCATTGATTGCGGTTGCTGACATTCCCTGCTACCTTTGCATGCGCTGTGTCGAGGTGTGCCCCACTGGGACTCTGCAACCGGTCGCCCAGGAGGCAACCCGCATGGGGACCGCAGTGATCAACAAATTCACCTGTGGGGCATGGTTGGGCCTTGCCCTGTGCCGGACCTGTTACGATGCTTGCCCGTTCAAGGAAAAGGCCATTGTCCTTCGGGAACTGATGCCGATCGTCATCCGGGAAGCCTGCACCGGTTGCGGGCTCTGCACCCATGCCTGCCCGATCACCGCGCCGGACCAGACCAAGGCGATCAATATCGAGCCGCCGACCAAGGGCGCAGCCGCATGAAGGACACGCCGCCTGCACCATCGTCCAAAAGGAGCGGCCGATCCCTGCGGACAATGCGCCGCTGCCTCCTTGCCGCAGCCTTTCTCCTGCTCATCTTGACGCCCATGCTCAACTATTATGCAGGCATCACCTTCATCCAGGGCTGGTACCAATCCCTGGGCATCGGCGAACTGCGACTGATTTCCCCCTTGGAAGGGTTGGAAAGCATGCTGGTCAGCCGCCAGATCTACGTGCCGCTGCTGGTCGGCATGTTGGCGCCCTTGGTGCTTGCGACCCTGCTGGGGCGGGTCTTCTGTTCCTGGGTTTGTCCTATCAGCTTCCTGGCGGAAGCGGTTGCGACGCTGCGGGTGCGGATTTCTGGAAAAAACCGATTCCACGACCGGCTGGTGCTCGCCAAGAGGCTGCTCTGGTTTGCGCTGATCGGCGAATTGCTGCTCTCCCTTATTCTAGGGGCGCCGATTTTTGTCTTTCTCTCCCCACCAGGGCTGGTGGGCAGGGAACTGATGCTGGCCGTCTATTCGCACCGTCTTGCTTGGGAAGGAATCCTGGTGGTGGCGATACTGCTGCTGGAACTGCTGACCCGCCGATTCTATTGCCGCTATTTCTGCCCGCTGGGAGCGTTGCTGGCCCTGGTCGGGTCGAAACGACGCCTTCTGGTTGCGCATCAAACGGACCTTTGCACCGGATGCGGCCGTTGCGCCCAAGCCTGTCCACTGGGCCTACGGCCGAACCTGGGCGAAACCCGCACTGCCTACTGCTGGAATTGCGGCGTCTGCATTGAAAGTTGTCAGACCCTGGCCTTGCATTTTACCTGGCAGACCTCCAAACCTTTGTCCAAGAAGACCGGCAGCGAGCACGGATCAATGCCGCTGCCTCGTTCCCCTGCCTGTCCATTCGCCCAAGACCTGATTCGAACCGCAGAGCGCGGCAGCGAATAGGCGTTATTCCATTCCGATCGAATGAAGCGATCTCCTTGTTGCCTGTTGCTTCATGGCGCAATGTCTGCCAAGCTGTTGGCACCAGCGCAGAGCAAATAGCGCAGTCGGGCGACGCACCATTTCTCCAGGCCGTGAATGCATTCCTGCCGGACATCGGCAAACGCGGCATGGGTGTGACATTTTGATGCGATTCTCCAGTTACCACCTGCAAGGATCAAGCTTTCTGTTCCGTCTCTTTCCCCATGCCCTGGTTACACAGTTCATCACCTGGCGATCGCAGGTATTTGCAAACCGCGTCTCGGAATATCCCCCATCCCCTTCCCTTTTTTCTTCAGTAATCCGAATTCCTTCCGCTCTTCCTTTGTCTTCGTGCCAACTTCTTGAGCCGGCTGTAACGGATAAATGGGAGCCATTTTTACTTGCCGGAATGGGGCAATTGCATTTTGCCAGCCACAACAAGATTGTCTCCCAACCGTCTGAGCCAAAGCCGAACCCTGTCCACGCTGTCCCAACATTGCAGCTTGCCACTTCCTGCGGGACACTAGCGAAACACCATGGAACACGATGCGGGACAGGAGTGCGACACAACCGGGACACTTCCCAGCAAAATCAGAAAACCGTCCCGAAAGCGCCCCACGCGGGGTGTTAAAAAAAATGCAGTTAAAACAAATAATTGCAACAAAACACAATCTCATCTCCCGCCAAGGCAATAAACTGGCATCAACTATGCTAATAACTGATCAGTTCGACTATACATCATTGATCAATATTATATCTTCAGGAGGAAAGACAATGAGCGTTAAAACAATGGTTGCCGAAAAAACAAAGAGTGTATCTCAAGACATCAACTCTGCTTCAGAAGTATCAGATGTTGTATTTGACAAGATCGTTGTTCGCAGTTTCATAGGATTCACAAGTCTTATCGGAGTATGGGTTCTCGCATGTCTTGGAAGCGCTATGTATCATGCAGGAGGACCATTTGCACTGATCGGAAGTTGGTTCAAAGCTGTAACAGGAATGTAATTGTTATTCCTTTTACAATGTAAATTGAATCGATGTTATTCAATATATAGCGACCAATTTTGATTATCATCAAATTGGTCGCTATATATTGAACTCTGTATATTTGATTAAAACACCAAATTTAATTGTTATTATTATGGATTAATTATTTAATTTATAAATTATTAATTTAAAAACGAACATCAGACATGGCAATTCTTGTTCGCAACCTCTTCTTTTTCTGCCTCTTCGCCGTCACGTGCGCATCCATCGTACTATTCTGGTTCCTTGAGCACAGGTTGCCAAATCAGGATTACAGCAAAGTCATTGAACAACTCGACAACGACCAAATCACCAAATTAGAGATCACCGGCAACAGTGTCGAGTTTACCGATCGCGGCAACCATACCTTCATGACCACGGTGCCCGACGTCAATCGCTTTCTCGAAAAAACTCACGGCAAGAATATCCGGATCGTTGTCAAGGAAGATCGGTTCAACCTGATCTATGTGACCGTGGTCGCCTTTTTCATCATCTCCTTTTTCATGGTGGTCTGGTGGTCCCTACGGGCCAAGGAAAAGGAGGAAAGCACCTTTGTCAGCGACAAACTCGTCAGACATAAAGGGGCTGATGCCGGGGTAACCTTTGCCGACGTCGCTGGCATTCCGGAGGCACTGGCCGAGCTGGAGGAAATTGTTACTGCACTCAAATATCCGGAAAATTTCAAAAAAATAGGTGCAACCATTCCCAGAGGCATCTTGCTTCAGGGGCCGCCGGGAACCGGCAAGACCCTGCTGGCGAAGGCGCTTGCCGGAGAAGCGGGGGTGCCGTTTTACAGCTTCACCGGTTCCGACTTTGTCGAGATGTTTGTCGGGGTGGGCGCCTCCAGGGTCAGAGACCTGTTCAAGGAAGCCAAGAAAAACAGCCCTTGCATTGTTTTCATTGATGAAATCGATGCTGTCGGCGCCAGGAGATCAAGCAGCTCCTCCGCCGGAGGCCAGCAAGAACGCGCCCAAACCCTCAATGCGCTACTGTCGGAAATGGATGGATTCGACACCGAAGATACCGTTGTCGTGCTGGCCTCGACCAACCGGCCAGACATCCTCGATCCGGCCTTGAAACGGCCGGGGCGATTCGACCGGCAGGTGAACATTCTCCCTCCCGATCTCAAAGGCAGGAAGATGATTCTCGTAGTACATAGCCGCAAGGTAGTCCATCATCCGGACATCGATTTCGGCGAGCTCGCCAAGGAAACCCCGGGGTTTACCGGGGCGGAACTGGCGAATCTCGTCAACGAGGCGGCGTTGCTGGCAGCGCGTAACGTCCGGGAACAGATCGTCAAAGAGGATTTCGACAAAGCCCGCGATCGAATCCTGATGGGCATCGAGCGTCGGGGCATGGTCATGAGCGACCAGGACCGCAGGCTACTCGCCTATCACGAGGCGGGCCACGGCATTCTAGCCAAAAGCCTGCCGCATACCGACCCCCTGCACAAGATCACCATCGTGCCTAGGGGCATGGCGCTCGGCCAGACCCAGCAGGTGCCGATCAGCGACCATCCTGCCTATTCCATGGAATATCTGCGCAGCAAGATCATTGTGCTGATGGGCGGAAGGGCTGCGGAAGAGCTGATTTTCAAGCAACAGACAACGGGCTCCCAAGGCGACCTGCTCACCGCGACCCTATTGGCCACCAACATGGTCTGCAAATGGGGAATGAGCCGGAACCTGGGCCCGCACGTGTTCTCTGTCGACGGCGGCGGCTTCATCGGCGGCGATGGGAGCCGTCTGCCCATGGCCAACGACACGGCCAGGATCATCGATCAGGAAATCAACGCACTGCTGACCGAATGCTATGAAGAAGCGCTTTCAATTCTGAAGAATAAGCAGATCCTCCTTGATAATCTGGCCGAAATTCTTCTTCAGGTTGAAACGCTGGATGGCGACGAGTTCGACATCATTGTCAATTGCAGCGCCCAAAAGGAATCCATCCTTGCCAAAGAACAAGATGAGCATGGCGACCTCAATCCCAGGCAGGACTGTAGCGTCAATCAGTCCATGGTTGAAAAGGTGATCGATGCAATCTCTACGTAGATTCAATATCGCTCTCTTCTCCATCATTGCCTTGCTGTTGGCCGCCCTGGTCGCGACCGGGTTCCGCAAGCAGAACATGGCTTTTGACTACGATGCCATTGTTCAGGAAAGCGAAAGCACCATCTTTCTCTACACCACCGTTCAGGACCAGGCCATGGAAGGCCTGCTGTCGCGCGATCGTTCGCAGCTATACGCCGCGGCCAAGGAATTCGAACAGCTGCAAAGCAGATACACGGCTCTGCTCGACAACGCCCTGATCTCCACCCAGTACAAGCTCTCGTTCATGGGGGGGCTGGATCTGGGGCGCGTCATCGTCAATCTGCGCACCCTGGCGGACAAGCCGGGGAATGATGAACTGACCACGCAAATCATGGGGCAACTGCGCCACATCAACAAACAGTTCCTGCAATTCGACCGCATCGTTGTCAACGAGATGCGCAGCAGGGTCATGGATTACCAGAAAACGGCGCTGATCATCATGGGCGCGATCATTTCCCTGGCCTGCTTTGGCCTAGCCGTGCTGTACCTGAAATCGGTCAAACCCTTGACCACACTTTCCGCCCACGCTGAACAAGCCCTGCGGGACGGCCGCCCGCTCAACATGGATATCTCCGGCAAGGACTGCGTGGAAGTGCGTTCGCTGTTCAGCGCCATGAATCACCTGTCGCAGCGCGCCATTGAAGACAGCGACGATTCCTTGGCAAACAGCAGAAGGGAGGCTGAGTTCTCGACAATTATCAATGAGGCGACCAACAGAATAAACGGCATCATCAACTATGCGCAACTGCTCATGGATTCCAAGGCAATGGCAACAAATGAAGTGGATCAGCAAGAGATATTAGCCAAGATTATCAAACATAGCGAGCAATGCGCCCTTACCTTGAGGAAGGGCATAATGTAAACAATCAGACCATTAAAGAAACCTGGCAATTATTGACCACAACGAAATAGTCATTTATCTACAATTTATCAGAGACATACAAGAGTAGAGATCGAGCTTCATGAAAATATTCAAGTTTAATGCCATGAAAAACGAGAGGATTGAATCGATTGATTCTGAAGAGCGCCGGAAATTCATGAAATTTGGCTTGACCATTACCGGCGTCTTTGCCGGAGGATCGATTCTTTCCTTAACTTCTGCCGCAAACGTGCAAGGCGCCCTGATCAAAGAACCGGTCCAACCGGCGAAATATCCCTACAGCCCGCATTACACCATGGTCATCCGGCAAAACTTCTGCGTTGATTGTGAGCTATGCCTGGAAGCATGCCGCACCACCAACAGCGTCCCGATCTACGGCTATCGCACCCTGATCTTGGAACGCCGCATTCCCCATGCGCAAGGCCAGCCAGCCCATATGTTCATGCCCATTCTCTGCAACCAGTGCAACGAACCGCACTGCGTCCGGGTCTGTCCTACCGGCGCGACCTACAAGGATGCCCAAAACGGCATTGTGCTCATGAACCAGGATAAATGCATCGGCTGCAAGACCTGCATGGCCGCCTGCCCATACAACGCCCGCTACTTCAAGGAGGAGGACCGGGCCATCGATAAGTGCAATTTCTGCTTCGACACCAAGCTCATGGCAAGCGGCGGCAAGACGACGGCTTGCAGCGCTGCCTGCCCCGCCAAGGCCCGGATCTTCGGCGATCTCACCGATCCGGCCACTCCGGCCTACAAGCTGATCCATACTCCCGGCAACGAATTCTGGGTGCTTCGTCCGGATGCCGGCACCATGCCGAACGTCTTTTATATGAATGCGACGGAGACGGACACCTGAAACTGGTGGCGCCCGACACCCATTTGTTCGACAACCACATCTCGATAACAGTTCCAAAAAAGGCAGTACTGTCCGATTAAGGACTTGCATGCATGATATTGGGTATTGGCTATTGGCAGTCCCTGCATGGTCGATTCAGTGCATCCTGCTCTGGATTCGTTGAGGATCTGGTTGCGTAATTGGCGGACCCGGCGGATGGAGACCGGCTCGCCGTGCTCATCATGGCAGTGGATGGCCAAAAGGATGGAGGTGATCAAGCCGGCAAGCATCTGGATCATGAGGCCATGGCGGCTTAGAGATGAGAAGATAGACCTTGAGACGCCGCTTCCACCAGGCAAAGAACTTTTTCATCACCAGCGCAGCGCAATCTGTTCGGCGCCAAGGTCAAAGCGGCTGGCGGCAATCCAGCAGGATTCGCCCTTGGCCTTATACCCGGCGAGCCGTAGCGGGGTTGGGGTCTGATT
>Ga0123354_10018837_pt1 | contig 10837 bp, 6 predicted proteins | sample TergutLab28metaG_2_FD_97872 | JGI IMG/M metagenome (GOLD analysis project Ga0123354, IMG submission 97872) | Labiotermes labralis P4 segment gut microbial communities from Petit-Saut dam, French Guiana - Lab288 P4 | ecosystem: Host-associated > Arthropoda: Insects > Digestive system > Gut ... | reverse complement strand
GATTATAGAATATCAGACAAGGCGGAATCCGAAAAGCCTGAAATGAGTAGGAGTAAAAAAATATTTTAGCAATATGTTGACAAAAGTTGTAAAAGTTAAAAAAGCTAAAGTTAAAAAAAACAGTTGTTGTGATTGTTTTGGTGGCGGATGTCGTTGTAGAGACTAAAGCAACCGACGGATAGTGTCTTTTCAAAAAGACGCTATCCGTTTTTACTGTATACATGTTCATATTCAATAATGAAAATTGATAAAACAGAAATATTCATCATACCTGTCGGAGACCGATACAATAAAAGGGTAGAAGAAGTCAATATTATATATTCGCCTTTATGCAATATTTGTTGCACGATGATTGACAACGCTACGACTCAGCATGTTGTAGATGTGATAACATATAACGTTGCCGCCCGGAATGAAAAAATTTCGGAATGGGTTACAAAATTACTTGACTATCAAATTCCCGACAGTAAAAAAATGCTTCGCCAATCGCCGGAGAAATATACCACGCTTTCGTTATTGCCTAATCACGCCTGTAATTTTCAATGCCGGTATTGCTATTCTGCACAGGGTCGCTCCCAAACAATGATAGACAGAAAAAAACTACAACAAGCGTTAGACTTTTTTATCAATCCTGTCCGGCTTGAGCCTCAAAAAATAAGATTATTCATTTCAGGAGGAGGAGAGCCGTTCCTGAAATGGGAAGATACATTGTTTGCCATTGTTTATGCCCATGAGCGGGCTTTACAGTATGGTTTTACGCTTTGGACTACCATCATCACCAATGGCTCTATCATCAATGAAACGATAGTTGATGTGCTGAAAAAATACAAATGTGGGGTTTGCGTATCGTTTGAAATATTTGAAGAATTTCAAAACAATCTTCGCGGACATTACACTAAAGTCAGCAAAGTCTTGACCGAATACGGACAATCGGGAATACCCGTTTCACTCAATTCTACAATTACGGCGATAAGCGTTTCAATGATGAAGGATATGGTAGGAAAACTGTGTTCAGATTACTCTTTTGTTACAGATTATACGCTTGAACCTGTCACAGATCATACGCTATTCGATTCGCCTGCTGCAATGAAAATATTTTATCAACAATTCAGTAAAAATTATTTTGACTTAAAGAAGGAGTATTCACAAACTAAAATAAAACTTTGGTGTACACTCGACGAAATGATGGTTACGAAAAAACTGCGATATTGTCCCGGGAAGCTGTGTCTGACGCCTCATGCAACGTTTTCCATTTGTCATTGCGTATCGTCGGAGCAGGAAGAACGATACGAAAAATGCGTTTATGGAAAAATTACCGATGATGGCGTTGTTTTTGATATGGAAAAGTTTAAACAACTGATCAATATAAACGTACTGCACAGGGAAAAATGCCGTGATTGCTTCGCTAAATGGAATTGCGGGGGAGAATGTATGACCCGGCAAGACCAATATCCCGAAGAGTACATGGAAGAAGTCTGTAATTTTAATCGCCAATGGTTAATAACACAATTAGAAGAAAGATATGGATGTTTTAATGAAAAATGATATGGATATTTTCATGAAAAATGATATGGATATTTTCATGAAAAATGAATTGTACACTATTTCGCTGCATGAGTTTTTGCAGATAGAAAAAGATCGTTTTTTCCTGTTGTATGCGCCACTTTCGACGCTTTCAATGATAGTTTCGCATGAAGATATTGCACAATTACGAAGTTTTCTGACTCATCCGGTCCAGGATGAATCATTGAACGGAATTGTTTCTGCTCTTTTAGACAGGACGCCTTCTGAGGAGGCATTGTCAAAACGCATTTCGGGGATAGATGGATTTGTGAATATGTCGTTGTTAATGAACAATGTATGCAATTTTAACTGTAGTTATTGTTATTCCGCTCAGGGACGTTCCAATGCACAATTGGATGAAAAAAAACTATTAGCAGCCATCAACTTTTTTATTGATAAAAAACGAACAAATGTTCCGCAACTTTCATTGACTTTTCTGGGTGGAGGTGAACCAATGCTTTCATGGAAACTCATAGAAAAAGGCGTTGAACATGCAAAACAACGGGCAGAAAAAGAAGATTTTATACTTTTGCTAAAGATTGTAAGCAATGGCTCAATTTTGACAGAAAACGCTATTAAGTTTATCTGCGATAATGATATAGAGTTTGTTGTGTCGTTCGATATTTTGGAAGACATCCAAAATCTTCAACGAAAAAAATATGAATTGGTTTCCAAAAATTTACTTCATTTATCGGATAGCGGGGTTTTGCTTTCCGTAAATGCGGTAATCACCCCTCATAATGTTCACAGGCAAGTTGAAATGGTGGAAAAAATGAAACAGTCATTTCCAAAAATAGATTATCTCTCCTTTGAGCCGTTGATGAATCTGAATGAATGGTCTGCTGAATTAATTGACAATGATTTTTATAATGATTTTATCGCACAATTCATGCAATCTCACCAACTTGCTGAATCATATAACATTAACATTTCATGTAGCGTTTTACGAAATGTTGATTGTGTGGTGGAAAGGTATTGCGCCGGCGAATTTGCCATTTGCGCTGATGGTTCCATTACGATTTGTCCTTGTGTTTCATCGCCTGAAATGAATAACTATAAGGAATATATTTATGGAAAAATCAATACCGATGGAAAAGTTGAAATCAACAACGAAAAATTAACGTCATTATTGAAAGAAGATGTTCATTCGTATACCAGATGCAAACATTGCTTTGCCAAATGGAACTGCGGCGGAGGCTGTATCAGTACCAACAGAATGGAAACCGCAAAACAAAAACAATGGAAATGCGATTTTATACGAAATTTCACGAAAATCATTTTGTGGAATCGCACAAAAGAACAATATGAAATGGATTATCAAAAAAATATAATGGAAATATTAACTGAACAATCCATGCAGGATCAAGCATGAAGAAGAAAATATAATGACATTAAGTAACTTACATCAAAATATTTTTATCATACCAGTCGGGCATTATTTCGACAGCGCGAAAAACGACTTATATTTGGTATATGCTCCCCTGTCGGGAAATATGATGCTTGCCGACGAGCCTACTGTCCAAAAAATGAAGCAAACGGGAGAAGACCCTGAAATGAAAGAATTAATGCAAACGCTGACCGATGCAACTGAAACTGTTGAAACCATTGAAAATCTTGAGGATTATCGGGTACTGTATGTTTTACCCAATTATACATGCAATTTTTCCTGTTCCTATTGTTATTCGGCAAAAGGTCGTTCGGACAAACGATTATCGCCGCATCATCTGAAGGCAGTTCTCGATTATTTTGTTGATGCGCGACGAAGCGACGGTCAACCCTTGAAAATATCATTTGTTGGCGGAGGCGAACCCATGATTTCATGGGATTTGGTAAAATATGGATTAGAATACGCATCATCTCTTGCACAAAAGCAAGGCATTGAAATTTTTTTCGGACTGATTACCAATGGCTCCATCATCAATGACGAAATGCTCGATACGTTGTCGTACTATCGTGTTGTTCCACGCATTTCTTTTGAAATACTTGAAGAAATTCAAAACAAACAACGGGGACATTACAGCGAGGTTTGCAATGTCATAGATCGCATGTTAAACGCGGGGATTCATTGTGAGCTGCGTTCAATGATTACCCCCGATAACGTTCATCTGATGGAAGAAATGACGTTGGAAATGATAACCCGTTTTCCTGCAATTGATCATTATTATTTTGACCCGATTACAGATGCCAAAATATTTCATGATGTTGAGTTTACCCGGATTTTTTTTCGTAATTACCGGCATTTTTTCATGAAAGCTCGCCGAAGGGCAGAAAAAAATGACAAAGATCTGCGAAACGCCGTGTCCCGAAGCCTTGAAACGATAGTAGAAAGGTATTGCAACGGAGAATTTTGCCTGACGCCCGAAGGAACCATATCCATTTGTCTGGAGGTTTCTTCGCCAAAGGAAAAAGAGTATGAAAAACACATATATGGCTACGTTGACGAAAATAACACGCTTCAAATAGACCGCAAAAAGTTTCAATACCTGAAAGAAAAGGAGATGGCGGTTCATCGCCCGAAATGTAAATCCTGTTTTGTAAAATGGAATTGCGGCGGCGGCTGCATGGCAAATAATAATCAATATGCGGAGGAAATTCTTGACATGATTTGCGACTCAACGAGGGAACTGTCTGTGGAACTTTTGCTCGAAAAACTGATTGAAAACGCTGCTGATTATCCCCATCTTTTTAAAAAATCAATATTTACTATTCCTCTCGACGACGGGCAATCGGAAAACCGCTATCTTGTTTATGCTCCTTTGTACGATTTCGTAACGATTTCCGATGAAGAATATTTAACAAAATTGGAAAATGGCGACCCGGATGTGACAGAATTGTCGGACAGACTGCAAAATATCGAAAAGTACGGAAAAAAAATGTACTCCGTCAAAAAACCGGACGATTACCTGCTGTTGTACGTAATACCCGCTTATAAGTGTAATTTTTCGTGTACTTACTGTTTTTCGGCAAAGGGGCGTTCTGACAGGGAATTGGACAAAAATCAACTGAAAAACGCTCTGGATTTTTTTGTTGATAGCAGCAGAACACAGGAAAAGAAGTTATTGATTACTTTTCTCGGAGGCGGAGAACCCATGATTTCATGGAAAACTGTAAAATATGGTATCGAATATGCGTACTCTTTGGCGAAAATACATCATTTTCAGTTGATCATGGAAATCGTAACCAATGGTTCAATCATGAATGAGGACATTCTTCAAACTTTGGTTAGATACAACGTGCGGGTTCGGGTCTCATTTGAAGTACTTGAGGATATTCAAAATATTCAGCGGGGGCATTACAACAAGGTTTGTAAAACAATCACACAACTGGCAGAGGCTAATCTTTATCTCGAAATAAGATCAATGATAACCCCGCTCAATGTTGAGCGCATGGAGGAAATGGTAACTGAACTGACACATCGCTTTCCGCAAATAAATAATTATCTCTTCGATCCGATTACCGATAAAAATACGTTCAATGATGTAGCAAAAACGAGGACATTTTGCGAAAAATATCAACATCATTTTTTCAAAGCCCTGGATATCGCCCTGCATCATGGTAAAAAATTAACCTGCGCCCCTCTGCGTAATATAAATTCCCTGGTAGAACGTTATTGTTACGGGGAGTTATGTTTGACTCCGGAAGGTACAATAACGGTTTGTCACCGTATTTCGTCGCCTTTGGACGACCATTATCAACATTGTATTTATGGAAAAATCAACGAGGCGAATCAGGTGGAATTTAATCTTGAAAAATACCGACAACTGATACATTCCGACACAATATACGAAAATATGTGTTGCAGCCGGTGTTTTATGAAATGGAACTGCGGCGGGGGATGTATGGTTCACAATAAGGAATACAGTCCGGAAATACGTCGGGTATTTTGCGATTTCACGAGAAGTTTTTCCAAAGAATTGTTGTTGAGACGGTTAAGGGATGAAAGTAACAAAAATCAAATATAATTTCAACATGAATACTCCAAGATTAAACAGCAGGGAAATATTTGTGGCGGAAACAGGCAGTAAGGATATTGCAGAACAATACATGGTTTATGCTCCTTTTGCAGGAGTATTTCTTCAAGTGTCGGAACAGGACGTTTCACGTCTCGAAAATGCAGAAAAATATCCCGACGACGGGGAATTGCAGCAAGTGATTGAATCATTAACCGATTGGTCGGAAAAAAAATTGTTCAAAATCGAAACATTGAGCGACATGACAGAATTGAGTATAAATCTAAACCAGATCTGCAATTTTTCCTGTTCCTATTGCTATTCTGCCAAAGGTCGTTCCAATAAAGTCATTGATCAGAAAACACTGTTTTCAGCTCTTTCATTCTTTATTGATAGAAAACGTACTGAAGAAAACAACTTACAGCTTACCTTTTCAGGCGGAGGCGATCCTTTGATGTCGTTTTCTTTGTTAAAAGAAGCGATAGAATATTCGGAAAGACTAAGCAGAGCGCATGGTTTTAGCATTGGTTACTCCATTGTTACCAACGGTACATTGTTTCATCCTGATTTTATTGATTTGATCAGGCGCTATGATGTTAATGTAGTCGTTTCGTTCGATGTACTGGAGGAAGTACATCATAGCCAAAGAGGAAAATACAAGGAAGTTTGTGACGGAATTAATTATTTGATTGAAAACGGGATTTATCCCGGAATACGGAGCACCATTACCGCTTTGAATGTTCACCGGATGGAAGAAATGACGCTCGAAATGATTTCTAAATTTCCTTCGTTGAGTGGTATTGCTTATGAGCCTGTTTTAAAACCTTCTCTTTTTCAGGATATTTCTGATTTGGAGAAGTTTTATGACAGTTTTGCAACACATTACTTAAAAGCGGCGAATTTGGGTTTTCAGCACAATTTTTCAGTTGGTAATACCATCATTAACAGTACTGAAATTTGCAAAGAACGCGCCTGCCTCGGCAAATTTACGTTAACTCCTGATGGAAATATAACTGCTTGTTCGCGTATTTGTTCATCTGAAGAAGATTTTTACGAACGATTTCACTATGGAACAGTTCTTGAAAATGGCGATGTAGTCATTGATGCAGGTAAATTGGAACGTATCATGCAAAACAATGTATACACCTATACTGAATGTAACGCCTGTATTGCCAAATGGCATTGTAGTGGAGGCTGCATGTTGGCGCGATTTAGTTATCATCAGGAATATTTTAACTATCATTGCAACTTTATTCGTAAAATGACGATAATGTCTTTGTTGAATCAAAAAATAGAAAAGATATGACGTGGATATCAGATAATTGGAATTGGATGTTGGCAATAGTCATCACTATTTTCTTTGGAATTATTATATTTTGGAACATAAGAAGATACTCTTATTTTATAGACAATACCATTAGGAGCAACCCAACAAAGCAACTGTTATTATTATTTTTTATAGTCTTTGTGGCTTTTGGTTATTTTCTTCTGATAGCCTATCTTTTGTTTCATGGGCAATCAGGGTTGTGGGTGAAAATATACAGTCTGTTTTCTCAAACTACTGGCGTTGATACTGTGCCGGATCCGGAACCTGCTTATTTTAAATTATTTTCATTGGTTGTATCGTTTGTTGGTTCTATTTTTTTTAGCGGGTTTCTAATTTCCACATTCAATAATACTATTCAGAGAAGAATCGAAAGCGTAAATAAGGGAACTGTTCGATACAAATCATTAAAAAAACATGATGTGATTATTGGAGCGAATGAACTTTTATGCCCGATGATCAGGTATTTGGCAACAAAAAATATACGAAACCGAATCATCGTATTAACCAATCACAACCCGGAAGAAATATATTCAAAATTAAACGAATTTGATAAAAAGATAAGAAAAAGAGTAATTGTATATCGTGGAATTATTACGCTTACAGAAAATTTGGAATTAATGCAAATTAATCGTTGTGAGAGAATCGCTATATTAGGAGATAATGATCTGACTCATTGCGATTCAATAAACATTTCATTACTGCAGGAAATAGAGGATCAAATTGTGGGTACTAAAATTAAAAAAGACTGTTTTTTTCTGTATTGGAATGATACGTTTATTTTTAATTCAAATTTAAATAAAGATAAAATAACTATTCATCCATTCAATTTTTATGAAATGACTGCAAATAAATTATGGGGGTACAGTCATATAAGTAAGAAATTAGAAGGGGATTCAGACTTCTATTATCAACAAATTACAAAAGGCGAAATTTCTCCGGAATCAAAGAAATATGTAAATCTTATCATTGTCGGTTTTAATGCCATGGCAATTGAATTACTGAAAACAGCTCTTAAAATTTGTCACTTTGCCAATTATAAAAAATATACAGTTGAAGTTGAAACTCAAATAACGGTGATTTCCGAAAATAAAAAAGATATCGAAAAATTTCAATCATTATATGATATCAAAAAGATTACAGACATTAACTGCAATTTCTTTATATGTTCTATGTATAGTAAGGAAGAACAAGATAAAATTAAAGAGTTGATTGAACCTAAAAATGCAATATCTACTATTGCAATATGTTCTGACAATTCAGAAGAAAACTATGTTTATTCAATGTTTCTTCAGACTATTATAGATAAGAATGATGTGGATATTCTTGTTCAGTATGAGACATATTCTAAATACATTCATAATATAATTATACAAAATATAGAACCACAAGAAGAAAAAAGAATCAATAGAATAATTTTTTTCGGATTTAAAAATTCTTCATTAGAAATTAGGCGTTCTTTTGACACAGCTTCAATCATGAATATGTGTCTTAAAGACTTGAAGAGAAATGAAAATAATATTAATGATGTATTTGAATCTGCTTTCATTGATAAGGGAAAAGAAAAAATAATAAAAGAATGGGAAAAACTAAATATTACTAAAAAGAGGATACTTATGGCATACTTTGATACAATTCCTTCCTTTTTTGACTCTTTGAATATTCAACTTGTAGATGGAAAGGACATTCCTGACAAATTTGTATTTGAAAAAATAGAAAAATATTTTTTAGACATCAAACAAAGGCAATTTTGTGCATTATCTGTATTAATTAGTTGTCTTGAAAAAAATAAAAACATTAAGGATGATTGGGACCTGTCAAGAATGTTTTATGTAAAAGATGAAGATAATGATAGTTTTGAACCCGGATTATTATTGTTGTTGTGGCTATATGACAATAAACGATTTAATAAAGAAACCCAAAAGGACGAACATGCTCCCTGTCATGTTAGAAGTATAAAAAATGGCAACAATTGAATATTCACATTTAAATTCAAAAGGATTATACATATATCCTTGTGATCCGTTAATTCCCGAAAACGATCTTCGACTTTTATATTCGCCAATGGCTCGTAAAGCAGTATGGATTAATAGTGAAACAGCCATAAATTTGGAATTTGGTAAAAAAGTTGATGAAAAACTACAAACTGCTTTTAATATATTAAGCGATTTTGTACCGTTGAAAAACAGGACTGGTAAAGTCCGAAATGTAGAAGACTATCCTTTATTGACAGTACTTCCCAACCAAAATTGTAATCTTAATTGTAGTTATTGCTACTCAAAGCAAGTACGCTCAAATATGAAACTTGATTTCGTACAATTGAAAACTGCCATTGATTTTTTCATTGAAAAAAAAGAAAAACCACTTTCCATCTCTTTTATGGGAGGTGGAGAACCAATGTTATCATGGCAAACAGTGTCTAATGGTATTCTGTATGCTAAGGAAAAAGCCGGTTTGCAAAACATACCGATTGATTTCACGATAATTACAAACGGAACAATAATGACAGAAGATATGTTGAATTTTATTCATGATCACAGAATCAATATGAGTATTTCATTTGATATTATAGAAGAAATTCAAAACAAACAACGGGGTGAATATGATAAAGTTGTTGATACGATCAACCGATTAATTTTTAAAAACGTTATTCCACAGATAAATGCCACTATCACACCTGACAATGTAAACCAGATGGAAGAGATGTATGATGTTTTGGATAGCAGGTTCCCACAGATAACCAAAATGATGTTTGAACCGGTTACTTCAGTCGCTTTATTCCCGAAAGCCAACAATTTAGATGTTTTTTTAAAGAAATATGCCGACAATTATTTAAAAATTGATTTAAAAGCCCGATCAAAAAATAAAAGCCTGACATCCTTTCCTTATTTGAGAACGGTTTTCCCTGTCGAACGTGCTTGTGCAGGTGAATTTTGTATTACTGCTGAAGGGAAAATCAGCGGATGTTATTGTATAACAACAAAAAAAGACCCCGGGCACGAAAAAATGATTTACGGAAAACTGTCGGAAAAAAAAGGAAAAGTCTTTATCAAAAAAGATATATTCAAAAATATATTAAACGATAATGTTTATTCACAAAAGAAATGCGATGCTTGTGTCGTAAAATGGAATTGTGGTGGGGGATGTTTTTTTATCCGTAATCTTTATTCGGAAGAATATCAGGATGTTTTTTGTAATTTTACAAGAAATTTCGTACAAAGAGTCATCCTCCGCAAATTTGAACGAAAATACAATGAGCAGTATTCCGAAGATATACAGTTAAACCATCAAATATTGGAATACTAATGAAAAATGTATTGCTTGTAGTTCCCCGTTATGAAACTTATGGATATGATTTAAATTACGTGATGCCCATAGGTATTTTATGTGTTTCGGCGTATTTGAAGCGTTCGCAGGCGGCAAATGTTCACACGCTCAACCTTAATCATCGGAAGGGCAATGAGAAGGAAATACTTTCGAAATACATTCTTCAACACGATATTGATATTTTTGGAGTTGGCGGACTGTCAGGAGAATATATGGACATTGCCCGAATGGTTCGATATGCAAGGGAAATTAAGCCAACCATCAGGATCATCGCCGGTGGAGGTATGATGACTTCTGAACCGAAAGTTGCCATGCAAGCCTTGCCGGAAGTTGATTACGGCGTTATTGGCGAAGGTGAGTTAACCATTGTAGAATTGATATCTGCGATAACCCATCATCAATCTGTCAGTCAAATCAATGGTTTGATTTTTCAGGAAGCAGGAAAGTACATTATTACGCCTCCCCGAAAAGAAATTGTAAATCTTGACGACTTGCCGTTTCCTGATTACGAGGGATTTGATTATGGCGCTTACCTTGAGGAAAATCCCGACACAAGCGATTCGGGGAAAAAATATTCTCAGGTTTCGGTTATCGGAGGACGTTCCTGCAAATACAACTGTACATTCTGTTTTCATCCTTCCGGTACAACCTATCGCCAGCGTTCACTCCATTC
>Ga0123354_10018835_pt1 | contig 10837 bp, 8 predicted proteins | sample TergutLab28metaG_2_FD_97872 | JGI IMG/M metagenome (GOLD analysis project Ga0123354, IMG submission 97872) | Labiotermes labralis P4 segment gut microbial communities from Petit-Saut dam, French Guiana - Lab288 P4 | ecosystem: Host-associated > Arthropoda: Insects > Digestive system > Gut ... | reverse complement strand
TCGGGAATTGTGGGAAATAGGCAGAGGGTATAATGTGGTGGTGGTGGTTCAGCAGGACGACCTGCTTAACTTGTACACGTGGTTCCCCTACTCATCACACGACAACTGTGCTGATGTCAAGAACGTAGTTCTTATAAATCAGTGGGTCATGGAAGGTGAAGGGGAATTTGTGAGGGAAGGATCACTCTATCCATGTAAAATCCCTTCCAACTTCCACGGCTGCACTGTCAATTTTTCATCCCTTTGGAAGGGTGGCATTGAGGACGAAATTTATAGCCAGTATTTTCTGGTTCACAATATTACAAGTAATTATGTCAACAACTTTCCTAACGACAGTCTAACCTACCAGAAAATCTCAACATGTCTGCACAAATTGTGGGATCGTGAGACCGACATGTTGTTTGGAATATTTCCACTTGTAGTAGAAGATGTTAACAATGCAGAACCGATCTTTCCTTATTTCGCCATGAAACTTAACTGGTTTGTTCCCTGTTCTAAGCCCCACTCACGCCTTCAGAGGATTTCCCACATTTTCTCCCCCTCTGTGTGGGTTGCTATTGTAGTTGTACTGTTCCTTGTCACTGTTGCTTTCTGGTGTCTCGCAAAGCAATCTAACGACATCCGGTCATACACTACAATGTCAAGCGCCCTGTACAATATTTGGGCTGTGACAGTCGGAGTATCTGTGAATAGGAAGCCTAGGAGTTCGAGGTTAAAGTTTTTGTTTGTTGTTTTTGTTTTGTATTGTTCTGCCATCAGCACTGTTTTCCAGACGTTCTTGACGAGCTTCTTGGTAGATCCAGGATACGGTAGTCAGTTGGCCTCGCTGGACGAAATCGTTGATTCAGGAATAGAATTCGGTTACCTTGCTGTTTCGGTAATGTTTTTTGATGTATCCTCAGATTCGAGACACAAAGAAATTGTTGCAAGAGCTGAAATATGTTCGTCTTCTGAGTTATGCATTGACAGAATTCGTGAGACAGGCAACTTTGCCACTTTTGCTCTAGTGTGGGTGGTACAGAATTACACAAATTTTATCAATGACCACAGCACCGTTTGTCTTCTAAATGACGATGACTACGATTTCTTTTATGTAACGACTTACGTGCAAAAAGGTAGCTTTTTGCTTGAATCATTAAATAAGTTTGTGTCCCTTTATATTGAATCTGGAATTATTCACAGGAAGGTAAGAGACAGTGTATATATATCCAGGCCAATCCGCAATAACACGGATTTATCTGACGGATATTTCGTTTTTACCTTCAGTCATTTGCATATTGCTTTTTATATCCTCTTCTTTGGTCACGGTGTTGGCTTCCTTCTGTTTCTTTGCGAAGTGTTGTACCACTTCATACTCAGATACTTTTCATTCTGTAATCTAATCGTGAAATCATCACAACAGGTTTAGCTAATTTTGTTATTGTTCATAGGAGCGTGTTGGATGTATCGAAGTTTAAGTAATTTGTATTTTATTTTATAGCTGTGTTCCATTTGTTGTTTGAATTCAATTCAAAGTACTTAAGAGAAATGTTGATAAATTGCACACAGTATTGAGTGATGTTGTTCAGCTCAATATAAGATTTTAAGTTTTAGAATTAATCCTGCGGAAGTCAGCGCAAGAAGGGTCACACACACACACACACACACACTTTTAAACACAGAAGTTTGCTGCGGACATTTTCCGTCAGTTTTTGATTTGTAACTGCCGTCTAAAATCTTACGAAGGACAATACAGTAAGTGTAATTGTACATGAATTTCTACCGTTGTAAGTTGTGACTCATGTAGTGTGGTAGAAACACGCAGACATTTTAGAGGATCTTTGAATATTTTTCATGTAAGTGATGATTTTTCCAGTAGGTTTTCATTTCATTCTTCGGTACATTTTACCAGAGCACGCAGCGTCATACACCAGCAGGCAATAATCAGTATTTTAACTGCCTTGGATTGATACACTTTCATAAATTTGCGTCATTTGGGTGTGTTTGAACCTTGGATTTTGCCTGAACTGAGGAAGTAACTGGAAATTCTGAGCCGCGATGCTGATTTGGGTGTCAATAAACATGGAACTATAGCATGTGGAGAGTGTCGTTTTTTGGGGCTTGGTAATACTGAACCAAGTTACTATGACAATGGACACTCAGGATAAAATTTTGGTACAGTTTGGTTTTGGCCTATGTTGTGATGGAAATGTATAGTAAATTTAATTTTGCAACCGAGTGGAATGATAGAGGTCTTTTTGTTTTTGTGTTTTACCCCGCTTTTTGAATTTGTGCAGCTTTTATAAAAGTCAGATATTAGTTTACTAGCATTTCTGACTTCTATTCTACGACAAGGTATTTACACTTTTTATGGCCAATCCGAAGTTTGAAGTCACACATTTTTACACTGGCATGTAATTCGCATACAAACGATAGTTGAATTTTAAAGTCTGCAAAGTATTGTGTCAGAATATATATGTACTAATGTATTTCTTATGCCACGAAATCCTCCATATCAAGCCCTAATTACTTCCTAATTTTCCTTGTGTGACACTGAAACGCAATAACTCTACTTTAGTTGTCAGTCAGAAAGCTAAGTTTGAAATATAGTTACCTGACATGGAAGTGTGGCTAGCACTTTGCTGAAACCACACAAATGTGAAAATCGTTACACGTCTGTATATGTGTTTCTTATATATGGCTGAAATGTCACGTGCTTTTAGGCACATACGAAAAATTGAGAACAACAATCATTAGCTTCATCATGTATGTCCGTCCGTCTTCTGTCTCTTTCTCGGCCCGCGTGAAACAAATCCGCTCCTACTGGACGGATTTTCGTGAAATTTAACATTTGAGGATTTTTGGAAAATCTGTGAAAAGAAGTCAGTTGTTATTAAAATCGGAGAAGAATAACGCATAATTTATGTGTAAGTTTATGATTATCGCTTAATTTTCTTAAAATGAGAAATTATCAGATACAATTTTAGATAAAATCGAAAAACACACACATGATGATAAATATTTTGTTACCGTAAAGTCGTGCCTTTGTGAGACCACGTTTGAAAATATGATACGGCCAAGAAAATATGTGATTTGCCTGTCGGCAACTAAGGCAAAAATACAGACACGAACTCAGAATATGTAATATTGTTAGGCGAATGTGCTTCAATGTTACGGTAAACGTGCATTACCTGTGCTGTTCTCAATTTAACCTGCATTAGTCGCTGTCAGTTCAGTATTTCTTAAGCTACACTGTGGTATCCTAACTCCGTTAGACTGTTGCAATAAACAAACAGGCAACTTCGTAAGTGAAGCAGTAAATTTAAATTTAAGAAATTTATACGGCAAAGATCCACTGGATTCAGAAGTCACAATATAATTGCTGTCGATGTGTCTGCATATCTGCTTAAAGTTTGATGTGTCTATAGAAGTAAAATTTCGTGTTAATTTCTGTGTTATAACACAGTGTGATTGGGTTACCAAAATTACATACAAATATTTTAAATGATTCATAACCATACACTGATGATTTCTTGTGAGAAATAAAAAACAAATAACCAACCGGCACTTGTTAATTGTTTCTCATAAAAATTGTATCGTCAATAACTTCAGTGTACGTTACACACAGTCTGTTGCTTCGAGACAATTGTGACCAGTCACGAGTTTGATGAATCGTTTCTTTTCTGCACATAAAGGCAGCACATTTCTTCGCAACCTGCTAACCGTCTTGTAATTGTTCATCTTTACTGTGTATTCTAGATCAGATAGTAAATAAACAGTGACTACGTATATATGTGTATGCTGGAAGTAACAGATATGTTTTATTTTTCCCCAGCATTTTTCGCCCTATAAAGGTTTCTTGAGGGACGTCGGCCGTGTGAAATGTTACACATTACAGCTGTATCGCTGTACACTCACCTTAACAACCGGCATATCGTCGGTCCACTACAGGACATTATGAAATTGAATAATCATACTTCAACACTATACAGTGAAACATGTTAATAGTTAATGTGTTTGTATAAAGAAGGAGAACTGTACGTTAACTGCCGAATATGCATGTGGAGAGTGCAGTTGCTTTTTGATATAAATAATACGCTTTGGGCCCCTTACTCACAAACACAGCCATGTTACGATACAATCAAACAGCATATCCTTTCCTGAAACCTAGTTGCCATGCTCTTCTCATTACAGCTACCTGATGTCCTGATATGTTTCTAGATGTCCATATTTTATTCGTACGTTATACGTTTAGTGTATTCTGAACACATAGATTTGCTTGTGATAAAACGTAGTTGCTGAATTTCCTGAAGTAGTCACCTTTTTTATTAATAAAACTAGATTTGTATTGTTTTTGTAGCAGAACATGTCTACTCATGTTATCACACATTTCTGATAGTTTAGTTTTCTGTAACACCATTTCAAACCAAGACGCCTCATCATTTATCGGCGCACCTGTTGACCTATTCATTCTGTCCTGTAGGTGTTTTATGTGTCCGTCTGAATGGAGCTCCTGGTCATGACGCAAAACTGACTGAGGTACAAAAAGTGTCTTTCAGCGATTACTTTTATAATCTGCAGGATCCTTTAGATTATTTGAATAAACTCGGCTCCTTTTTTAATGGTTGAGGCCATAAAATATTCTCTCCGTCACTACATTTAAAGGTATCATTTGGACACGTGTATTTTGGCTACTGTACGAACTTCTGACCTGATAATGTCATGTGATTCCTCCACGTTTAAAAGAATACATATTCGTCAGAGCGTGATTTTTCTTACCTTGAGACCAGTGACGAATTCTGGTAAGGAAGTCGGGTCTAGCGAATGGAAATTGCAATGCACTGTGTATCGTGCCACTAGACCTGAGATCGTCATCAGGATTCGCCACTGACTGAGAACCCTGAAATCAAATCTAACAACGCTCTTTGTTGGTGAAAACTGAACTGCGTATACAACTGTTTTCTGCATAGAAATCTCTGCCATTCGCTGTATTTTATTTCCACAAAAACATTAATTTATCGAATTTTCTAAGGAGGATCAACATGTGATGTTGCAACAGTCAATTTTCTCAGATTGTACGCGAGACGTTAACCTATCAAATTCCGTGTGAACCAACGATGAGGGTGCAGTGCCATAACAGCGACACATAGAATTAAAGCCCGCAAGACCCAAGACAAGGAGGGAAGAACTTGGACCAGCATACTGATCAGCTGAACCACACCACCGCAAACTGCAGGTAGCAGATAAGAAGTAGCGGTACACGAGATGATCTGTGGGTACACGGTTCACCAACGGGACTGGCATACTCCACCTAAAATCCACCTCCACCACACGGGCAAAGCTACAGCCAAAACAATGACCAGTCTCAACTCAGCTGCATACCCACACCCCCCGGTCAATATATAATTAAACAGGTTAGAGTGTGATAAGGAACAATAACAATGACACGGCTGGACCCTTTCTCAGCTATTTAGCGCCTCAACACAAGGCGTAACCTACATTATTCTCACTGATTGTACATATTGTAGCCTAAGTAATTACAAATTGTGGGTTACCCATCCCGTTGTGCTAAAGTAACAATGTTCTTTATTGTCCGTCTTACACAACAACTTTACATCACATTGTTGTGTAAGACGGACAATAAACAACATTGCTAAGTAATTATACTTATATATTATATTATACTCCCGAGCATAAGAAATAATACCTATGGGAGAAAAAACGATATCCAATGAGCTACACCCGGGACCATGGTACCCCGTGACATAATGAGAGCTCGAACCCGCCCCCATTACGCCCCAAGGCTACTACACGCATGCTAGTATAGCCTAAGCTGAAAGTCCAACCACAACTTGATGATGGCCCACATATAGGGCCGAAACATGTCGTGGTAAACTCCTGTATACTTAAAAAACAAATATAGTTGTGTTCGACTGTAAGTGTTAACATACCTAACTACTAATGTCCAGATTATTAATTATCTCCTATCTTCTATATTGTCATATTCTATGTATGTGTACCGTTTCCTTTTTTGGTATTCTGCAGTGTTTGAATATAATGATATTAGTAACATAATGAATTTTTTTTACGTTTTGTTGACCGTGCATCTCGGTATATTTATCGCAGTAATTAACCAACTTCATGCACAAAATTGACTGCCATCCCCTATGGGGTGGCAGGGTTTAAAAAAGTGTGGAGCTATATCTCTATTCCAATCTGAGCCTTCATGGCCTGTTTTTGGGTGAAATTTACCTCACAGAAATCTCGCTGCATATGTATTTCAGTGACTGATCATTCGGTATCATCTAGGGAAGGGGTCAGTAGTATTTACGTTGGCATTTGTAAAACACATAGAATATCTTGTGTGGGAAAACTGCAGAGTGGGTACCAGGTGGTAGGTCCAGTAACCACTTTGCTTGAAACGTTAATTTTATAGTGTCAGGCCTGTTACGGCCACCTATATGTAAGGCATTCATTTTGTCCCTGGCAGGTGGAATCGCAATTGACCTTCGTTTTGCGTTCATCCTGATGGCGACAGCTTGTTCATTGGAAGAGTTCTTGCTTTTCCCATCTAGGTATATCATTTGTTGTACAGTGGTAACAGACTGACTAGTCATTCCTTCTATTGCCGAGGGAAAGAATGAATGACACTAAACCTTCACGCCTCCCGTACCTTCACATCGTGTTGCCTTTCTTTCTCTCTCACTCTGTCTATCTGCCTGTCTGTACAGGAAGGTAAAGACGGTTCAGCTTCTGTTTCATACCATTACATTACACTCAGTCTGCGTGATAAGGTTTATATAGTGAGAACCTTATTATTCGTACTGTTTGTAAAGTGTTTTTAGTGTGATCAAGTAAAGGAGGATGAAATGTTGCCCGATATGTGCTGCATACGGGAAGGCTAGTAATGCAGACAAAATTTCGGTCCGGAAACTTGACAGGAAGAGAGAGTCTGGGGGACGTAGGCGTTTATTTGAGGACATCTTTAAAACTGATCGTGAACTTGGTGTGACAGTGCGATCTGTGTTAATATGGTACAGGACAGGGCGCAGTAGCCGATCTTCAGTGCAGGGTATAAGTTCCATAAGACGCTGGGGATTCTTTGAACAGATGAGCGACTGTTCGTCTGTGCGACAGCACTGTGTTGCTTACAAGTTCGTTCGTTCTTTCTTTATCATGTCGTTTGCTGGATGGTTGTTTATTTGTTTCTTTTATTCTACCAGAGTTGAAACATTATTTGCGCTCAGTCTGACTTGCGTTTATATAAGCACACATATATATATAAGGTAAAGTAATTCCTGTACAAGCAATGATGGCTCCAAAGTGTTGTGTCTCCCAGATTTCAAGACAAGGGCACATGAGTGTGTAAAATTTGTCAACCGTATGTACCAGTCGCTTTACCCTCAGGAAATATTCCTAATACTCACCTCTGTTAGAGGATGATTCAACCCCACGGACATAGTGCGGCAGTAAGGATTATGACAATAAAAAATTTTAATGGTCCCATTTGGGAATCGAACCCGCGACCTTCCGGCTATTAGTATAATGTCTCAACCAACACACACACACATCACAAACACACACACACATCACAAACATATATATGTTTATAGAAAATTCATTTTTATGTAGTCGTTGAATATTAAACCAAGCAAAGAATTTGTTTCGCAACACGTGATTTATGACCTGTATTTTGTTATTGACCCCGTAAGAATACGTTTTCTTGTATGACACAAAAGAGGCACATACTGCAATTTGTCAGTCAGAATGCTACGATTTATCTATAATTAACGGACAGTTTAGTGAGCACAGTACAGGGAACACACGAAATGAACATTCAGAATGATAAATGAGACATATAATGATATGGGGAGTATATTTCTTAAATGTGGCAGCAATTTTTTGAGGAGAGAAGGAGGGACATAGATTTTTCAGAATTTTACCTGCACTAATACAAGCGACGTCTATTTCGCTTCTAAGACACGCTGATCACCTGACTTCAGCAGACTGAACGAGTGCTCAAACAGGTAAATTGTTCAGAACAGCAATAATACACGATATAAAACACAAGAACAACACAACCAAACGTCTTACTGAAGAACGGGGGTAGTTGTCACAGAGAAAATTTATTTTCTCTTTCCTTATATTTAAAATGTATGCATGCGACAATTTCTCATACCTGCGGTGTGCAGTCGATGACGGCATAATTACTTTTGGGAATACTCAAAATACTAAACAACTTCTTTCGTACGCTTTTGAAAAATTCCGCGTGTTTTCGCCCAAAAAATGTATTCGCCCTCTGCAATCGCAGGGACGCGACATTCTGCAGTGCTTCAACGGCCACTAAAAGTGTTCTCAAACGTTGCCCTCCAAAGGACCAAACAAGTAAAATTGCGATTTGGCGCTGTCAGGACCAAGGAAACTCCAGCCACACTGTCCATACAGTTTTTGTTTTTCTGGTCCCTGGGGTAGAATAAGATTCTGGATGCTGTGGAAGCACAAGCGACGCGCTGTTTTTTGTTTTTGATATTCACGAAGAATAGACATGTGTTGTTGTGCACTGAGGGACGTTAACATTAAACAAAAAAATTATATTCAACAATTTTTAAGCTCATGGTTCCGTGCATCCTAATTCAATGCTAAAGAAACCCAACCAGATGTAACAGTATGCAGATATTTATTTAATGCAAAGTCACTCTACATGTTTCGGGTGTCACAGCACCCATCATCAGGAGTACTAAAAACTGTAACCGCAGCCTCCGGTACAGGTCATAATACTGGTACAGCTACTTCCCTCTAACGTGGCCCGATCGGGCCACGTTGGAGAGAAGTTAGAGTGACTTTGCAGTAAATAAATATCTGCATACTGTTGCATCTGGTTGGATTTTTATTAACATACATTCAACAAATAGGAAATATACAGGAAATCGGTGTAGTGCAATAGACAGTAGACTACATTAAGACGTAGTAGGTCTGTTATACACAGCTTAAGATTATGTAATAGATTTCCTACAGACAGTGGCAAAAATTTGGTACGTTTATTGCAACTGTACTGAAGTCGGATGCTATAATCACTTTTAGTGGCTTCAGGGATTCGAAGACGCCATATTCCCCTTAATGCAACTCACGCTATTCTACTAAGAAGCAGAGCGGTGAGACGATGATCATTAAGCTGATAGACAAGTATGCATTTTGTATTGCTGCTGTGAAATTCTTTGAAATTTTTCTATATCTAACATGCAAGTGGCACGAAATGAAATATGTTGGGAGACTTCATTACCTGACTAACCGTCGTTAAATATTGAGGTCACTTCGAAATATCATTCATTTTGATATTCTATAAGGCAGAAATTATGCATATTGTGATCATTGATTATGAAGCCGAGAAGTCCGATAGTTGGTTGCCAAAATTCCGGAAACAGATATGTTCTTCTCAGTCAGGATGGAAAGAGAAAATGTATGCAGCTAGTATGTCCGAACCTTCGGTAATTAACGCAGGATGACGAAACGTTTACTGCCACATCATCGAGACAGTACGAATCGCATTAGGCACTGTAGGAAACTATTAAAATATATAATATTTCTAAAGGTCGGGGCAGCTTGTGCTTCGTGGAAGATAAACACATTTCATAGTGCATAAGCGACTCTGCCGTGATGAAGGAGTAGTAAATTAGCTCCGAAATACTGATAATTGCTTACTGAAATTCAGAAGCAATTCTGACCAAAATACATAGTCAGTAATTATTTCCCAAAAATTTATAACCACGTTCCTCATTACAGAATAATATCTACCTTGAAGAAGGAAGGAACGTGTATCTCCGAAACGTTGGTGACCACCAATTCAATTAAGAAGCGCTTGGTCCATATTGTTGAGGGGATTTTGAAAAACTCTAATATCAAATTCCATGAAGATACGTCCAGTAGGAACCGAGTCGTTCCATGTGGAGGAGTAGACAGACAGACTGAAACACACGATGAAGCTAATAGTCACTTTTTCCAATTTTGAGAACGCGCCTAAAAACATAGTATCGTGCATGTTATTAATTGCAGTCAGGTACGTAGCACTATTCATGGAGCAGTGTTGGAATTTATATCTGCTTAGGCTGTGGGCACATTAACGCACTCTGGCGCTATCTGGTGAAATTTGGTGCGACTCATTAAAATTCTGGGAAGTAGGAAGGTTTAAGAGCATGCATATCGAATCTGCAAGATTTATTCAGTGTGGCAGAGCCTACAAGAATATTATGCGAAAGAAATTTCTCTAATTTACCGAATGTTAGTGAGCCAGACATGACTTGGTCACTCTGTATTAAATTCGGTTTTTATGACGGGGCTCAATCAGTGTTAAACTGAATTTGTCTGTGCAGTATGAGGGCAGTATTGTTGGTGACGGTACTAGCGCTCGTGGAGGCACACCCGGAAAACCGTATGGTACAACAGGTGGAGCAGAGTCACCTGGTATCATGCGTGGTTACTGTCGTGCAGCGACACTTCCCAGTCGGCAGAACTATACAACTTTCCAGCACTGCGGACGATGACCACGCGAAGTCTGTTTTGGAGACCATCAACCGTCTGGAACTCTGGCCTCTCCAAGTGACTGGGCCAATTACAGCCTTTTTGACACCATCTAACGTGGAAAAGATAAGCAGCTACATCATATTTACTCGGAGCGTTGAAGACATCACAGTCCAGACTGAAATGCTGTACGCCAAGTCTTCATGGGACAGCCGTGGATTGTTTTTGATCGTGGTTAGAGTTAAAGTGCCCAATAGTGAAGAGCTTGCACTTTCAGTTATTCGGGAATTGTGGGAAATAGGCAGAGGGTATAATGTGGTGGTGGTGGTTCAGCAGGACGACC
>Ga0123354_10018834_pt1 | contig 10838 bp, 6 predicted proteins | sample TergutLab28metaG_2_FD_97872 | JGI IMG/M metagenome (GOLD analysis project Ga0123354, IMG submission 97872) | Labiotermes labralis P4 segment gut microbial communities from Petit-Saut dam, French Guiana - Lab288 P4 | ecosystem: Host-associated > Arthropoda: Insects > Digestive system > Gut ... | reverse complement strand
CGTAATGTGCGCGCCGGACTGCTCGGGTCGCACCCCTGCGTTGCCCTATCCTTTTCGGCGTACCTGAATTGTTGTCTTTACTTGGTTGTTTTATTCACCGTGAGTTACCAATTACACGAAAGTCTCGACACTCCCTGTTTCCGGCTTTTCCCCTCCTCCACACCGTGCTTGCGACTTTCACCGCACACGGCGCTCCAACAGGAATTAGATTACATCGTTCACTATTTCTAAATTTTCTGCTAATAGCCTTAAAGAATTAACCTTTTTAAGAGCCTTTTTGTCCAGTTGCAGCTTTGCAAGATATTTCTCAATTGTATCAGGCTTTGAGGCATGGACTAATTCGTGAACATCCGCTCTAAGCCAAACAAGATTTTTGTATTCGTCCGTACCGCCTGATTCTTTTGGCTTTTTATGATGGCACTCCATGTTCCCTATAGCGAGCGGTTCTCCCGTCACGCCACATTTTCCATTTTGCCCAGCCATAAGCGATATACGGTTGTCGTTATACTCTACGGATTTGTCATATTCTTTACTATCGAGCAAGTATCTGACAAGCGGAATGACGCTATGCAGTTTGTCGTGTACAAACTTGCGTCCTTCCTCCGTGTAGTTATTGACCTCTTGTTTGAAGTTCATGGGAATTTTGAACGTGCATCCATAAATTGGGAAGATTGTAGCACCCGCTACAATCTTTGGTTTTTGTTTATAGTCCCCATAGAACTTCTGATACGTTTTGGACTTTGGAGGTTCGGCCTCGGGGGATTTCTTTCTTCTTCGTATTCTTCCCTTAACCGTTTTGGTTCTTCTTTTAAGTCTATTGTGTAGGCTCCTGTTGACAACGAAATTAATTTCATAAAAGTCTTTACTGCACAAGGTAGCCGAATTATAATAATTGTGCATACCTAAAATCATGCTGTTCAGCTTGTTTACCTGCTGTGCCGTGGTGTCGCGCTGAATCGCTTTGATTTGCAGCTTTAGCTTTGATTTCATTGCTATTTTTGCCTTATCCGAGATATTACTGCGAGTGACGAATTTCTTTCGCTTCTTCTCCACGAATAATGCGAAGCCCAGAAATTCAGTTTTGCCTTTGCGAACATTGGTTATTTTAGACTTTTCAGGGCTTATTTCCAGCCCTAATCGTTCTTTGAGCCAATTTCTTGTGGCAATGTAAATTTTCCGGGCTGTTTTATAATCCTTGCAAAGAATTTTGAAGTCATCGGCATATCTGACAACGAAAAACTCTTTGAGATTGGACGTTTTTATGGCTCTTAACCTATTGCCATACGGGTATGTGTGCTTGGTCTCAAAAGTTTCCCACTGGTCACTAAGCCACCAATCCAACTCATTCAGGACAATATTTGACAATAACGGACTAATTATACCGCCTTGGGGGGTTCCCTTTTCGGGTATCCCAATTCCTTTGATTTCTGACTTTAGTATTCTGCCGATTATGCTAATCAGGTTTTTGTCCTGTATGCCCATAGCCCACATTTGTTTTAGCAACTTGCCGTGGTTCACATTGTCAAAGAAACCTTTGATGTCAATATCTACCACGTAATGGCTGCCTCTGTTCATGAGCGATAGGGTTCTGCCAATAGCGTTCTCTGTTGACCTATTTGGTCTAAAGCCATAGCTATGGTTATGAAACTTGGCTTCGCATATCGGTTCTAATACTTGGAGAATACACTGCTGTATAATCCTGTCATCCATACAAGGTATACCCAATGGCCTGGTTTTACCTGGTTGATAGTCTTTCGGGATTTCAACCCGCCGAACACTTTTTGGGTGATAATTGGACAGCTTGTTCTGGAAACAATTAACAAATGCCTCCTCTGTCCAGCCCTCATAGTATTCAATTGTCCGTCCGTCTGTTCCTGCCGTTGTCGAGCCTTTGTTGTTCTTGATGTTTCGATAGGCAAGAAGGATATTATCCTCGCAAGCGATTATCTCCAACAGATTCTTAAACTGTTTCCCGTTTATTGAATCTGCGTGGAGTTCGTCGAACACGCTTTGCATTTCGTAATACTCGTTGTTTCGCAGCTTTTGCTTCTTGAGCTTTGTCGGCTCATTCTTTAAGGTTGTATCAACAGTCAAGTCAACCGCCCCCTATCGAGTTTGGTTTCTGTTAGTCATATAAGAACCTTGAAGAATTTAGAAATAATTTGTAATCTAACCCTGTCTCGTGGCTGTTGCTCCACTCCCATTACAGGAGCTTCATCGCTCATGCCACTAATTTCACTGTGATTGGGTAAGTTATAACGATAACGGAATGTCTTTTTCAGACATGCCAATATTCTCTATTGGCTTTCGCCCTTCCTTACCGACGTACTCGGCCTGCTACCGCCTTGTTCCATACGTTCACAGCTTCCCACGTTCCGACAAATTTATCTTTACATATGCCTTTAGGCGCTTGCAATAGGCCTGTATGCTTGATAGTGCCTGTAACACTATAGGGAGTTTCATAGCAACCAAATTTACTTCTCCCCACATACACCGCTTTTGCGGTACATGCATTTCTGCATGTCAGTTTTTTAGACCCGTACACTCGCAAGTTTGTCGGTCTGTTCCCAGACATTCTCACCATGGGCATTTTATAGACCCCCGGCCTATCATACGCTCGGCCACCTCTGGCTCGCTTTTCCTGTCGCGTTATTGCTGCGCTTAGGACGTACTCTCAGCCGACTTCACCTAGCATCATACACCGAGTATTAGCACTATCGGCGCATGTAGGAGTATCAGGGGAGGCGTTTCAGGGCGTTACCCCGTCATTCCACCTCTCAATTTGTCAGTTCTCCACGAGTAGCATAGATTCCTCTATTTCTACCGTGTGACTAGCTTTCCCGCTCTACTTGGTCTATGCCCACAGGCTCATTTGTTCGCCTGTAGGGTAGGCTTATGCTAGTAACGTGTCGCACGATTACAGACTTGAAAATCGTAGCCACCACGCTTTGCTTCGCTCATGTAGCGCATATAGCGGCAGTTGTTGTATTTTGGACAATCGGGTCCGCAGCGATCATCCACACAGATTGACTTCCTTATATAAGGGGTCAGATTCTTGGCTGTTGCCAAATCCACTATCTCACTTTTATCCAGTGGCTCAAGAATCTTCTTTGTTTTCGCGTCCGCGTAGGACTTATAGTGGGCAAGACGGCGCTCACAGAGGTAGTGACCTTTGCCCTTACGTAATACACGTGTCAGCGGCGAATTGATCACACCATTTTTCAGTAAGATATCGGACAAAGCGGGTATGTAGTCACGCTCGATGGCGCGTTGGAGCGCGATGCTTGACGTAGCGACGACGACTGGCGCTTGGCTTCCGTCCGGTAACGTAGTATTGATTTTTCCGTTGTTCACCTGACCGCGCCGGGCAAGCACGGCAGGAACCAGATAAGCTAGCGTCTTGCCTGTGCCAACCTCGGCCTCCGCCAATGATATGTCCAAATGACAGATCGAAGCAAAAATCTCTCTGGCGAGCTCGATCTGCTTATCGCGAAGTGTAAACCCATACTTGGGAAGGATCTTCTCGAAAGTAGTGTTCAGCACATCCTCAAGTCTTATATGTTTTTCATTTTTTCCTGCTTTGAAATTAGCTGTGGCGCGGATGTTACCATCAGTGAACTCGGCCTTGCGATCCGTCACTTTGTTACAATTTGTGCCGGGCAGTTTATTAGTCTTATGTCTAGGCTTTGTACCACTGCTTGTCTTCACATTTTCGGTGTGATACTTATTACGATCAGAACAATCAGAGTTCCAGGAGTCGCTTGCGGCGCACCTCACCATACGATCCGCAATCTCACGGTAATTCGTCTCCGGCAACTTATCCGACCTGTGGCCCAGGGTTACGCTCTTGCCTGTTTTCAGATTTTCGGCGCGGTAGGTGAATCTATTCGGTTCTCTTTGTTCGATAAGGACTGCGCCGGATGCGATAAACAGAGGGATTTCATTATTTCGGTGTTTGACTGTGAGAGTTATCGGCACTTTCTCTATAATAGTGGTATCAGACATATTCGACCTCCTGTAGCGGTTGACGGCACAATGGCGGGCGCGGGCGGAAACCGCCCATGCCCGTTGGTTCTGCCGCCAACGGCGGATTATATTAATGAAGAAATAAAGTGAGTGAATAGTTTTGGATGTAACACCAGCCCATTTGACCTCGCTTCCCGGGTGGAGGGGGTACGCCAGGCCGGGAGTGATCCCGCATAGAAAGCCCCCTCGGTCTTTCCCAACCGAGGCGGCCATCTCCCGCCCCCTTTGTGGGTGGGCCTGTCTTTATCAGAAGTATCATTATGGCGGTCCCGAGTCATAGCAAACCCATCTATATTGATGAGCCTAAGCCAGCGGTTTGTCGCTCGCCCGCCCGTGAAGACAAAAGTCTTCGCGGGATAGCCGGGGTCATGGCGCCGCTTCTTCTATGTGCTCGTCGGTACCGGTAACGTTACCTGGCGTCCGATATGATCAGGGAATTTGCCCTGATGTTTGTCAAGGTGCTGCGAGGTTATTTTTTCTCCCTCACTTCCCCTCCCAAACGCCTAGTGGGTTAATAACCATTAAGTCGAAAAGTTTCTTGAGAATTTTTTCCTTGCGCTTATGCACGGCAACCTGGGAGATGCCTATCGTGTCCGCATATTCCTGTTCGGTCACGCATTTCATGACGACGGATTGGACCAGGCGGCGCTCATCAGGCGCTAGACATGTAAGTGCCAATAGTGCTTCTTTTTCCTGTATTCTTTTAATAGCGATCTCCTCGGCGGACTCGATACTCTGCTCCGCTAAATGCTTCATGAGAGTTTCGCTGCCCTCATCAAGCATCTGATCCAGCGACAACAGACGGCCTCGGTCACGCTCCGCACAGTACCGCTCCCTGCGGTCGGCCTGGGAGTATGCCTTGTAAACGTCCTCGTTTACAGGGACATCCTGTCCATCCACAGTAATGACGTATGTAAAAGTGCCGTCGTCGTTCGTGTATTTCCTGTAATTTCTATCTTTCTGCCATTGCTTCATTCGTTTTCCTCCAATCAGTTTTTGAATGTCAAAACTGATTGGGGAAAGGCGGGGAGCGGCAGCCTCTTTGTGTCGCAACTATCCTGAAATAAAACAGGGCGCGTCCTCCTTCACGGCAAGTGAAGCGGACGCGCCCATAAAAAGCAGGCCGGAGTAAAGCGAATTCCGCTTCACTCCGGCCATTTGATGACTCGTTGCCCTTTATGTTACCAGGGATCGGTCTCCTTGCTCGGTAGATGATGTATTGACATTTTCTATTTAGTTGTTTTGGTTTTTAACCTGCCAAGGACGCAAATACCGATGTCTCGACAATATTATGACAGTGCGGACATTTAAGCCTAATGAAAACCGCGTGTTGCGGGAGCTCTGATATGTCGAATGCCCGTTTTTCACAGATTGGGCAGGGTATCGTAAACTCCAGCGGTTTCGATGAGCTTCCTTTTACGTCAGTTGAATGAATATCATTGTTAATATGAGGCTTGTACCATTTATTGCGCGATAATCCAGTGTCCATAATACAAGTTCCCTCCCTTAGTTTTATGTGGTACCCTTATATACGCACGATTGCGTATATAAGGGTAAAAAAAAGTACGTCAAAAACAGATAGAGCTTTTTATGTCTACAATAGCGTTCAATTTTTCCATCCGGATCAGCGCTGCGCGTTTTGAAACATTATATACCTTTGCCACATATTCCGGCAGCAATTTCGCATAGACATCGTCCGCTGGGCTTGCCCCGCGGATGATGTGCCGTGCCTTATCTCCGTTCGACAGAAAAAATTCGCGATAAACCATACGTAAAGTCAGCTTAGGCATAAGGAACGCGGAAGAAAGAAAATCGGCCTGCCGTTCCATGCGATCGCTGTCCGTGCGCTGTTTTTGACACCGGCTATAGTCAATCCGCCCCTCCTTAGCCGCCACAAAAAGGCAATCATTTTTTTTGTTATAATTGCAATTATCGTCATCGGCAAAATATTCCCGGTGCCTAAGCCAATGAGAACCTTCGTGGACAGAAGCGAACCGTCTGCGCGCAGTGTTGCGTTTCAAGGTTAAAGATGGTTCAATGATCACTGTTCCGGCATTTACAGGTATTTTTACTTTCTGACCGGTGGAATCATCAATAACATCCAGACGACCGTCATTAAAAATTGTCATTCCCAGAATCCTGCGGTCATAACTCAAACGTTTATATTCCATTTGCAAACCGAGGTAAAATTCTAAAAACCGTTCAACCTCAAATTGTACGGGTTTTTTCAAGGAATCAGGCATAAAATCTCGAGTAATCTCCTCGGCATAAGTATCCAAGGCTTCATCAGAAATGAAAGGTATTCTTGCACTTGTAATAGAAGTCTTTTGCTCTGCCATCGGAATCACTCACCCTTCTTCTCAAGTTGGTTGATAAACCGCCGCCAATCGTCGTCATTTCCCTTATCCTTAGCCAAACGAAGCGCAAAACGTACAACCTCATGCTCGGTTATATACTCCGGTAAATCCGCCGGGACTTCGGAGCGCGCCTTGCCCGCAAGGTCATAAAACAGTGGCTTCTCTTCGGCCGAAAGTCTAAGCACGTCGGATAGTTTTTCAAGAACCGCCCGATCAGGCGGGTTACGCCGGTTCTTCTCGATGTCGCAGTAATATTGCGGAGATAAACCGATTATCTCGGACATTTCCAGGGATGTAATGTCATGTGAGCGGCGTTTGGCTGAGACAAATCCTCCAAAGGTATTATCATAGTCCATATGCTTGTTTTCACCTCCCTGCCAAATAATACGCAAATATGCGGATTTTAGGATAAAAGACAACACTCTCTCGTCTACAAAATCATTATATCATGCAACACAGAAATTAATAGTAACAATATATGGGTATATGCTAATGATAAAGCGCCTGGCCATGACATATTGCGTCCATATTTACCTCAATTACGCTATTTTCTTCAGAATGATCAGCATATTTGGTATAAATAGGCATGTATGCTGACCAGGTTGCTAATGTTGAGGGGAGATAGGTATCTTTTTTGAAAAACACCTTTTTGTATTCATTAACCTGGTAAAAGTTTTACTTAAATTTTTCCAAAACGTGATAGTAGATTTTACATTGCATGTATAACATGTGATTTGTAATTTGCACTATCATTTTTTTATGGGAGGGTATTTATGGGGAAAATGCAGATTTGGCGTCGCGCGGCATCGCTGGCAATGGCGTTCATAATGGCTGTAGGTTTGTGCGTAGGGCTTTCGCTGCCTGCGCGCGCAGAGGTGCAGGGAGGCGTCCCCTGGGATAGTGGCGCGTATGACGTAAGCGTCCCGCACATCATCATCAACCAGTTTTACGGAAGCAAAGTTGACAGCACGACTCCGGTTTCCAACAACTTCGTCGAGCTCTATAATCCGACGGATGGTGACGTTTCACTCGACGGCTGGTATCTCTATTACGGAACGAACGGCTCCGGCGCGACAAACGGCCAGCAAAACGGCGCTTGGCAGGAGATCCAACTGACCGGAGAAATAAAGGCTCTCACATCTTATCTCGTGCGGCTTAACGCGACGACGGCGGCTGCCGCGACGCTCAAGCTTGACCTCTCGAACAGCACGCCCGACTTGGTCGCATCTCTTCCGGATAATCTGCTAAACAACAAAGGCGTTGTTTGGGCGCTGTTTTCATCGCAGGCAACACTGATAAACGGGGAAAATCCTTTTACAGACAACGGCGGCAATCCTGTTGACGGTTACGTGGACATGCTAGCTGCAGCCGGCAATGACTCAGGCAGCACGGATCAGATTTTTGCCAGCGAAGGCGGGTATATCGCCCAGCAATCTAAGCAGAAGTCAATAAGGCGCATTGATTTTGCTGACACGGATAACAATGCGTCCGATTGCGCGGATATCGACTGGCGTACCGCTTCCGTCGCGGATTTCGGCCCGCGTTCGCAGGCGGACGGCATATGGGGCACGGGTGGCTCCGGCAATCCCGGCGATGAAAACACCAGTGGTTCCGCTATTGGCGTTCAAACAGCCGTGCCGTGGGAAAGCGGCGCGTATGATGTCGCAGTTCCGCATATCGTCATCAACCAGATGTACGGCAGCAAGGTCGACAGCACCGTACCCGTTTCGCACAATTTTGTCGAGCTGTACAACCCGACAGACGACGACGTCGCGTTGGACGGCTGGTATCTCTATTATGGGACCAACGGTTCCGGCGCGACAAACGGCCAGCAGATCGGCGATTGGTTAGAAATCCCGCTGACCGGCGTGATCAAGGCGCACACCTCCTATCTGGTACGGCTAAACGCGACGACAGCGGCGGCGACCACCCTTCGGCTCGACCTCTCCGACGGCGCGTGGGGACCAGGCTGGAAACCAGACATGGACGTTCAGCTTCCCGCTAACCTCCTTAACAATAAAGGTACCGTTTGGGCGCTGTTCTCAGCCAAAACGAACCTCTCAAACGGCGAAAACCCGTTTACAGCCGACTTGGGCGGCCCGCTTCCCTATTACGTGGATATGCTCGGCATAGGCGGCAATGACGCCGGAACCAACGACTTGATTTACGCTTACGAGGGTAACAGCACCGGGTCTCAGTCCAAGCAAAAGGCCATACGCCGTTTGGATTTCATTGATACCGACCACAACGCGACGATAGACGATACATATGACTCATACGCGGACTTTGAGATAGTCGGCTACAACGTAGCCAGCGCCGACAGCCCGCTTATAGCGTGGGCCAGGCCGCGTTCGCAGGCCGACGGAATCTGGGGCGAAAACGGTCAGGACCCGCGTCCGCAAGCGCCGATCACTACGACCCTCAGCGCGACAACGGCGAACTGTTTGACCAACACCTTCGGCCCTGACAGCGAAACATCCAGGCTTATTACCTGGCAGATGCCCGCGGGCGTCACCTCCGGCGCGGTGCGCTATGGGATAACAAACGCCTGCGAGCTTGGTTCGGTCAGCGCCGGCATCACAAATAACCTTGATTCCACTGGCAGCAATTTCGCCAATACGATGCGCGCGGAATTGACCGGGCTTGAGCCTGACACTACCTACTATTACATAATCCAGAGCAACGGAAGCGAGCTGAACGGCGTATATTCCTTCAAGACCGCCCCAGAGAGCGGCGCGTTCAGCTTTGTCCACGTTTCCGACTCTCAGGCAACGAAGGAAAGCGACTACAGCGATGTTTTCAATAAGGCTATCCACACGGTCGTTAATCAGTACAATCCCGATTTCCTGCTGGAAACCGGCGATATTATTGATACAAAAGACAGCGAGGACGAGTGGCGCTGGTGGTTCAACAGCGCGCAGGACATTTTAGGGGACACAGCTTTTGTCCCGGTCATCGGCAATCATGAGCAGACCGCTACCTATGCCGCCGATTCGTTCAGGCAACATTTTACCGTGCCGAATGAAGCGATAGGCCCTGATTTTACTCCCGGTACTGTCTATTCCTTCGACTATGAAAATGTGCATTTCGTCGTGCTCAACTCGGAAATGAAGACAGATGCACAGGTTGCCGCGCAGCAGGCGTGGCTGAATGCCGATTTGTCGGTGGCGAAAGCCAAGAAAGATGCGGGGAAGATCGATTTTATCGTCGCCGCGTTCCACAGGGGGCCGTTCAGCCCCGGCGGTACGACTACCGACACCTACGCCGCCTATTGGTCGGCAATGGCTGATTACGGCGTCGACCTTATCCTGCATGGGCATGACCATATCTATATGCGCTCCTATGCCACAAACAGCGACGGAGAAGCGGACGGGGACGGACACACGCTTATCTCGCTGGAATCTGGCGGCTCCGGGCAAAAACAGGACGTAGCCGACGACCCGGCGGGATACATAGAGTACACCACCAACAACAGCAATCCGAGCTATAGTGTTATCACGGTTGACGGCAAGACGCTGAGCGTTGAGAGCGTCTATACCGACATGAGCGACGGCTACACGATCAAGCCCACTCTGATGGACGGACAGAGCGTCGATTTCACGCTCACCGCAGACAGCGGAACGACGGGCATCACCGATGTGGTGGCAAATGCAGGTTCAGACGCAAGCCAGATGAACGTCAACTGGTACTGCGACGGCTTGGTGACTGGCACGCCTGCGGTTAAAGTAAACGGCATAACCGCAGTGTTCACCGGCGCGCAGGGCGCGGCGGAAACCGAGATGAACTGGAACAAAGTCACGCTCACGGGGCTTACTCCGGGCACAGCCTATACTTTCCAGGTCTCCAGCGACGGAGTAAACTACAGCGGAGATTACACTTTCACCACGACGCCGGCGGGCGATTTCACGTTCGCGGCGGTGGGCGACCCGCAGATCGGCTGCAGCGGCACCGATTCCGACGAAAGCATCACAAGCGACGCGGCGTCCTGGGCGCAGACGGTTCAAGACATCACTGACAAGGGCGCGAGCTTCATCGCCGGGACAGGTGACCAGATCGAAAACGCTGCGCAAACCGCGTCTGACTTAACGAAGAAGCAAAAAGAATATGCGGGATTCATCGCGGGTCTGAATCAGAGCGGAAACCTTATGCCTTTCGCCGCCGCCATTGGCAATCATGAAGGCGACGGGTCAAATCCGTCCGGTTATGGCCGCAGCCTCTTCGGATACCATTATGACCTGCCCAACGCAGCAGGGCAGACGGTGAACGGCTTCACGCTCGAGAACTATTACTACATGCAGAATAACGTGCTGTTTGTGGTGCTGGATACAGCTCCGTACCCCGCAAACGCCGTGGCCGCGGGGCCGTACATAGCCGCCTATGACGGCGAACTCGCGGCGGCGACGGCGGCCTGTGCCGGGCAATACGACTGGCTGGTCGTCCAAACACACAAGAGCG
>Ga0123354_10018833_pt1 | contig 10838 bp, 9 predicted proteins | sample TergutLab28metaG_2_FD_97872 | JGI IMG/M metagenome (GOLD analysis project Ga0123354, IMG submission 97872) | Labiotermes labralis P4 segment gut microbial communities from Petit-Saut dam, French Guiana - Lab288 P4 | ecosystem: Host-associated > Arthropoda: Insects > Digestive system > Gut ... | reverse complement strand
CTAGGTCCAAATATTCTCCTCAACACCATGTTCTCAAACACCCTCAGCTTCCTTTCCTCCCGCAATGTCAACGACCAAGCTTCACACCCATACAAAACAACAGGCAAGATTATAGTTCTATATATCTTGATCTTTAAATTTTTTGATATATATATATATATACACACACACACACACTGAGATCTGCGTAATATCCCACGACAGCATAAATCTCATCTGCTTCATGTCGGAAGTCTTAATTCATGCATACATAAAACAGTTTACGAGGCCTCACCACTGATAATTTTTCAGTCTGTTCGGCTACAGTTTACACGTTTTCCTGGCAGCTACAGCATCAACGAAGCGTGTTTCAATTCATTCGAGTTCTATGAACTATAGTTACAGGCTTATAATGTTACAATTATTATCCAGGACTCATACACAGTAAAATTTGGAAGTGTGTCATCCCTGTTGTGTGTGTGTATGTGTGTGAAAACTGGAAATGGTATGCAGTCAAACACAACTATGTCAATTAAGATGTATTAATGACTATACTAGCCCGGATGTAGACATATCTGAATCACGTGCTCGCACAATATATATAGCAGGAACTTAATTTCTCTAAAAGACAACCTGAAGATGGCCAGTAGGGGCCGAAACATGTAGTTGTCTAGTATAATCATTAAAACATATTAAATGACATAGTTGTGTTTGACTACATACCCTTTCCAATCATATACAGTACTTTGAACAGTGACACAAATTTGTGCATCACCAACACGGAGTGATGTGTCACCAGTGGCGTTGTTCGGGGGGGGGGGGAAATTTGAGACAACCTATTTTTTTGCACAATCACCTGCAATGACAGCCGCGGTTGGCAGCCCCATACGACTGGACTGATTTCAGACGCCGGGAATGCCTCTCATTTAGCCATTTCCTTATTAGGTGGAGAGAGAGAGAGAGAGAGAGACAGAGACAGAGAGAGAGAGAGAGGTACGTGTCATTCCTTAGCGTGAATTCTCAATGAATTCTCAACGACCGCACATGTCTTGGTGAAACAAAACTGGCCGTTACCTTTAACACACCGTCAAATTTTGATCGGTTGCATGCAAATTCGGATAAACCAAATTTCGGCAAAAATTAACACAGATCGCAAAGACCTATCCCTCTCACTGACTGGCTATGGGACCTTCGAGTTCCTGACTTCTTGGTTGCTAGGCAGTCAGTTTCCTTTAGCAACAGCACAGACTTTCAGAGTGGGCGGAGAATCTGATCCGCCCCTTTAATACAATATATGGGTACTTCATATCGTCAAAGTTAATTTCGAAGGTTGGTTAATCGTGACCGGTCAATCACCTTAGTGCTGCAGTGTTGAAGTGTCAAACTTCCAAAAAAAACTCCGCGAAAACACTTAAAAATGCAGCTGGGTCACTGCCATCCTGGCCGTATACGACCTCTCTCGTTGCCTCACAACTAGCAGGTGGTCTCCCATCGGTGGCAACCAACAGTACATATTTATGACATAACCGGCGTCTTCACACGGAACTAGCATAGCTACTTTCGAGCCAAACTTGTTAAAGGAATTTCGGCTACAAGAGCGGGATTCAAATTCCTTTGTTCGAACTCCGTACGCCCTGCCCCCTCACCACACAACTGCCCACAAATCCAAGAAACAGGCCACCAAAAACCCTTCGCAGTTACTATAACTTCCAGCGTCTTATTATACTTTCGCTTTTAGATTAGAGGATATGGCCCAAAATGGATTTACAAATGGCAAGTTGCTGAACTACCAAGCAAGTTATCACCCTATATAACCGGTTCGTACACACTCAACGAATGGCTGGTGTCAACGGTGACCCACTCGTAACAGAATAGGGCAATGGCCTGCGACAGGAAAATTTAAACAAACAGAATGCGAATTATAAAATTTAACTAACAGTAACTATGCAGGGGAGTGATTAAACGTAAAATGAACCCAGCAGACAAGATGAAAACGCGTAAATATAGTCGGGGTAATTACAAACAAGGCCTACCATTGGTCGGTGAATTTGTCACTATTTACGGTTCATAACCGAGGGTTTTGGGAGTAAAATAATATGCATATATTTCCTCTCATTCTCAGTGGACATAAATGGATTCATAAGATGTAATTTTTCAGCCCTTTAAATTACACAACAACTTACGAAGGGCCCAATTTAGAATAAAAAATCAGCACATTCCTTGCAGAGTTGCTTGGCGTTCTTACAATACTCACTCACTCTCTCACTCCACGGTGCAGAGTCCTTCTTGAGAAGCTAACTGGTTTGCAGCTAGCCAAGAAATTCCCCGCATTTCACGGAACCCCAAGGTTCATTACCGCACTCACAAGCCTCCGCCACCCCTCCGTATTCTGGGCCAGCCCAATCCAGTCCGTATACCCACATCCCACCTTCTGGAGATCCATCCTAATATTATACACCCATCTACTCCTAGGTCTCCCCAGTGGTCTCCTTCCCTCCGGCTTCCCCACCAAGACCCTATACACCCCCCTCTCCTCACCCATACGCGTCACATGCCCAGCCCATCTCATTCTTCTCGATTTTATCACCCGCACAATGTTGGGTGAGGAGTACAAATCTTTTAGCTCCTCGTTATGCAGTCTCCTCCATTCCCCCGTTACCTCGTCCCTCCTAGGTCCAAATATTCTCCTCAACACCATATTCTCAAACACCTTCATCTTCCTTTCCTCCCGCAATGTCAGCGACCAAGTTTCATACCCATACAAAACAACCGGCAAAATTATAGTTCTCTACATCTTAATCTTTAAATTTTTGGATATCAACCTGGCGTTCTTACAATAAATAACTGTTATATCTCGCAGCAACATTAACCGATTGGTCTTTGTTATAGGAACGTTGTGTTTTCTCCGAAGTTGAAACTGAATTTTAGATGCCAGTTTTATACGGTTTTATGTCTTGTTTATATGAATTTCTGGGTACAATATGTCAGGAAGCAGTACAGAATATCTTGGAAAATAAACCGTGTTTACTATGATGCAGTTTCGTACAGAGTTCTGGATTCATAAACGTCGGTGTGACAGACTTTATCAACCACGGTCATGAACTTCAAATATTCCACAAAAGGCTGAGAATTTCCGGACTAGCTGAACAACTAGTAGTAAGGGCCTGACAGATGAAGTTAGTTTGTGAACCTACGCCCTTCTACTGAACTCAAACACGTCTAGGCCTAAGAAAGTTTAAATTCTGAGAGCAGGGGTGCACAAAGTTTACAACCTAGGAGCCATCTCAAAATTCTAGGCGCCAGAACGGCGAAGAATTACGGAATTCAGACGCGCCGTATTTGTGCACCGTTATTTGGGAGCTGTGTGCGGACACAACAAACCACCGGGTACATAAAAATAAATATTGGGGCCATAGAACTGACTCATTTGGAGCATATGGTGCTGAGACTTTGGGCACTTGGGAGAGTAAAATACCCTGTAAGCTTTGAAATGTGGTGCTGGAGAATGATGGACCGATCGTGCGAGAAATGATGTACTATATAGAAACAAGGAGAAGAAGAAATATCCTACGAAGAATAGAAAGATGAAAAGCTAACTGGATTGGTCACATCTTGAGAAGGAACTGCTTTCTAAAACACATTATTAAATGAAAGATAAATGGAAGGCCAGAAGTGACGGGGAGACGAGGAAAAAGACGTAAACAGCTACTGGATGATCTTAAGGAAAAGAGCGGATACTGGAAATTGAAAGGGGAAGCACCAGATCGCACCGTGGAGAACTCCCTTTGGAAGAGGCATATATGGACCTTTCGTAAGGCAGATAACGGAATGAATGTAGGGTTCTGGATTCAACGGCTCTTTGTGACAGGAACGACACTCACAGCTCTCTTCTGCGACGGGAATTACGTAAAGCCCGCGCAGCCGCGGAGAGTCGTGTTGAGGTCATACAGGAAACAGAACGTTTTCTGTACCGGCAACTTTGATCTGCTGACCTCTGAATACATACGTCATACCATCAGTATAAATGCTGTGACATAATCAGTACGAGCATTCCCACTCTTGCTGACATGTGCTGTACACACTCCGCACAAGAAAGACAAACAGGGCCGCGACATAGCTGAGGTGGTTTGTCGCCCGTCAATCTCAGCGGTGGCCTGGATTCAACCCCAGTCCGGTCCTGTCTGATTCGTAATGGACAAAGTGACACTGGGACAGGTGTCGGAGTACAGGCGGCCCCCGTATCCGCGGTTGGCCGCAGCTCTAAACAAAAAATTTGGAAAATTATATATATATATATATACGGTTCATAAATTTCAAAACGCGCGCCAAGCCAGAACGGACCGTAACATGGTGAAATCCAGCAGCCCAAACGCGCCCAGTACTTGATTCATCTTCCTTTGTCCCCGTACCCGCGATTCCTCGCAAACTTGCCACCATTCTGCTTCTAGCGTTCTCGCTGTTCGAATTAGTTGCCGCGTTATCGCAGTGTTTGTGTTCAGGAAGTAACAAGAAGAATGGAGAAGTCGGTGAATACCCACAATAGGCTAAGATATTTTTTAACAAATAAAATTTTCACATTACAGGTTATGTACAGGTACGTACGTATGATTTTCGTTCTAAAATGTGTAACAACAACACATTTTTTTATTGCTTGTGCAGCGCTTTGATGGAAAAGCATGATTTTTATTGTTCTGTCATCCCTTGAAACTGTACAAGATACTGTACAGAACAGGTACTGTATTTTTTTATTGCTCAATCGTCTCTTGACGATTAGGCTAAAACGTCAGAATCCCTTACTTACATGCGTACGAGAGACAGAGAGAGAGAGTACACTGTAACTGTACAATGTATTTTACAGTACAGTTTATTTTTACTTCATTTAATGTTGATAATGCCTTACTGTGCGTAATTTATCAATCATACTTTACCGTATTCATGCATGTTACATGAATATCACGTTGTATACAGCGTTCGGCATTATCCAACGTTTTCCGTAACAGCGGTAGGTCTTGGAACTTATTACACGCGGATACGCGGGTCCAACTGTATTTCGTTTTCCGCTGTCAAAATCACTCCCCCGTGTGCTGTACGCTCTCTCAAACACCAGCACCGACGCTATATGATCTTAACAACAGACCGCCTTTCAAATAGCACATATAAAAAGGACAATAATTTGAGGTTCCAAACTCCAATCCTTCGTTTCCTTGGCAGTTTAGGAAGACCGCATTTTCCTTTAAAAAAAAAAAAAGAATTAGCACCAAGCCAGGAGGTATGTACACGGAAGGTGGGGGCCACAGTCTTTCTTAACCGTCGGAAGTCCATGGGGGCGGATGACTCTGGCAACACGCCCCGACCACTTAAACACCCGAAGAAAAGTCCCGGCACCAAATTAACAGGAGTTTTTATGAGCGCCAAAACGTGTCAAGACGCAGCGGTAAACAGAACTCCGCCCCAGCTGAGAATTTACCCCAACTCCCCTGTCGACCAGCCCATATCCTAATCTCTACACAGGCTGAAGAGCGCAGCTCATCACCACAAAACATCCGGTGTATACAGGGACGGGTCAAGGTAAAGTTGTTACTGTTCGTGAAATGAAGGTATCAGGTGGAAGAAAACGGCCATCTTCACACTCCGGCCAATTTAGCCTTGGATAAGAACACTGGTACCCACTGAATAGGAGACAGGGTCAACTCCAGCGCCAATCTTGATGTTTTGAATTTTGGAATGAGTGGATGTTAGTGAATGCTTTGGAACGGAGGAGGAAGAGGTCGTGACCTAATTTAGGGAATTATCATGTCAATACCTAGATATATTTAGAGAAATTAGGAGCCGCCAGCCATGATTACAGGTGTCTCAAGATATTCCAATCAGGTACTTTCTCCGAGTACAAGTCAGAAACCAGCATGCTCAATATGTTAGCCTCAGTAAAGAAAACAACCGCAACATCCTCTCTGTTGAAATCCATCATTACAGTTAACATCCTTTCAAGACCCTGCCTAGTAAGAGTTTTCGTTCCGTTTTGGTCTACAAAGTGACACGACCTACGAAAAGTGGAAACCAAACTTTTGTATGCATATCACGTTTCCACGTAACGTGACAACCTCCTTTAACCATTCCAAAACTACACCATTACAACAGGCGCAAAGAAAAAATCTAAAAGCCCTCGTTATATAGCGTAATTTGTCTTAAACTGAACCTGGAAATAATGGAAACCTGTCTTTAGCGGAAAACATTTACAGAACCGAGGCTCTGGATTCTCCACGATCCAAAATTCTAGTACCTGAATGAAAACGAAACCTGCTTTCAACGTAAAAAATGGTCCCTTGTGGTTCCGTTATAAGCAGGTTTCACTGTACCATTATTGTATTCTTCTGGGATGTTAAACAACGCACAGTGGAAGCAATTTACAGACATTTCAAAGTAATATACTGCCTCCATCTCCGTTCTTTGATCTTCCGTTAGCACAGATTATTCCATCAGCACTTCGTGCTCGAACCCACTTTATCTTCTAAAAACTGACAGTACAAGTATCTCCCGGCGGATAGAATGACTGTATGTATTCCTACATTAAACGACAGTCGTTTTATAGTCATAAAAGAAGCGCACAAAAGACTCTTAACTAAAGAAAAAAGCAGGTATTCTAAATTTATTCGTTCCCCCGGCTTATCTTATTGCCGCTTACTGTAAAATGAAACTTGAAATGTTCGCAAATCTTTTACTACCAAATGTTAAACAACGACGTTTTCATTTGGTGTTTAGTGATTGGATCTAAACACATTTATATTTGGTCTCTGCGCTACGTTTGTGGGCCGGGTAGCTCAGTCGGTATAGCGACTGACTACGGGCTGGACGGTCCAGGGATCGAATCCCGGTGGGGGGAGATATTCTGCACCTGTCCAGACCGGCCCTGGGGCCCACCCAGCCTCCTGTACATGGGGTACCGGGTCTTTCCCCAAGAGCGGCCGAGGCGTGACGCTGACCCCTCACCCCCTTCTAGAGCCGTGGTCAAGAAGAGTGGAGCTATACCTCTACTCCCCCTATGGGCCGTACGGCCTGTATAGAGCCTCAGTACCCGCACAAGGGTGCACTTTACCTTTTCTGTACTACGTTTAACTCTGGAAGTTCGGCGTCTCTCAGGGCAATCTCTATGGGATGTGATTTCTAGTTCTTACTGCTATAAGATTCCTCTCTTCCGAGCTATATCGTCTGGTATCATACTAGTTACCAGTGCTTCGGAACAAACTGATGCATCCGTTTTCATGGTGCGTAGAGGGGTACCACGTTCTTCCGAAAATTTAGCATTCATTCTCTAACACTTTTCTTGCAATATTTAAATCTATTAATTTTAGCGCGATTGAATGAGCCTCTTCTTCATCATCCGTAGAAAGCAACCTTGCACCGAGCGATGCTTCTCCGATTCTTCCTCCAGCATTTATGCATGGTCCAATACTAAACCCTAACCGAGAAACACTTGGCTTTTCAAGAATTCCTAAAGCATCAAATAAAACACGCAAGCCAACGTTTTTTCTTGCCAACATGACCTTTAATCCTTGTGAGACGAAAGCTCTATTGAGGCCTGTGATCTGCATAACATCGCAAACAGTTCCAAGTGCAACAAGATCCAGTAGATCAAATAAATCTGGTTCTTTTTTGTTGGTAAAAAATACTTGCTCACGTAGGGTTCTATCAAGAGCAACAATTAGCAGAAATGACACTCCATTTGTCTTAAACCAAAAAACAACAACCATAATCACTTTCCTTTCTACCGGGATGCGGTCCCGGTTCCAACCACCCTACAAGAGTCCCTTTAACATTTTGTACCGGCGAAAAATCACTACTTTAGTAGCAGAATACTGAAGTAATAAAGAACATATATACACGATTTTGCTAGCGTCAAAGCGAGGGGGGTCCGCGGGGTGTATGACGCATTTCACGATGTACAGGCGCGAGAAAATGTAACGGTTCCACTCACCCTACTTTTGGTACTGCACTGCTCGTAATATAATGGCGCACGTTACAGTACTCCTATTTAATTGGTCAGTACTGATTTACCCCTCTAAAGCCTAGTGGTTACTATGTGTACCGCCGGCTTAAAATCCAAAATCCTACGCCCTGTCCACAAAGTGCACGTATGGAATTTTTATGTACCTCAGACAAGAATTTACTTTCCCTGTACAGCACTGACTGACTGACTGGGTTTTACACCGGAGACGAAGCGTGTTTACTGCGCGGTACGAGCTGAATGTTTAAATATAATTCAAGTTCATGTCAGTGTTTATGAAGTGTTAAATACAACTGGCACGCATCGTGGAAGATAACGATGCAATAAAACATGTAGACACCACTGGGTTCATCAACTCACTGAACATATGCAGGATCGTAAAGACCAGCTCAGGACTTCACGAAGATTGTTCCCAGAACATCCATAAAGTAAGGGAAAACTTTACGATTTCAATAAATCACTTATCCTAACGAAACCTTGGCTGACAAAAGTAAATTCAAGAGAAGTACGAAGTCACACTGACAGCTACACAGGTGTCTAGGTCATCTGTCTCACACGATCGCAGCGTCATATCCCGATGCTGCGGAACGCAAGAATACACAGGCCTTAACCCTTATCCTGCTAACGTGGAGAATATGGTGAGCTCCTAATAATGCCAGCAGATGGCAGATGGGATTCAACTCGGCATTTAAAGGGTTAACATGGATCAACGATGACTATAACTGACTAAGGTAAAAGATCGAAGATTTAAAAGTAAATTCCCCGCGCTTAATCAAAAACTACGTCTTGAAGACATGGGAAATGAAGGTAAAGCACCACACATTCGTAATCTTGGCACTAGACGTGTGCCACTGCTCAGCTTCACATTCGCGGCTGTTTCGCTCCTTAGAGAAGAGCCTCCAGTTCCCACAGTAAGAGAAGGCGGGCTCAACAACCGGCCAGAAGCCAATCGTAGAGTTAAAAATTTCTTATGCCTATCTGCAATCAAATTACGATTCCCCGGTATGGGCGACAGTCAGGTCAGTATACTGACTGAACCACGCCGCTGCACCCGGTAAAAAGAAATAATGTACAATGCCTTCCAAGTCTCTTACTTGCATTTCATCTTCCGCCTCAACGGACTTCATCAGAACTCAGCAAACGAAACAGCGTGGTTGAAACCTTAATTTGATATTGATATATTTGTTAACTGCAATTGGATTGACAGCCGGTGGTAGTAGTACAGTACACATTTACACACAAACAATACATAGGACAACACAATTAACAATTTTGATTGGAAGGCTTTCTGGGATTCGAACCCAGAGTGGTCAAACTAAAATTAACGATGAACTAGCCGCGTAAAAATTATCGCCTAAATGGGAAGAGTGCGGGTCGTGCCCCGTCTTTGTGAGCTGTACCCCGGCATTTGCCTTACAACTGTGGAAAAAGCATGGAAAAACCTCAGTCAAGGTAGCCGAAGAGTGCCAGTTGGGACGATGAAAAACAAAATATACAGAACAGAACACACATAACAATGAAAATACATAAACATAACAATAAAAATACATAATTTACAAAATTAAACAAAAACATACAACATATACAACCATATACACAACGTTAAAAAATGGAACTTAATGGATTGCGGTGTTCAGTATGCCACCTGACTTGAGGTTAAATAAACCCGTATTTCGACCAGAGAGTTTCAATGCGTTGTCAAACCAAAAACAACAACCTTCCTGATACATCCATTAGCCGAATCTACATCATGGCTGATGTTTTGCATCCCTTGTGACATAGGAAATTAATTTCATATATGGGATTCTTATTCCATGTGATAAGTATCGTTCGTTTGTCACTTCCTGTCGCATCGTTTGTAGTAGCCCATCTATCCAACGACGAACAGGCGCGGCGGAAGAAAGTTAGGAAATGACAAACGATATCGGCGAAACAAAATAAAGGTCCTGTATTATTCAGTTCATATTCGCCCGTTAAAGAGGCGCTTAATAAAAATTCACGCTCACTAATAATTTCGAGCATATTATTACTTTCACCTTTTTCTTTCCGTGTATGCCAATATTCCCGTCACTACCTGTGCAGCACGCAATTCCATGCCAATTTCCATACACTTGTGTAAACCTTATGCTGTACACACAATATATGCAATCAGCCACATGTCTAAAGCCGGCTTCTCACACAACTGGTACCTCAAACAAACATGCCAGTAACTGTGCACCTTACATGGAACTGGCGGAACCTCACTGCTAGAGCGCTGTCCTAGGCGGACCAGTGAGTCAGCCACGTTCGATGTGATACGCTTGCCGACAGGAAGTAGGAACAAACGAAATTCGTTGCCTGCGTCATGTTCAAGCAACTACAAGTCTAAAAACCTCGAGTCTGAACACCAGAGATTCCATGGTCCTGCCACATTTACCGACAGTTTGTGGGAAAAGACAATGGGTCAATATTTACATGTCAACCATCTCAAGAAGGCCGTCAATTACCAAATGTCTAAGAAGCTACAAATTCGGATTACCCAAATATTATTTACCCACCTCAACAGGTATGGGGTACAGTCGCATAAATTTCGGTAGTTTTTCTTTTTGGTCACACCGATATTATTATTATTATTATTATTATTATTATTATTATTATTCCAATGACACTACAGCCCACTGTGGGCTTTGGCCTGTCGAACAATGCCCTTCCATTTTTTCCTACCTGCCACCTACTCTCTCTTTCTTTTCACTCCCAGCACTTGATCTCTTTCTCCTTCCTCTTTCCATCTTTTCCTGGGTCTTTCCCTTCTTCTCGTCCCTTCCAGTTCTTGAGTGAAGATCTTTTTGGGCATTCTATCCTCCTCCATTCTCTCTAG
>Ga0123354_10018831_pt1 | contig 10839 bp, 11 predicted proteins | sample TergutLab28metaG_2_FD_97872 | JGI IMG/M metagenome (GOLD analysis project Ga0123354, IMG submission 97872) | Labiotermes labralis P4 segment gut microbial communities from Petit-Saut dam, French Guiana - Lab288 P4 | ecosystem: Host-associated > Arthropoda: Insects > Digestive system > Gut ... | reverse complement strand
GCTGAGTGGACCCCGTTCCAGACCCACTACTACTCAGAAAATCTGGTAGCGCCGGGGATCGAACCCGTGACCTCTGTATCTGTAGCCAGAAACTCTGACCACTAGACCACAGAGGCGGTCCACAATGATAAATACTTATCGAAATATTGGGTGAATAAATCGTATAAAAAGTTATGTTGAGTTCTTGGAAAATTGTGTGTAGTCAAACACAACTGTGTCACATGAGGTATATTTAATGACTATATAATGGACAACTACATGTTTCGGCCTGTACTGGTCATCTTCATGTTGTCTTAGGGGAACTTAAGATCTTACTATAAGCATGCGCGCGCACGTGCGGGCGCATGCTTATAGTAAGATCTCATGTGACACAGTTGTGTTTGACTACATACAATTTTCCAAGATTCACACACACACAACGGGGATGACACACTTCCTATGTTGAGTTCCTTAGGTATCCTCGACAAATAGGGGTACACTGCCTACCCGTCTTCAGGGTGGTTCTGTCCAAAGCGGTTTTGACTTCACGTGTAAAAGTATGAGGGTAAAATTGTTGGTCCCATGTGGAAAATTCTGTTACACGTGATCTGCTAAGCACGTCACAGTAAATTTCTGAACATAACTGTTCATTTAAGGCCTATACAACCCGTTCTTACGAGCAACGTCACTTGTTTTGCCCAGCAGATTTAACAGTGTACGTAAACATCCAGTTCGGCTGTTATCACGTGAGTTCATCCTCATACGCCCCTTAACCTCAGACTAACTCTCACCAACATGCAGTTTCATAAACAGTTATTAATATTTATAATTTATTTCTTAATTTTCAGTTTCCACAGCCGACATCCCGTGTGTCCATTAATACCATACAATATTAGGCTCATCCAATCCATATTTACAAAAGACGCCCGCTGTCGGGAAATATATCACTTTGCGTCGGACAAGGGTTTACACTATTGACAGCCTGCACATTCACCGCATCAAATCTAGGAAAACAGGTGTCTCTCCGTACGTTTTGTATAACAAGCTGCATGTAATGAGCTCGAGACACACTTGGAGCACATGACCGTCGCTGAATTCTTAGAGGTCACCTCTCGTTTTGCCCCCAACTCTTATTATTACATTCACACCACTGACCTTCCTTTTAGCCTCAGTGTGAAATACAACAGCATGAATTACTGACCCTTCTTTACTTTCTACCGTTTCCGTAAAAGTAGGCTGTCGAAAGCAGGTGATTGTCGGCACGTACCACGGCCTGTCAGCGGCGAACAGTACGGTGATCAGCGAGCTTCGCGGTGAGCAGAGGGCGCTCGCTGCTACTGCAGTGGCCGGCCGTGACGTGCAAGTCCCAATTGACGGTAGGTCTGGGTTTTAGTTTCACCCCACAATTTCAAGCATTGACATATCCTTGCCACAACATTTTCTTGACAACCATTCACTTCTTTTTATTCCAACAAAATGCACATAATATGTTAAATATGTATTTGTCACCAGTTACCTCTTACATGTTTCGGTTTTTGTTACACCATCTTCAGGGAGACCAACCACAACTTGCAAAACGCATATACGAGTATTTCTTGAGAAAGTTACGCAGTGTTCTCCCTGAAGTTGGTGTGGCAAACACCCAAACATGTAGGAAGTAACTGGTGGTAAATATGTTCATTTAACATATTATGCGCATTTAGTTGGAATAAAACAATTGATTGATTGCAAGAATGCGCAGTGTGGAAAGCTTCAAATTTTCCCCAACAAGCTACTGTACTGATGATGTTGTCCAGAATAAATGTTCACTGCATCTTCACATGTCGCTGCCTGAACAGGCACGAATATTAATATTTTCGAAAAAGTTCTCGAATATAAAACATTAGAAACTGAGTATGAATTTACTCAGGGTGAGTCCAGAAAAACTCCCTTCTGTTTTAGAATTTGTGATTTGTATTTCGTACGGGTGCCAAACCCGGTCTCCACATACTTGGACGCAATACAGAATTACAAGCGAGTGTTACTGTGTTGCGGGATATGGGAACGTACACTGTTGTAGAGAGGTAAGGGCGTCACAGATGAACGAGCTGTGTTCAAAGATTACAGAGAAAATTAAGGCAAGAGATTCCTCCGTAAAGTTGGTACCTCTCCAAAAATCTACTCGACATTACTAGCGTTTTGAAAGAACATGATCATGAAAACATTCGGACTTACAATGTATGAGGCGATTGTTTATCTGCGATCATTACATCAGGAAGGAGTTCATGTGTAAAACAGTGTTAATTACTGGGTCAACTTTGTGAAATTTGGGGGTGTAAATTTGGCAAATACTCTTCTTAGAAGAATTTTTTAAAAATATTATATGAACCTTGCATTGTATAAAAATTAATTTATAAATTCAACTTTACATGCACCAAAATAGATACACATCAGACTTTATTAAGTCCCCTACATATTTCGGCTCGTCCTAGGTGTCATCATCAGAGAGTCCTATCAGTAGCCAACGTGGCACTCTCTAAATTGTCCATCTCTATGGCGCAAGGTTAGCTACTTACAGGACTCCCTTGTAATGGCACCTAGGACCTCCCGAAACATGTAGGGGACTTAATAAAGTCTGATGTATATATATTACTGTGCACGTAAATTTGACTGTATATATTAACCCTTCTAAGAAGTTGACCACTTATAAGATACTAAAGCAGAATAACTAACTGTATAATTTCGAGCTATGGAAGATTCCATTAGACAAATACGGACATTTCAGAAAAGGTTTCAGAACGATAAATATTTTGATTTCTCAAATTGTTATTGCTTTTGGACTTTTATGGCGAATAACCACAAAAAAAGGAAATATAATTACGATTAGCTAAATTATAAGCCACCACATTCGCTTTTATGCGCGTTTTCAAAATTTCGAAAAGCGACTGTGAACTTAGTCATGTCTGTCTGTCCATCGGCGTGGAAAAACTCGGCTCTCGCTGGATGGGTTGTCACGAAATTTGGCACTTGAGTATTTTTCGAAAATGGTTTAAGAAAATTCAAGTTTCATTAACATTTCGACAAGGGTAATGTGTTGAAGAAAATGTTCTTGGACAGACAGCAGCCTAAGCTTCATAACATAGAAGAATAATGGGTACATTACTTGAAGACCTAAGTACATTTATGACAATGTCTCGATGAATTCTTCTCAGAATGAGAAACGCCTTAGACGAAAGTTGTAGAGAAAATCAATCCACACATTTTGAAATTCAGTAATTTTTCTCCAAAATTGTATCGTTTATGAGAAAATGTGCAAAAGTGCTGAACAGCCGGTCAGGCCACAGATGACAATAGGGCCCATGCGCTTTTCATGGTTGGTAACTAAGGCTACACACACACACACACACACACACACACACACAGAATATTTAACACTTATAGCTTTTCCACTGCAGCAATGGTTAATAGTGAGGTAAATATCAGTCATGAAACCAAAACTATGGTAGTATGGATTTATGATGGTATTTAATAACAAAAAGTAACTACATGTTTCGGCCAATAGCGGCCATCTTCAGGTTTGGCCGAAACATGTAGTTATTTTTTGCTATTATATACCATCATAAATCCATACTACCATAGTTGTGGTTTCATGACTGATATTTACTTCACTATTAGTCTTTTTTGCACACAACGGGGATGAAACACCTCAGAATTAGCAACAATGGTTATGCTACTGCGCCTCATTGTTACGTTATACGCACAATGCCTATCTTGTTAGATCAGAGTGATCAGATGTGTCTTGGTGAAAAGGCTTAGAGAAGTCGAAACAGGGACGACACTGGCTACAGATCTTGTCTCTTACTATCTTCAGCAACACAAATTTGAGAACTACAAATGTCGCTGTGATCAGAATATTTTAAAAGTTAGAGGAGATATAAATAACAAAAAAAAACTGCTATCAAATACCGATGGCGTGAGTGATAATGCACAGCAAAGCCACTAAACAAGAAACTGCAAGTTTTACTCTGGGTTATGAAGTAGCTTTAGTACTCGGCAGCAGTGTCACGTAAAAAAGCACGTACCCAATGCAGTACAGACCAGCCTAAATGTCTGCTAAGGCATTTGTCTGGAAACTTATAAATATATTCATTATTTATCGAAATACACAATAGTTAAGACGACATAATTCTTATAATGCATGGTTCTTGGCTATTATGGTCATTATTTAAGTGAAAAAGCTCCTTAAATCAGGTGATGAACTGCAGAAAAGAAACAAAATATTTCTTCTAGGATACCCGCCTCCCGGTTTACTCGTTAAGACATAGGGCCTTCCGAACAATGTTGTACTACACTAGTAAAATTGATATAAAAACAGCACTTGATATGCGAATTTTAGTGATGACTCATTGCATATAATTCCACCCCTTCCTACTCCCCACGGTGCTATAAATACACTGCACTTCCTAGAAGCGAAAATTAAAAAATAAAAGAAGAAAATTACGAGACACACAATATACTATAATGTAACATTGTGGCATCTTATCGTAACCATTGCTCCAGTGTAAACACAACAATGCATTATATGTGTATTTTTGAACTAAATGATATTGTCAACAATATAAAAATATCAAGTGCTGCATATCAATACTGTTACGGAAAATCTGACATTCTGAATTTGACATTCAGAGGACCGTGCATCGTGATATATTCTTATAATAAAACCAACAAGATGCACTAATTTATCAAATTTATTTTTGGAATAGAACTCTACATGTTTCGGACAGGTTTTCTGTCCATCATCAGGAATCTAGCACTGCATACACAATCATAGGTTTTGCTGACTGCTAGCAAGCAGTCAGCAAAACCTGTAAGACATATACTTATTGCTGTGTATGCAGTACTAGACTCCTGATGATGGATAGAAAACCTGTCCGAAACACGTAGAGTTCTAGTCCAAAAATAAATTTGAGAAATTAGTGCATCTTGTTGGTTTTTTTTTAATAAGAATATACTCTTATGGAAAAGTATGTCGCTGTCAACAACGAAATGCATGTCGGTCTTCACGTAAAGTGTCTGTTATCTTTGTCTGAATTTAAAAAAAAATTGGATTTTCTCAAGATATTTTCATAGAATTCCCCAGTAACCTGTTTCATGGAAATACGCCCAGTGAGAGCCGCGTTGATACATGCTCACATAAAGGACAGACAGAAAATTATAACGAAGCTGAAACTTCGTTCTTCCGGGAACACCCTCGAAAGAACGAAGATCTCATCGACACCGCGACGAAAACTGGAAATCACGCCCGGCGAAGCCAGTACGCGCTTTTCGCGACTTCAGCAAAACCACCTAAAAGTCGCTCGACTGAAAGACACGGGCTTGTATTCAAAAATAAATCACAAATTACTTGTTTGTCAGCTCTTTCCAGCTGCATTACTACTTACTTATCAAATTGCTATAATTCTGCAGCCGAGAAAATACTGTTTTGCACGCGGAGTTTTTCAGTTCCCACAAAAAAATTCAAAGAAAGAAGAAACACGATTAGTAAAAAATATCACAACCCATATTGAACTTAGTAATCACCAATTCCAAGGTTTGAAATTAAAAAAAAATAGACCTTTTCAAATATTCAAAATTATCGTTATTTATAGCAGGCACAACCAGTTTACTTCGACCTAGCGACCAGTTCCTCAACAGGAAGCTTCAGTAGAACTGTGGACCTGGTGATGCGATACATAGAGTTGATAAGTTTTTAGGCTTTCACATATATCACTGCCAAAATGATGGAAGTAGTGGATTTGTTTCCACATTTCGGAAGAACATGTTTGCACTTTCAGGGTACGCTAATTTGTTTCAGGCGAGGGTTTAATTACGCTAAACATGGAGGCAGCAACTTTCTCTGAAAGTGCCTAAGAGACTTATTACAAAAAAAAAATGGCAATAGCCCCGAGCATGGTCATTTGAACACATATTTGTCCAGAGATGCACAAATCCCAGGTTCCAGGTCGTCGTGGCCACGAAATTTTGTGCGGTGGCGCCCAAAATTTGTACACCCTCAGTACGGAACTTCCTTCATGTCATCCTTCTGGCGACTAGTAACTTGGATCCTTGCTTTTCGGAGAGTTTGTGCACCCTCGTATTAGTTTATTTGCATTTTGCTTTTCATTCTTGTTAAAAGTGTAACATCTCGGAAGCAGTCTTCTTCCGTTTGAGTTAAACCACAACAATGAAAACACCACGGGTTATGGGATAACGATTTCTTTTCCTGTGACGCTACACCCCAAATCGGGCCTAGGCCCCCTCATTTTGAGGTTTCTAGATCACACCAATTAGTCACACATATCAAGCAGGACTCGACTGAGAAAGTGATCATCCCTTTGCAAAGTTCACTACTTACACGACAAACACGAAGAAGATCCATGACCTCAGCAAAATTCGAACCCTCAATCCCAGCAATCGAGCGGCTGCAGGATCTACGCCTTAGACCGGATGGACGGGATTAACATTAGATGTATCCAATGGACCCGTCACAGGACGTATCATCAAGATTTTATTTTGCTTGACAGCAAAGGAAAGACCATCTTCCAAAAAGGTACTTAGTTTTTAAAAAAGGTACAGCTATCCCATTATAGACCTGGACAGACCCTGAGGGTTCCAGGAGGCTGAGGCTCCCATATTTCAAGATAATCGGCACGTGACGGTGGTAAGGTTGTTAGCACTAGGCACCGACCGCCTTTACCCCAGGAAGTATTCCTGGCACTCATTTATGTGACAGGCTGAGTCGACCCCAGAGCCATAGTGCGGCCGGAACGATTATGTCAATGAAAAATTCCAATGACACCAACAGGAATTGAACCCGCGACCTTCCGGCTAGTAGCGCAGTGCCTCAACCAACTGCGCCATTTGACTAAAGGTACGATGGAAAAATTAAATATATATGTCACTTCCACTAAATTTATGTCACCTCAGGAACACATGTGTCACCTAAATAACATATGTATCACCTCACTAATACAGGCATCTTCATAAACTGAGTTTACCTCAGTTCCACCACATTCTCATGATTATTCTACAAGATATCTTGTTTGTCTTACCAATTTCATATTCTCTTACTTAACAAAATTTTCGGATTTACAGAACACACCAGTGCAACATCTGCACTATGATTTACCTCGCTCTTTCCGTGGACATTCAAGATACAGTGACAGTGGTCTTCAAGAAACAAACACAAACCACACATAGTCACGAGCACACACACATATCACTTAGCGAACTACACTAAAATATTAACATCGACAAAACTTCTTCCCCAGCACTTTTAATATCATAACAACGATAATCTTAGGCAGGTGAAGGCTTTGACTTAAGTCCTCAAAACCTAAAATATCCCACGCGAAGCCCTGTAATGTGGTATACTGCGACTAACTTGCTCCCGCCAGGGTAGGAGTTGAAAGCAAAGTTTCTTCCCAAATCTTGGCACTTCTCTGTCAAGCTACACGGCGTCATATCCACTAATAACGCAATTATAATTCTCAAACCGTGCTATTGGTCCTTGAGTCTGTCTACAAAGAAAAGCAGAAAATTCCCCCCCCCCCAACCCTTTCCCAGCAATAATTCTTTTTCACGGTTTAATTATGTAGCCTTTCATTGCAACCTAAAGGAAAGAGACTGCTTGACATGTCTTGAAGTAAATAGGAAGAAGGAGTTTAACTGAATGGCAAAAAATGAGGTAGAATGTGGATCGGATTCATTTAGTTCAAAATAGGAAAGCGCGGTGGGCTTTTGTGCAGAGTGTTATGAAACTTAAAATTTCCTTAAAATGTAAGCAACTTCATGACTTTTTTTTTTTCTGTGGCGCTGCGGTCCAACGCGGACCATGGCCTCCTCATTCTTGAGGTTTCTAGACCACACACAACGACGCATCACAGTCGGTAGGACCCCTCTGGACGAGTGATCAGCTCGTCGCAGAGACCTCTACCTGACAACACACAACGCTCACAACAGACAAACATCCATGACACCGGTAGGACTCGAACCCACGATCTCAACAGGCGAGCGGCCGCAGACCTACGCCTTAGACCGCGCGGCCACTGGGACCGGCAACTTCATGACTATATTAGCTATTATCAAGTTCTGGAACCCGCGCCATTGATTGTGCCTCCACTTGCCCACACGTATTCGTGTTTTGGTGCTGCCAACGAAACGCAGGTACAACTTCTCTGTTGCCTGTCTTCCCCACACCCCAGTCAACCAAATGCTACCAAGAAGCAGTAACATCTTACAGTACGCAAGATAATTCAGTTTCCAACGCGAAGAAGATTTGCTTGTCGTGTAGCAGATCTGAAATCGCTGTCTCCCTCTCTGTTTGCAGGTTGGCATCCACGGAAATTATTTCCAATTGTTGTTATTGTTATAGTTAGAACTCTTCGGAATAATTAACTGCACGTTTGTTCTGGGCCAAGAGACACTAGCTGTGTGTGTGTGTGTGTTTTAGTGTAGTAAATGTAGGGGGGAGAGCTGAGGTTGAGTATTAGTCCAACTTGAGGAAAATGGACTTAAGAGGACGACGACGACAGACTGGGGAAACTAATTTGAGTTGTGCGGCAACTGCAGGGTGTGGGTGGATGGATGGGTGGTGGCTGTTGCTGCAAAACTTGTGTATCTTGTAGGAATTAAGACGGTGTATACATGAAATCAATTTAAGCCATATATAGTTGTAACAGTGTACTGAACCTAAAGGAAGAACGGACGGACGGACGTACGACAATCCCGAAGCTGATGGATTAAGGCAATCGCGACTACACAGCAGAACAGGAGTTTGTAGCGGGGGGGGGGGGGGTTTCAAATGATGGCTACCTAACCTGATGAGAGCAAGCACAAAGTTCCAAGGAAGCGCAGTAAAGCACCAAAACCGACTCCTCACCCTCCCGATGTTCTGAACTTCCAACAATAAGGCTTCAGTCTCTAGATCACCATATTATCTACGATATTACAAGATTTGGCATGTTAAAATTATCTACAACTGTTATGTTTTCTTAAGATCCACAGAATTGATTCGGACTTAAAACAAACCAAATCCGTTATATTACACCAAATGAACTCCACGGAGCACATTACCTCTGGAGACGTTAATAGCCGCTCAGACAGTTTAGAACGTACCCCTATTTCATGGAGCCTGAGGCTCCATTATTTTCGAAAGGGTCCGCAACTGATCCTCCAACAAAGTATCCGTCCCTACTCGAGGCAATCTGCAACGTTTCATGGAATATCATTTTTTTCTTTACAGAGCCATGTTTTCAGTCATTCGCACAATTCTAAAGTCGGAGGACAACCTCTCGTCAGCTGTCCGCGACTATCCATTCAAATATAGGAAAGCCGTCTTTTCGTAATCTGTTCCGTGTCTGTGCATTGAAGGAATATCTAAATTCATGTAGCATAGACCAACAAATGCAAACCGGTAAAATGTATTTGTCATATATTATTTATTACCTTCACGTTTCGGTCGCAGTTGCGACCATCATCAGGGTACCTTCACAAGAACACTGACAAATTACAGCAAACTGCAATATTGCTTAAGTAAAACCACTTAATGTTGTATTGGATGTCTCAAGTTCTCCCTACGTTCGTAAAAATGTCAAATTATATATCGTTTAAAAACAGATAAAATTTAGGTTGTTAAAAACAACTAAATTGGGCGAATTTATGTTGCTTTATGTAGAACATAAAATTGTTTCTATCATATTCGGACAGCTTAGCGCTACAGCCGAGATATTTAATTTTCACTACAGGGTGTATAACAACTACATGCAACAACATAAACACACCCAATTTAAGTGTTGTTAACAACATAAAATATATATTTTTTTTAACAATAAACAATCCGAAATTTTTATGACCATAGGGAGAACTTGAGACATCCATTAAATCATTATCCAAGTGGGTTTACTTAAGTGATATTTCAGTTTCCTGTACTTTTATCAGTATTCTTGTGGAGGTACATTGATGATGGTCGCAACAGCGACCGAAACATATAGGTAAAAAATAATACATGATGAACACATTTTGTACACGTGCATTTGTTGGCCGTCTTCTGTTCGAAGTCTTGGAACGTACCAGGACCTGGTGGCAGGGACTTAATTAACATGGTCGTTTATATTCAATCAGCACAATGCCCTTCAAGTGTAAACGAGAAAATCTGAGTTCACACTTCTATTTACAGTTTCCACAGATAACGTCTCATGCATTAGAACCCTTGAAGTGTACTAAGAAATCACAAATTTGCTGAAGATGGGCGCAACAGATTTGACAAGGCTTCGAAATTGTAAGAAGGTACTGTCTAGAGAGAATTATATCGCCAGAGGGCAAGGATGTATAACCGACTGAAGAATAGGCACCATCGAGTTCTTCTTGCTTCATTAAGAGACTCCTGCCATATGACGTATGTGGCCGTTAATATAAGAGCTACTTGCAACTTGGGCGCAGAAAGACGACAGGATTTCAGCGCTTAAGTATTCTCAGCGAAGGTTTCGCTTTATGTCCTTACCAGACACTCCATAAAATCTACGCTCCATTAATTTAACAGCTAAATTGTTTCTGCCGCATATTTTGTTTGTACGTTCGAGTAACACTACGAGTGCAACGCACTGTCAATAATTTTGCTCACAAGCCTGAAAAAGGAACAATCGTATCGATCCCCGCAGCACGTGTGTTATGTAATTATAATATTTAACACACTTATACCTTGGAGATATACATAATAATACTAAACTAAACTCCGTGGCCTTAGTCCGCACGCGAACTATACCGACAGAGCGGCCACCGCCGGTCGGCGAAGTTAGTGCCAACTTTTGCGGATAGAGGGGTGTCACGTGGTCAGCGCAACGG
>Ga0123354_10018830_pt1 | contig 10839 bp, 12 predicted proteins | sample TergutLab28metaG_2_FD_97872 | JGI IMG/M metagenome (GOLD analysis project Ga0123354, IMG submission 97872) | Labiotermes labralis P4 segment gut microbial communities from Petit-Saut dam, French Guiana - Lab288 P4 | ecosystem: Host-associated > Arthropoda: Insects > Digestive system > Gut ... | reverse complement strand
AGAAAACATTATCACCAGAGGGCCCCATTCCCCCTAATGGCATTATCAACACTTTAAAAGGATGAGGTTTTATACCCCCTTACCCCCCCCCCCCCCCCAGAAATACACTGTTTTAAATTGAAATTGTGTGTTCGTTTTGCATGAGGTTTTTAAGGAATGTATTGTAATGCATGGAAAGAGAGAAACTACTTGACATTTGGTTTGTGTTTAGAATTTGGGAATTGAAGTGAATTTTGGTGATTTTACATGTGTAACTTGTATTTTGTATGTTGGCTTCGTGGAAAATTTTAAATTTGCAGTTAGGATACAAGTTTGGTTGAGCAAGCTGCACACGCTAGCAACAGGAAGACAATATCATATAACATTCCTTAGTAAAAGTATATTACCTTTGTGTCCACATACACTGCTGCTAAGTGAACTTAAAAAGCGTTGAGTTATGGGTTTGCGAATGCATGTACTGGCCTGTAGTACCAACGTTCAGTGTCTTTGTGATCCAACTTACAACATGAAGAGATGCAAAAACCACAGTGCTCTGGGCAAGGCCTCAACATGAGCCTTGTACCCCAGATTTTCCTGTTCACACCAGGTGAGTGGTATGTGGCACGTCCATAACTCCAGACAAAAAGGAAAACGATTTTGAAAACTGTGTTAGTTGTTTTGTATTTTCCAAACTTATGTAAAGCAAAGGAATTGAAATTGTGCAGATGATCCATCTTCACATTGCTAGGCCAAAATGTTGTAGAAAAGATTTAAATTGTGTAGATTCAAGTTTATTCTGTGTGTGGTAGTGTAGATTTGTGAAGAATATACATTTACATATTTTACTAAGAAAGGTGTAACCCGCATTATGTCTGTGTTCTGCTGGGGTATAAACTGTGCTGAAGTGTTAGGTATAATCCAATCCCAAGCAGTTCCTTAGATGGGTGGTTTTATTACAAGAATATTGGTAAATTTCAATGAGATTTGACACACTGAAGGTATTGGAGGTTTAATACTTACAACTGTTCAATGCATGTGAAATTGTGATAACAACTTGAGTAGTTATTTTGAGGGAATTATTGTAATATAATACTTAGACAGGTAAATTGTATACTGAAATGGTTAACACGTGGAAATGAAATGGCTGTGCTAGATTTAACATTTCCAAAGATGGTGAAAGCAAACACCGTAAAGTTTAGTTGTTTTTACAATGAAAGAAAGGAGTGATTGCGCAACATGTACCATGTAACCCACCACCAGATCGGTCTGGTAGAGGATAATCCCACAATTGCCCTAATGCTCAGTGCTCACATTAGCTACCAGTAAAGTATAGGTATTGTTTTTGTTTGCATAATTTCCTTTATGTTCAATCTGAACTTTTAGTTATGATCGGAAAGCATGTCTCGACGAATGCTAAGTTGGTACAGCGGTTCGAACCTGCTCAACTAAGAGTTATGTGGCCACGGCAGAGGGATCACTACCCCAATAGCCACTACGAATTACAATAATTTCATATGAAGAAGTCGTCAGTTATCCGCTTAGGAAATCCAAAACTGACTGGTGGCAGCATTACCTAAATTGATGAGGCTAAGATGACGCTAACATGAGTTTGTGAAGTTACTTTAACATTGATAAGGCTAAGACGATGCTAACATGAGTTTGTGAAGTTACTTTAACAGGTAGTACTTCCTTTGGGGTAGGGACCAAGTTGTAATCAGAACATTCTCCCCATGAGGCATCAGTGTGGACACAAACCCCCTAGGTCACTACAGTATCATTGGCGTAAAATGAGAACTGCCTGTATTTATATCATCCCTGTAAATTCAAAATGCCTGTAATATAACATACTTAATATGCTTTGCATAAGGCAGTTTACAAACAAATGCGCGACACTTCTTTATGTACCGAAAACACCACGTTTCATTTAAACATAACAGAACATCCTTCAATGTCCAGTCCTGATGGTTTGGCTGGTAAATAACCTGTAATACATTTATTCAGGAATCGAATAAAGTAAAGGAAAGCATCTGTTTCATCTATGGTTTAGCATAAATTTGCTAGCACAAGTGTGTCACAGAGGTTTGTACATAGGTATGCACATGAGTGTGCGTATACACACAAGGACAGAATATCAATACCAGTCAAGTTCCCACACCGATAATTCTTCAAATCACCACCATTCAAAATCACTAAAATGTTATCTTGAATAATTATTGAATTAATTTTCTTTCCTCATACTCTGTCCAAGTAGCCTGTAAGCAAACAGTATCTTTATAAACTACAGAATAATTGTCATGTTTTCATCATCATAATAAATTTCAGATCCTAATTAAACCAACACTATGAACACAGCACTTTGTTGCAGTCTATGTGTAACATGTCACAAACAAGATACAGTATTTTATGCCTGTGTTTCATCAGTTTTCCTTTTTGATTACTTCAGACTGTTCAGGAATCTGATCCATATGTGATCCATATGGATCTCAAAATAAGGTGATTATTTCTATATACAGTATTAACTAATTGGATGATACCAATGAGATGAAGTTTGTTTACTGTGCAGTACAAACTGAATCTTTAAATATAATTCAAGTTTTTCTTATTCTTTAAAAGGTTAAATAGTTGCCACGTCACACACATATACACTCACATGCACACAATTAAGTACCATGTTCATGTGTGTTCCCAAGAATGCTCGATAAAACCACAATAAAAAGATAACTAATAAATCCACTGAAAATGCAGCAAAGTTTAAATATCTGATAACAACACTAAAAAATTAAAACTGCATGAACAAAATAATTAATATCCCATTACATTCAGGAAATGCTTGCTACTATTTGCTCAGAATTTTTGGTCTTCCTGCCTGTCATCTGAAAACATAAGGCTTGACATACAAAAAACCATACGCTTACCTCTTGTTTCTAAGGGTTGTACAACTTGGTATCTTATATTAAGGGAAAAACACCAACTGAGGATGTCTGAAAACAGAGGGCTGAGGAGAATATTTCGACCTATAGGGAAAGAAGTAACAGGAGACTGGAAAAAACTGCATGAAGAGAGCTTCATAATTTGCACCTTTCATCATGTATCACTAAGACAATAAAATCAAAAAAAGCGTTAATGGGCAGAATGTGTACCATATACAGGAAGGAAGAGAAGAGAAATGCACACAAAGTTTTGAGCAGAGAAGGAGAAGAAAAGAGACCACTTGGGAGGGATAGGCACAGATGAGAGGATAATATTCATACAGGCCTTAAACAATAGGAAGGGAGGTATGAGCATCATGCCACTGGCGCTTAACCCATTTCCATGGTTTTCAACTTCCTACATCAATAACAACAACATGGCAGACATGCCACTTTGTAAAGTGAGAAATAGGTTTTGTGAGTTCTGCTCAGGGATAAACAAAAACAAATAACTTCTGCTGTGATATAGCCAAAACCTGTACAGACAATTCTTATCCTCCTCAGGATAACCCCAGGCATAATAGCTCTACAGTATGGGCTTGTGGGTTTTGCTAAATGGTTACTACATTTAAAATGCATTTCTGCAGCCCCTTACATGGCACCACAGTATATTAACTCTTCATTATACCAAAATCAGAAAGTAAAAACAAATATTTACATGTGTTAAACATTTAAACAGACCAAGAAACAAATACTTTTACATGCAGTAGAAGGGCATTTTACCTTAAACTGTTAAGGTTTCATTCAGTCTTCTTTCAGCTTGCTTTTGGAATTATTTCTGCCAAAAAACCAGGCATGGATATTTTTTAATGACATAATGACTGGAATCATTACTGGTAGGAACAGTGGTATATATACTGCATACCTGGAACATGATGAAACAGCATGGTAGTCGTTAATGTCATTATTTCAGAATGGACAGACTTTGATTAATTAGACATTTAACACAATACAGTATTCAAAGCCACACACAACACATCAGTGCTGCCACATGAAGACAGTCTTTCTGGAGTAAGTGCCTTTTTGATGTGTTGCATGTCAGTTTTAATCTGAGACCACAGTGAACATTATATGATGTAATACGCACAATCTATTAATCAACTGGTATATTAATGACTTACTTTTGATCATCAGGGAAATAAAGCAAAGCCAGAAGTGATGGATCTGTGAATGCAGCTTCAGCAGACAAAAATGCTTCTTTTGAATCATTAAATGCATGATCCAGTTGTCCAATTTTCAGCAACTTGGCAGCACGTTCAACATGGTCCACAGCTTGGTATATAGAGTCACCAACAGCATCATTAATAACAATGTTGCTGATCTCACTTAGAAGTTGCGACAAAGACTATAATTTAAAAAAAAAAAGTGTCCATTAGCATCAGTCAAAATACAACATACAGTAGCATATGCAGTTGAAAATAAGATTAGGTAGGCCCATTCCAAAAGATGGCAGCCATGTGCTTATCCGGTGACCTGTAAAGTACCTGGGTAGTCTGTACTACCCTGCTCTACATTGTGATGGCTGCTGTTAAAGCAGTATACCGTTCCTAATGTCAGAGTCATTTTCGTTTTATGAATTACACCAAGTTCCCACAAGACTCTTTAGTCTAGCCAGTAATTACTCTTGTACATTGTCACCTCCTGTGTTTACCTGAAGTGTCAGTTTGGCTGAGGTAAGCTGTTCCATGGTTCGCACTCTGAGCAAAGAGTCAAGTTCCCAGTGTCGCAAACTGACTGCTGACAATGGAAGCTGATCTGCTCTTGATATTTCTTCCTAAACAAATAAGTGTGTGTCCATAACTTCCTGCATGTACATTTGTTTTACTAGTCTTAAGCAACAGCCAGATTTAGGGTTCAAATAAACTCTGTGCACTAGAGAAATTCCTCAACAGTACAAAATTGCAAAAAATTAATTACCAGTTCTGGGATTCCCATCAACAATCTCAACTGTGCAAGGAAAACTCCCATGACTGCAGCTGTGTCAGGTGAATATTCCTTTGGAAGTACAGTTGTGTTATGGCAGATCAGGCTTGATGGGTTATGGATTACTATGCCTCCCCATCGGGGAGACAGAAATGCATCCACTCCACCTTTCACTCTCACACCCTGTCGTCTATAGATATGAAGAGGAGCTGCTTCACATGGTGGAACATACACAACAAAGTTGAGACAAGGGTTCCGTGACACATGAGATGCTGTAATTAACAAAGGTATGGTATTAGTAATCTCTCTCACATGTGAATAATTCTGTATTGTCAGTAGAAATATATAATTCAGTGTTACAATATGTATGTATGTTAACAGATCATGGTATTTGATCACTAACAATTCATCAACTGAAGTAAATGGCAACTTCATACATATCTAAGTTACCACTGAGTAAAACTGACAATATTTAAGTATAATGTCTGACATTCAAAAGTAGGAGACCACACTGTTGTGAAAAATACATTCACTGAAATTACATAAGTACCACATATGGTCATTATCCCTTCAACATGGCAGTATTTTAACTCCAGCCAGTACCATGATGCAGGATATGTGTATCAGAGTTTTTAAATCTTACGCAAGCATGTTACAAACAGCCGGCATTTTGATCTTAAATGACTTCTATATTTTATGTTCCATACAAATCAAACTTTAAAGTGTTACTCCTCTACAGACCTTAAATAATAAATATGCATCTTGCATTACCTCAGTACTTATTATTTGTATGGTAGGCCTCTAAACACCCAGCCACATCTAACATCACAGGCCTTACCATAATACACAATCTCTTTTATTTATCACATTTGCTGCAGACCACACACTGTGTTGTTCAGTGATTTGTACCCTTTCACTGTTTGCTCAGGATCTGTGTGTGGGCATGCACCATAATTATCCAAATTAAAATTAAAATTCTTCCTAATTCATCATCTGAAAATGGGGTGGGTGCTGGCAGCTCACCTTATAATTGCACACAAAGTCAAATATGCTCTTTTCAGGCACTAGCCAAAATATTACAAGAGGATGTCTCAAATGCATGGGTCATCTTATATTTGGGTATATATGGATGTACCTCTTTCAGCAATCATTTATTACTATGCTACTGTGGACAGTAAGTGCACCTCCAGTTATGAAGTAACATCGATGAACAGGTAAATCAGAGGAAGCTCCAAATGTATACCGCAAAACTGGAGCTGTATGAGAGGCTATCAGTCAGTCAATCAGGTTTCATCATCAGTAAAGATAAATGTTACAAGACTTTTAGTCTTTTCAGAATAACATCTTAACACATGTAAACGTACACACAAAAGAACATACCAAGTTTCTTCTCCAGAGGTGTTATGATGTGTGGCAAGATGTCTTCTGCAAGGGCATAGTGCTGATACCCATACCCTGAGCTGTCAGTCACTAGCTTTGGTTGAACATTCAGAGTAACAAAGTACAACCACTGTGACTTCACAGTATAGCGTGCAATTGGTGACAATTCATGTAGCAACGGTTCCAAGTAGACTGTAAATGAAAGATGTTTGAAACTGTAACTAAAAGTCACTACAGGTAACAGAAAATCAAAGAACATAATAGTGAAAACCTCACTAGTATTATTTTCAGCTGTAACATACCATATTCTCAGACAAAGATGCACAAAGGCAACAAAATTCTGTCACCATAACTACAACCATTATCACAACCCTCACGCAAAGTTTCGACTATAAATGGTCACTCTCAGACAAGTCTTTTCAACACACACATAAATGGTAAGTAACATAACATGCCGATTTCCCATACATGGAATACGTTTCACATAAAAAATGAATAATAGAAGAAATGGCTAATTAAAATAGTAAGTCTTTAAAAAATAAGCAGTAAGCTGTCCCTGTCCATACCATGAAGGCATAAATGAGGAGGAGAATTACAGCTCCACTCATTCTTACCCTCAGGGTTAGATGGAAGTGAATGATCAACTTCACATCCTGGCCACATTCGCAAAGGAAAAGAAATCCCAATACCCATTAAATATGTTGGGTGGGCACCTGTGCTGATCCAGATGTCTTCAAGATGAGAAAAATTCCTTGTGCAGGCCATAAAACACACCCCAGATTGTTGAGCCTGTAGCCCAGTTGCTATATCGACTCCATTATCCCAGGCCACAAAATGGAATTTGCTTCAAAGTTTGTTTTAAAGGTTAATTTTCAAACTCTTACTTTATTATCCACTTCAATTATTATACAGTTGTTATATGAAACTTGGGATCCTAAAGATGATATGAATTGGTGCTGTATGTTGTGTTCACTTGCATGTGCTGAAGAGACTTGAGTCAGGATGACTACTTACAATCAAAACATGTACTGAGGGTTTATGGTAATAAAGGTTACAGTTGTGCCAACAGTCACAACTGTTGTATTCGTATACCAAACTGGTTATAAATGATCAAGCATTCATCCCTGGCTCAGAGATGATTACACTCAACACCAAAAACCAAACTGTCTGTCATTAAAAAACATATATGATATGATAGGTATGGTTAAGTTCTAAATTTTTGTTTCTTCAGGGACAAGCAAATCCCTGACACACAATGGTGAAAAGTGGCTCCTTCAAAAAAAAAAGTGGGTGTGTGCTGGACATGAGCTTAACTTAGAGTGTGTACTATGCATGGGTTTCCCACATTAACCTGTCATGTTGCAAAAACTTTGTCATAACAACAATAATCTATTCCAGTGGTCACGCAGGCCAAAGCATGCAGCTCATATTATACAATTACCTGAACCAATAAACTTAATTACCCTGTACAATCTCAGGTATGTCCCAGTTCAACTGTAATTTCTCAGGCTCTGGATTTACTACTGTGATCATGACATCATATTCTTCAGCTGCCGGCATCCTGCGTCGTCCTGAATGGTCCTGATCTGTCTCTGTAGGAGCTGTCATGGCAGCCACAGTTTGCCTCAATGACTCTTCTTGTAACAACCATGATTCCAGAACTTCACTCAACTTTACAGCCGCTATAAACAATTGGGGCATATGTTATGACAAAGCTAAATCAATTGGACATCTATTGGCAATACATAAACTTAAGGTGATTCTGCCAAAATTGTATAACTTGTGACAGTCAAGTTCATGTATTACCACAGTCAATTTATTTTAGGTTCAACTTCAAAATCACACCAAGCTCTTGATGTACGAACAAGATACAGTCCAAATACCCATTCATAAGTCAACTTATCAAGTGGCAAAACAATTTTTCCCACAATAAAAAATGTAATTTGTAGTTAAGAAGCAAAGCTCACAAACATGGCCTGTTTACCCTGAAATACGTAACTCAAACTGCAAATGCTGTCATCCCCTGACTTACATCACCTTGACTTACATTGTTATGCAAGTACGTAGTTTGTCCCACACCCCATATCAAGGCGGTCACACAAACTGTATGTACATAGGTTATTCGGAAAGTAAGCACCACCTGCGCATATCTCTCGCTCATCCTCGAGACTGTCACTTTGCGCATGTGCAGTGACTTCCTCTATCAATTGAGAAGCCACAGATGCCATTTCATGAAATCTGTGTTATGTTTATATTTGTTCCTGTGCGTTACCCATGTTTAAGACAAAGGGGCCGTCGACTGTGAAATACGATCTGTAATTAGTTTTTTGAACACTAGGAATGTGCTACCAAGTGAGATTCATCACCAGATCTGTCAAGTGTATGGTGACAATGCGATGAGTGATGGCATGGTTAGGTAAATGGATTTGGATGTTCAATGAAGGATGAGAAAACGTGCACGATGAGGCATGAGTGGGCTTTGGTGAATAATGATTTGGTGCGTAAGGTCAACAAAAGAGTGCGTGACAACAGACATTTCACAATTTCTGATCTGTCCCTGCATGTTCCTCAGATTTCAAGGACTCTACACTATGACACTGTCAATAGTGGCTAACATTGCAGGTGGGCGCATTCTATGAGGGTACACAAAAACTTGTGGCCCGCTACAATAAGTGCATCAATAACGGCGGTGAATATGTGGAAAAACAGTTTGAAGAATGTAGAATCTGATAACAATAAAATTTTATACGAAACTTTACTCGATTTTTTTTTACAGCAAAACGGTACTTACTTTCTGAATAAGCCTCATACAATGTGGAAGGTGTTTCCAGTTGCTGAACTACCACAATCAGGATCTCACGTTCCACCATCTTCTTGAAATTCAGAAGCAAAGAGCCTCTGAAGAAGCTGGGGAACCTGAGCCTCAGCCTCGACCACGATAGTTCTGAATTTGTGTCACATGCCATGTCCATCTCATTCTTCTTCATTTTATCACCCGGACAATGCATTCTCTAGTTTGATGCCCCAGCTGTCAAATGGCTAGTGCCAAGTAACGACTAAGCAGGATACAAAGACTTACATGCTTAGGGACAAGAGGGGTGATGCACACAAGTCATACGGATGCTATGGAGGCACTTACTTGCCTTTCTCCACTAGTTTTACAGGTTCAGAGTAAGCAAGAGCAGCTGCACATTGCCTCTGGAGTCTGGGATGTTTGTCCTTCCTACCTTCAACCCATTCAAGGGCACAGCAGTATAATGATGCTGCTTTTGAAGACAGATCCCACATTTAATGTGGGGTGGGGGGTCAATGTTATGAGGCCAGCAATTAATTTGGAAACCCAGTAAAGGGTTACTATTTGTTGACTACAGAAGAGTGGACCAAAGGACACTGGGACTCCTCCCATACTCAAGGGGCTCAATGGGTATACAGTTGGGTCCAGGATGTGGGGGAAACGGTGCTGGAGTCTGTGGGAAGAAGGCTCAATATCTCTCTAGGAAAATGTGCTACAGTTTTCCTGGCTGAGATATGTGCTATCCTGGCCTATGCTTATGAAATTCAAATGAACGCTAGACCAGAAAAATATCTGTATTTGTTCTGACAGTCAGGCAGGTTTGAAAGACTTTCAAACATTTCCATTGGTACAGCAGTGCCAGAAGGCACTGATTGAAATTTCCACCTGGGATTGTGCGGGACTGTTCTAGGTCCCTGGACATTCTGGGGGTACGTGGAAATGAAATTGCTGATGTGCCCTCAAGAGAGGGAATTTGTCACCAGTTTGTTGGACCTGAACCAGTCTTGGCAGTTTCTAGACAGAATATAAGGAAAAAAGATAAAATGCTGGATGGGTAGTCAGCATATGGCCATGTGGCGAGGTCTTACAAGTATCCAGAGACAGGCTCAAAAATTGATTTCAGGCCCTAGTCCATCAGCAAAGACAAGGCTACTGTCCTTTAACAGGCCACAATCTAGGGCTGTTACTGGCTTCCTTACTGGACCTAACACCCTGAGAAGATATCTTTACTTAATAGGGCTGATCGAAAGTCCCTTATATACAAGGTGTGGAGCAGAGGAGGAAACCTCAACCCATGTTTTGTGTGAGTGTGGAGCCCTGGCTTCACTCAGATATGCCTATTTGGGGTCACTTTTCTTGGACCCAGAGGATGTTAGAAGTCTAAATCTGGAGGCAATCTGGAACTTCAGTAACGGAATGGGGCTCTCGTGACTTGGACATCAGATTATGGGGCACACAGGGCCTGTCTAAAAGGCCTAGGTGCATCAGGACTGAAAGGTCATGAACCCAATTACTATTCCGTTCTATTCTATCACCCAGATAATGTTTGGTAAGGAAAAAAAATTCTGAAGCTCCTCAATATGCAGATTCCTCCAGTTTCCTGTTACCTTGTCCCCTGTTCTCCAATGCCCTCAGTATATGTCCTTCCCTCAAAAATGATAGACCAAGTTGCTTCCAAATGTGTGGAGATTCTTTTAGCTATTATTCCTGTTAGGGTTTTGTACATGGTCATTAAGCATGTGATAGGTCAGTAGTTTCTGACTTCCTTGCTGTCTCCTGATTTTGGTATCAAGT
>Ga0123354_10018829_pt1 | contig 10839 bp, 5 predicted proteins | sample TergutLab28metaG_2_FD_97872 | JGI IMG/M metagenome (GOLD analysis project Ga0123354, IMG submission 97872) | Labiotermes labralis P4 segment gut microbial communities from Petit-Saut dam, French Guiana - Lab288 P4 | ecosystem: Host-associated > Arthropoda: Insects > Digestive system > Gut ... | reverse complement strand
TGAGTGCGGTAATGAACTTTCGGGTTCCGTGAAATGCGGGGAATTTCTTGACTAGCTGCAAACCAGTTAGCTTCTCAAGAAGGACTCTGCACCATGGAGTAAGTAAGTAAGTAAGTAAGTAAAAATACTGGGGCCGAGATACGTAATCATGAAAATCGTGCGAGATTTGGGGTCTCACAACGATACACCTGAAGGTTCAAGACTTCTGAGATGTTACGCCCTGTAGGTTGGTAAACAGTTACCGATGTTTCGAAGCATCACAATGCTTTCATCTTCAAGGCCGAGCAGTTGTACAGCAGTGGTCGTAACTGTTCAGCAGTCGACACGGAGTAACATCACAGAAGATTCGAATCTTCAAGGAGAAACGGGCTAGTCTAGGAAACTATCCGCGCACCATCCCTATCTTGATGTTTCACAGAGTTGAAAGATTCTTCGTATTATGTTCATTGACCTATCTGAATGCAAGAAACCGGGCTTACAGATGAAAAGAGGGAGACGCTTGGCTCCAAAGCTTGAGTTAATTCCTCATGATTATGTGGTTTGTTTTCTTTACAAACATCCTTGAGGTGAGAACATAAACGGAACCTTCCAAGACCACATCTGGCGTTCGAGAAGGAACAACTGTTGGAAGCCGAGAAATGGTCAATATGTTCCGTGTTTCTGAAATACCACTGAAAAAGGCAGGTAGAGAAATTACTTGCATTGCTATCGGGGTTCAAAGAAACATGAGAATTAAAAAAGATTAAGCAGAACTTGTATCGTATTAAACAAACACACTTTAGGAGAGCAGGCAATATTAGAGCCAGTCACTTCCTCAGACCCTGAAGAGAGAGGCAGCAAGCTCATCAGAATCCAGAGTAACTATTTACGAACCTACACATCAAGAAATGCTAAAGAAATTAATATTCGCGTTTAGTAAGTTAGAGGCACTTTACAAAAGTAAAGTTTTCAAACATTATGAAGGTGGGGGGAAACGTAAAGGTAGATTTTACCTTAGAACAGGCTATGAAGGCCTAGAGTAGGAGTAGATATATAGTTCTAATTTGTCTTTAACCTCAGCGTTACGTGACAGAATGATCAACGTCACACCTCGGCCCCTTTTTTTCCCGGAAAAGAGACCGGGTGCCCATTGTGCAGGAGGTTGGGTGGGCCTCAGAGCCGGCCTGGATGGGTGTGCAAAATCTCGTCCCCATAAGGAGTCGATCCCCGGACCGTTCAGGCCGTAGCGAATTGCTATATCGACTAGGTTGTCTCAGCCCATAGTGAGGGGAAATCAAATCCAACAAGACAAAGTTTTAAGCAAAAACCATAAAGCTTAACACTACAATTAGCATTTCCCAATATCTGCTGACGCACTGCATTGTTCTTGTAGTTTCTCGAGCTAATTCTTGGTTCAATCGACGTAATATTTACAACCCCACAAATTAAGGCAGAAGAGTTGTATCGGGCGCGTACACGTAGGGAGAGTTTAGAAATGCATAAAGGGGTTAAATGGAAAACCCTGAAAAGAAGCGACCAATCGCGAGACCTCGACATAGAAGAAAGGAAAATATTGAACCTCATCTTACAGAAACAGCCTAATGTGTGAGGATGTAGACTAGCGTAAATAGGCCAATTGTAGCGTTTACTAGCGGCCTCTGGAGAAATTAATAATAAAACTACCGTTTCCATAAAGAAGAGGAATTTAGAATTTATTTCCTAACTACTGGTACCGTTCCAAGAAGTGGGTGGAATAGAATACGTAACGTCAAATGGTAGGATGTATGTATAGAGCGAAGCAAGATCTGGAAGCAAGTGGTTGCAGCACGTTTAAGTGTCTCTTTTATTGTGTCCCGAAACATGGTAATTTTATCGAAGAGTAAGCCTGCGTCCGCCGGGACATCCCGTGACAGCTACCGTGCACAGGAACACGATACAAGATATATTCTCTACTACATTCAGTGGGAGTTAAGGGAAATTACGAATGCCTCAGTCAGGAGAGTAGGACTTCTAGCTGAGAATTGATCCAAAGATATCCGAATGTGAGGAAAGAGTGACAACTGCTGAATCCAAAGGCTGATTGTCTATAAAGCTCTCAATATGTCTAAGCACCACTTTAGGAACGCGGATGGTAGAGTGAAGGTAAAGCTCCACTCATTCTTAACCTCGTTAATATACGGAAGTGTGAGCCCATCTTTACGCTGTGGCTGGATCGACCCCTAAAAGCTCACGACATCCGCGTGTAAGGGGCGGGGTATGCGCCAGAGCTGATTGAATACTTCAGATTCTCACGTCACGACTGTTCATATTTCTCTCATTGACTGTTCACTGCAGCATGAGCTGCGTAGATCTTTGTAAACGCAGAAAGTGTGCTCACTGAAATAATACTAAATATAGGCCTTATGACGCACGGAAGACGTGAGATTCCAATTAAGGGCCCAATTTTTCCCACTTTTCATCAGACCCCTACTACGACATTTACATAAAACACGCAAATAAATTTCAGGCGAAGTGTTGCCATATGCTGGACTAACACTTTTTTAGACATTAAAGGCGGCATGAATCTCCATCACCGTTAAAAACCTCAAATTCCACATTAATTATTTAATTTTAAATTATACACACGTTATCCCAGTCTGGTGTCCTATCACATTTTCCGTCCTTAAACTTTCAGCTAACATCTTTTAACTCATAACATAGATCAAATATTGATTTATGTTGAAATTAGGCCTTCGTCAAATTTCAGTTCAGCCCTCTTTATTACAACAATCACAATGTAGACAATTCGACGTATCTCCCTACAGCTGCACACAGTAGGTGTCGAAACATGTAACCAGTTGTGTTACAATTAGCAATAACGTTGCCTACACAGGCTAGCAAAGTGTGGGCTGCACTCCTTTGGCTGGGGATGGACATCATTGTTAGTTTTTTTTTTTTCGTGAAATCGAAATAATTAATATCTATGGAGCAAGTGGGTTTCTTTAACGACGCACGGAGCGTCATCAGGTTTCAGAAGAAGGAAAAGGCCCAGTTTTGGAGGGTAGCTGTGAGTATGTGGAATGAAGTGGCAACGGATAGTTGACAAGACGTGCTCTTCAAGTTTATTATGCTCCGTAAGTGGCTAATATCTTCTCATTAAAACAGTCGTTACCCGCAATATTACAAGCGGTCTCTTGTAAACGCGTTCATGACTCTTCGGATACCATGAATAAGGAAATGTCTCCACAAGCCGAAAAACATACATGTTCCTCAAAAAGGACTGCGTACGTTCGAGTTAATTAAAAGACTTAATAATGAATTTAATATTATTAATTCCGTACATGGTGCTTGTAATCATTTGTACACACACTTGTACACTTACAGGTGTTGTGTGCGTACGTGTATGTTGGCGTGTACATGTGACCGAAGCCTGGAACGTGCTGCCGTATAGTTTCTGGAGGAAAGTGCCGGCAACATCTGACATATCACAAAGACTACACGTAAGAGCAATTAAAGAAATATACAAATTCATAATTTAGATGTGTAAAAAATAACCAGCCGGGGTCCACCTGTACTCGTTGGCGAAGATACTCCCAGACGTCATATCAGGAACGCAGAATACTGCCTTCTGTCACGACAACAGAATCCGGCTCGAAATAACCCCCCACAACTGAAGAATAAAAAACCAACTAGATGCCACTTGTTATTTTATTGTACTTCTTATAGGCACAACATGTTTCGGGCACTACTATGCCCATCACCAGGAGCTCGCGACTATAATGTTGATTACCACATTGGTCGTTTCGTTCTTGGTTTGCTGTAGGTTGGAGGTTAGTTGTAGTTAGGCTGGAGTAGTGTCCGGCCTGCAGGCTCATGCACGTGCTTGAGCCTGCAACCCCGACATTACTCCAGCCTACCCGCACCTAACCTCCAACTTGCAGCAAACCAAGAACTAAACGACCAATGTGGTAATCAACATTATAGTCGCGAGATCCTGGTGATGGGCATAGTAGTGCCCGAAACATGTTGAGCCTATAAGAAGTACAATAAGAAGTACAATAAAATAAAAAGTGGCATTTAGTTGAGTTTTTTTTTATTTTTCAGTTATCACAATGATGCACGGTCCAACAAACATACACCCCCCCCCCACAAATTTTAGTATTCGTATGTTTGGAACACCCCCCGACACATGTCCCCCCGCCTCGGGGTCTGTGGGGGACCTCTTCTATGTCACTGTAAACACCATTCGCTATGAAAACACGGTAACGATTTGAGCCTGATTTTCGGTTGAGAAGAAACGCACAGTCATTGAAATTATGATCTCCTAAATTTAACCTAATGATGTAATATAAATTAATACAACTGGCAACATCTCAAAATACTGTAAGTGTGTCAACCATGTAGACTCCGGTCACATGTGTTTTCTGCTGAAAGATTTGAAAGGAAGAAGGTGAGGGGAAAAAATTCACCCATAACACAGAACAAGCTTTTCTTCTGTATTATGTATTTTCCCCCCTTCTATAATGTCTTGAGGGGAAGGGGGACGACCCATGTCTCGTCTTAGCAGTACTGAATACATTCCCGATCTCCCCCCACCACCGCAAACCCCCTTTTTGCATTCCTTCAGATGGCGGTAGAATGGGGTCTAGGTATCTGCACTAGCGGTCACTGTGCCATACCGGTTTTCAAATGAGACACACTGTACAGTATATTAACCCTTTGCAAAGTTAAAAAAATTTTACAAATCCAATAAAAAATTAATTTATTTTAGGTAGCATGCTTTTTAAGTCTCCTAAAGTATGAATCCACTGATTCACTGGTAGTTTTTCGACTCCACGAATTCACGAACACTGGGTAGTTAAGCAGATGATACAGTCATCCTTTTATTATGACGAACCTGAAAGTTAAGCAGCGTGTTCACAAAGCCACTTTGTTTGAACCAACTCTAAGCCACCTCAAAACAAGCCCCACTTTTAAACCCTGTCCCTCTTAATTAAGTTTCATATTATTTTCGCGAACCCCACTGTCTCATTCTCTCTTCAACTGTTAGAACTAAGGTTATAATTTCTCATTTTGCCATGCGTACTACATAACCCAGTAATTCATTCTTATTGATTTAGTCTCTTGAATATTCAAGAAAGAGAGAAAAAAACCAAAGTTCGTCATTACGAAATTTGTTGTTGTTATTTGTTTTCTCCGTGTAGAATATTGACCTTATTTAGCTTTCACTCAGTACAGATGAAAAAGGTGGCGGTTTACATGAAAACAGTAGCTGCACTAATAAACCTACGGAGACGTCCCGCTGAATATTTAGTGTAATGACCGAGTTCCGAACCGGGCATCTCCGGCGTACAAAACAGAATTTCTTTCGGTGTAGCCAAATTGCTCCGTGTGATGGCTTTGGAAAGATATGATAGGAACAATAGTGTTCAGTTACTGTACGGTACAACCCAAACATCAGTAGGCAGGAAATGAGGAAAACTGCAAACTGCATTCACAACATACAGTGAGATGGACCATTAAACAAAACAATTTCAGACACTATCTTTATTGGCACAAAACCTGCTATACAATTCTGCTTTTCCACGAAGCCATCATAAGGCAATTGAATATATTGCCGTGCCTGATGACGGCTTTGTGGAAAAGCCGAAACACGTAGCACGTTTGGGCAACATATTTGTTATTACCAACGCACGCATCACAACGAGATATCTCACCTGTACACTCAGCCGATATGTTCGAATTTCGGGTTGAGAAATAGCTCACCCTTATCGTCGGAACTATTTTGTTTCCGAATATTTGACTTATTTGTATTTCGAACTTCTTCGAAAACGAATTCCGTTGCTCATTTCTCTTGCCTGATTATTTCCCTCCCGTGCCCTTTGCACCAGTCTCCACCACATAACTTGCTTCACATCCAGTTTCGAAATCTCTGCCGAAACTTGGCCCCATTGTAGTCAACGACCCTCTGAATATCACATGATCCCGTTTCTAAGTAGTTTTCAATCCCCCATACCTATTCCTCTTTGGGGCAACCATTTCTTTTTAATGCCGAAGAAAGAAGGGAGCGCAACTGCTTGTCTCGAGCCAACGGTATTTCTTATAAGACATTCCCCACCCCTCCTGCCGAATCAACGTCCATGACCCTGCCGACGAGATCTCCCTACCTCAGGCTTTTCAATAGAAGTTGTCTGAGGCCCAGAATCAGCCGGGCTCTAACCTTGACGATGCACAGTGGCTGAGAGACCCCAACCTACCGGTTGGTACCAGAAGAGATACGGCCGTCTAGAATAGTCCTACAAAGCAGTAAATGTTTCAAAGCAAATTTAACAATCGTGAGTCACTAGACCGACCCCTCTGATTGAGGATCTTCTACGTATCAAACGCTCTCAAAACGGTAACATTACTAAGTTTTACTCACTAAAATCATTCCATTCTGAAAAGGTCAAATGTGAAGACTTTTCTGGTGAAAGCGCTCTTTCTTTCATTCACATCATGTAGAAATGTTGAAAATTATATAAATTTGGCACATGCTGTACCTCGAAGGTTGCACAATGAATACATGTACCAGTACAAATTACAAGGTTCTTAAATCAATGTGAAACTGTACTATATATATACATTCGAAATAAAACATAGTAAAATATGATAAAAAAGAGTACTGGAAAAGCCTTCACAGTTGATTTTTGTTGGAGCAATATCTAGCGTAGTACGTAAATTAGCGTGAGAATATACGTCAATATACATACTACGCTAGATATTGCTCCAAAAAACATCAACTGTGAAGGCTTTTCCAGTACTCATTTTTATCTTTAAATTTTGTTATCATATTTTACCTTGTTTTTATCTCATATATGTAATACAGTTTCATACCTGAGGAGTTATGTAACACAACTATGTATTAATTTTAACATTATTCCGTTTCATTTTGGCATACTATTGTTATAATTTGTACCACTGTAAAGAGAGGCCTGTCTCCCTTATTCCCTTTTCGTGTATCCGTCACCCACCTGATGATGGCCGATCTGGACAGCCGAAACATGTTGCAGTGTGTAATAAATGACTAATATCCTCGATCTGTACGGTTGAGTTTGGTCGGATATTTAACACATTATGGTTAAGAAATACATAACGAAAAGGCGTCACCCATTAAATAATTTTGTTTGTAATACTACGTATTCGTTGAATAACTTACAAATAAATCACGAGTGAAACCACACAGGCGGTGTACGAGTTAAAGCGTTGTACATTCCCGATCACGGTGACCGTGCCAAGGCTCAGGCGGTGAGTCGCCGACCTTTCAGCGAGGAAGTTCGGGTTCGATTCTAAGCCAGTCCAAGTAGAATTTGTGATAGACAAAGTGGCATTAGGAGAGGTTCTTCTTCAAGTACTTCTGCTCTTCCCTGTTAATGTCATTCATCCATTCATTCAAATAACAACACTGCTATACAATCTCAGCAACTGACAGCGTCATTAAATAAGACACTGAAAGAGATGTCACTAAGGGCTCATCTTTGTTATGGCAGCTGTTACCCTTGGAGGAGTCCTTGGTGTCCATAGGACAATTCCAAACCAACCCCACATAAGAAACGGAAGAGCGATCATTCAGACTCTATCCCGTCCTTTTGCTGACTGAACCCCCACATTTCCCACGAATAAATGTATCTCATTTGAAATATATTGTCTTATGAGAATGATGTAGAAGCAGGACAGAGCAATGAAAGTAGTTGTCATCGAAAAGTCTGGGAGACGCCATCTATCATACAGCAAAGTCTTGAGTCTCTAATTTGTCAGGAACCTGCTCTATAATTTGCGTCAGCTGTCATTCAAACAGCATGAACTTCTCGATCCCACACACAGGGTACCTAAAAAAAAGTGACATCACTTAACATTCCACAGCTCCAAACACAATAACGTGAAGCAGTGTCAACGCCTCTCTCCTGTTGGATGTTTATGTAGTGTTTAACGACGAACTGTCTCACTTTTCGTAGTAATGGGGAGTGCGAGTAGATTTGAACATAGCCAGGATAGCGGACGTAAACCCATAAATCATGCAGTGACTCCCATGTTTGTAAGAAGCTCATGGGAGTGTCTGTGATCACAACAAGCAAGATGTTGTCAGCAAATTTTCGTAATTCAAAACTATACCACCACAAACGTAAAAAATAAATAATTAGAACTAGTAATAGTAATTACATTCATGAATTCTTATTAACCGTTTTAAGAAAAGTAGTTTGTTTATGCAAGTATCAACTGGATCAGCATTAAAAAATTCTACGTTCTGCCCAGAGTGTATATGGACCACAGAACAAGCAACAAACATTTCCGTACACCCAACCGATCGGTTTTTATAACCGATATTGTGTTTACTGCGCGGCACGAACTGAATCTTTAAACAAAAGCTTAAATTTCGTTTTATATTGTAAAAAAGCAAGCAGTAGCTTTCAGGAGGGTTCACAAAATTGCGAAGAGTGACTGTTGGCTTCGTCATGTCTGTCTGTATGTCTGTCCGCATGGGGCAACCCGTCTCCCAATAGATGGAGTTTTATGAAAATTGATGTTGGAGTATTTTTCGAAAATCCGTCGAGAAAATTCAAGTAAAAAATATAATGAAAAACCGTGTACTTCACATGAAGACTAGTACACATTTTTGATAATATGTCGCTCACTTATTCCTAGAATGAGAAATGTTTCAGACAAAAGTTGTAGTGACAACCGAAACACACGTTTAATTTTATGATTTTTGTAACGTGCGTTGTGATACGATTACGTAATGTTAACCAACAAAATGTACATTTTTAAAATTGATGTTTTAATTCAATTCTTCGTGTCTTTTACATGTTTCGAATATCATGTGTTCATCATCAGGAAGACTATATTATATATCAGTCTTGCTGATAAGTCCTTAGCCCGACCAGGAAGGAAACAAGCTTATGTTTCTCTCAGAATGGCGTGAATTTCCTTCGAAGCCTTGCCTTGCAGGGAAAAAAAACTGGATGACAGTCCGCGTCTCGATGTTGTTGAAATCGCGCGCATCCCTGACATGCTTCCGAGCTTGTTTTTTTCCTGGTAAGGCTAAGGACTTATCATCACCCCGGTACATGCAGTTTTTTTATGGTATATTTTTCTGCATGTACAAATGGTCTTCCTGGTGACGAACACATTGTGTTCGAAACATGCAGAAGGCACGAAGAATTGCATTAAAACATTAATTTAAAAATGTACATTTTGTTGGTGAACATTACACAAACACACATTTTATGTTCATTAACATTTTTCCGAAAGTCGTGTTGTTAACGAGATAATGTGGAAAAATATGGTACAGCAAGACAGGCCACAGGTGACAATAAAATACCGCGCATGCGCTTCACATGCTGGATAACTACGGCTACAGACACACACTCAGAATAAGTAATACCTATTGCTTTTCCACGGAAACAATGTTCACGCGGAAGCGCCTCTATGTTGCGCCACACATAATTGGCCTTTCTTGTTAAAAGTCTTTTCCAGGCAAATAGTTCAGTTCAAAACAAGGAGCACACTTACATAAAAAAAAAAGGAAAAAATGGAAGACAACTATTTCCATGAACGAAAGTTGGATTCCACTCTCATGTTGCAGTCTTAAGAATTAATCGTACAAGTCCTATAAATTTATAACTAAATCTATAACATTATTGGACCCATATTTTGATGTTTAACGTTTCAAACGTTACTTCATCAATTGTTCATGATGCTTAACGTCCCTTTGCTCTCCTCTGAAGCTCCAACTGTCTGATACAAACACAACAGTAGAGCACTGTCACGTAAACTAAACCGTATAATCCAAAATCCATCCACGGATATGAAGTACATTGCGGCAAATAATGCTGCGAAGCAGGGGTGACCAACATTTACGTAAATTTAATGTCATACATTTTCCGTGCAGCTACATTACACGTATAAAATTTAATACCAACTTCCTGCCCAAAGTAATTAATTCGTTAATTAATGCTCAGACATGTTTAGGCCTTAGCCTTTGACCACTTTCAGGGAGCTCATATGTGTTTTAGCATGTGCAAAATATGCTTCATCTTATATAGTATGAACTCTATATATGATTAAAATTATTTTGAAGATTCAATATCACAATTCTTAAAATTAGTATTCTGGTTAAAATACAGTAACAAATTATTTTAATTTGCTTCCACGTTTCAATCTTTCTCAAAATGAAGTAAGTCCCGGAACGCTTTGTAAGTTAAGAATAAGCCCACCCGACCGAACATCACATACCAGTGGCTATCGCTACTAGGGTATATACGGAACATACCGCTTTCAAATCTCCTGTCGTGTACGAACGGTCCTGAATGCTGTTTTCTATGTTTCCTTCAGGCCATTTAGAAAAACATCAGTATGTTGCCTTAAGATAAGGTATGACCGTTTCCTTTGGTGTCCTACAGAATTCATTATTCACTAATCCGCGTGTCGTTCGATGTTATGTAGCCTTAGCGATTGAAAGCGTCGTTAAATAAACCAAGAATAAAGTCATTAGACATTTGGAAGAAATAATACGACAATAAAAATTTAAAATTTATCTCAATTATGCACGTAAGAACAAAATCCCGAAACGTCGTGTAGATCTGTACTAAATATACAGCAGATACAGCAGATACCTGTAACATAATTACCGGAATAATGACGAGTATCGTGGTGTTTATTCCCCACCATATATTATTAGGGAAATCACATTAAGAAGGATGAGATGAACAGGGCTTGTAGCAGGTATTGGAGCGAAGAGGAATGCATACAGGAGTTTGGTGGCGAAAGCTGAAGGAAAGGGGCCACTGGGAATACCTAACCCACTGACGGGAGAGTAATACTTGAATAGGCCCTAAAGAAATAGGA
>Ga0123354_10018828_pt1 | contig 10839 bp, 3 predicted proteins | sample TergutLab28metaG_2_FD_97872 | JGI IMG/M metagenome (GOLD analysis project Ga0123354, IMG submission 97872) | Labiotermes labralis P4 segment gut microbial communities from Petit-Saut dam, French Guiana - Lab288 P4 | ecosystem: Host-associated > Arthropoda: Insects > Digestive system > Gut ... | reverse complement strand
GACATGATTGATAAACTAATTGAAATTGGAGGATGCTATGGAATGGAAATGAATGTGGAAAAAACAAAAGTAATGAGAATTTCAAGACAACCATTCACAGTAAAAATTATGATAGACCAAAAATAACTAGAGAATGTGGAATTTTTTAAATATTTGGGTAGCATTTTAACAAATGATGGAAGATGTACTTGTGAAATTAAATGTTGGATTGCTATGGCATTCAACAAGAAGAGGGCTCTTTTTACTAGCACATTGGACTTAAAATTGAGGAAGAATCTAGTGAAGTGCTACATTTGGAGCATAGCTTTTTATGGTGCTGAAACGTGGATGCTTCGAGCAGTAGATCAGAAACACGTGGAAAGTTTTGAAATGTGGTGCTGGAGAAGGAGGGAAAAGATCAGTTGGACCGATCGTGTGAGAAATGAAGAAGTATTACTTAGAGTCAAGGAGCACAGGAATATCCTACATGAAATAAGTAAACGACAGGCTAATTTGATTGGTCACATTTTGTGTAGAAACTGCCTTCTACAACGGGTTACTGAAGGAAGGATAAAAGGGGGGGATAATAGTGACAGTAATACGAGGAAGAAGACGTAGGAAGCTACTGGATGACCTTAAGGAAAGAAGAGGATATTCTCATTTGAAGGAGGAAGCTCTAGATCGCACTATGTGGAGAGCTCGCTTTGGATAAGGCTTTGGACCTGTCATATGACAGACTACTAAATGGATGAATGAATTAGTCCCTCATATTAAGCGTACGGCAATAGAATTGCTTTTGTCAGTGGTGTTTGGGAATTAGGTTCTCGGGAGTGTATTTAGACCTAAGATAAAGTAATATAGGAATGGAGAAAATTACATGATTTTTCAAGGCTATATAGTATGAGTGACTGAAATCTTCGTTAAATACATCACAAATAAATAATGCTTAATTTTGTACTTTTCAACAGATATTATCAAATAGAAAAATATTTGGTGGTTGGTCAACGTGGCAGTTACGGGACGCTAGAAATTCGAACTTGTAAGGAGAATACGTGGGAAAGCTAGGTGTAGAAAGAAGCATGATATAAAAATGCATGTGAATGAACCGAATGTGATAGGATGGAATGAAATGGGTTTTCCCGTGGCTGAGTCCAGCTACTGGTTCCATAAAGACAGTTGGATTCCCTGCTAGTTAGGTCACTCTTAGCTTCCCAAGAAATGCTTGGCTCCTTGGAGATGGTAGCAATTAGAGAAGTCCGTACTTTTTAATTCTACAAAGAACCTTAGCAATGGGGACAGATATGTGTTGCTTTTGTTACTAATCGGGAAGTTTCCTGAGACTAAATTTCATGACTGTGATTTGTGATGAGGACATGACGAATGTCTGGACTACCTGAAGTCAGTTTGAGGGGAATTCCCTACTGTTTCTCTAGGCCGCTTGCGTATCGCAGCGCCTCCTCCGCTATGTTTTGTTAACCCGCATGACGCAGGTTTTTCCATCTAGAGCCAGGGAACCCCTTAATTTGCCTGCTATAATAACCTGACTACACTGACATTCGTCGGTCTCAATAACTCTCTCTAACAAACAGCCGTTCTTGCGAAGCTGATTGTTTTTCAGCTAGTCAAAAATATCCAGATTTATCGAATTCAAGTTTTATTACCACATTCACATTCAACCACTACTTGTCGTTATACTGAAGTAATGTAGTGCATTCGTCACACTATGTATTTAACACCCATTTTAATATTATCCCCCATTGACGATTATATTTTCCAAACTGTCCCTTACTTTCAGGGCTCCGAATAAGAATTTGCAGGCATTTCTCACATCCTACGCGAATGCTACAAGTCCTGTCCATCTCACTCACATTGATTTAATAATCTTAATGATGTTTGATGAAGAATACAAATTATTAATCTCTTCATTACGTAGTTTTCGGAAGCTGACTCTTTTTCTGACTAGGCTACGAACTGGACGACGGAGAATTCGAGGTTAGAATTCCGGCAGGGTCTTTATCTTTTGCACATCGTCCACGCCCGTTCAGGGGCCCACACAACCCCCATACAAAAGGAACTGAGGTCTCTTTACCCGGGGGTAAACGGCCCAGGATATGAAGCTTGCTACTCATCTCCACTTAGTGATGATATTACGACCGCTTGGAGCTGTATCTTCACTCCCCCATACGCCTTATGGGGTGTAAGGGGAAAAAATCATTACAATGCTTGTATTTCTTCCTCATTGGAGCCCTGTAATTTTGTCATTCCTGTTACCTCATACTTAGTGGAAAATTATAAGGTATTAGCATGCTCTAATGAAAGAGATTGTGACAATTGAGATGTGTAGGATGAAATTAGAAAGGAGATGAACATGTATCTGAAGTATTACTGTCAAAGTTGCGTAAAAAATAAGTTAGAAAATGGGTTTGATATATCTCATAGCTCTGAAGAGATCTTGACAAATGTGACCTTGAAGACCGACCACTGGACTTTCCGACATTAAGGTTGAGTTATAGAATACAGAGTTTAGTAAGAATTTTACCCTTTCCTTGATTGCGTGATGTTGGTGAAATGTCTAAAAAGCACTGGTTTTTTCCACAGAGGATGATGAGTTGCTAGCTGACCTTGAGATTCATAAGAACTGGTACTAATTATTTCATTCCTGAAACTGGAGAGAGTTCACGCTTCAAATTCAATTCAAAATTTTACACGGTTACGTGGGAAGAGGACGCTGCATAAAATAACGTAAATATTTCAACCACGAAGACTTTGACCATAAATATTCGTGTATGAATGACCATTAGTTTTAAGCAAATAGCTGTGTAATAACAAATAAAAACTTAAAATTCCTGTCCAAGAATACATGTCGCATGTATTTTAATAGGAACATCCCTCGTGTATTTCCGACCGGAACCTTGTTTGAATTACTCATCTTGTTTCATGCGTGCCACATGTCCTACCGTCCTAATCCTATTTCTTATCACCCTCACAAAGACTGAAAAAGCGTACAAATTATCAAGCTTTTTCTTGTTTAATTTTCTTCATCCTCCTGTTATTCCGTACTTTAGGCATAAATGTTCTCTTCAGTACCTTGATGTTAAGCACCACCATTATTGTGAAAGGCCAAGTTTCACAACCATGAATAACAACAGGTTGTTTTCTGTTTGCCGCCTGTATTAACCAGAATACGTCGATATTTTTTGTTATTAAAACATTAATGTAAAATTTTAATTTGAAAACTTCACGGGAGAAGTAACTTGCAAGGCCTTGTGTTTGGGAAAATGAATTTCGAAGAAATAGGGTGTGGAATTGTGGACTGGAAATGACTTGGTAAGGCAAGTGCAGTCGTGGGATCTTACGAGCGTGCAAACCAAAATTTCAGGCCTCATGAAAGTTTGGAGAATTCTTGCTTAAGTGTTCGACCATCAGATTCTCAAAAGCTCCCCTCCATGTTCGTGGCAATGTACAAATATTTAAAGGGCCTGGCTGGGACTGTCAACGCCCTTTAGTGAGCCTATTGTAACAAACTGTGATAGATGATTTTGGAGTGTACGTGGAATTGTCACTGGCGGAGAATAAACCGAAACATGGCGAGAGAAACTTAGTCTGGTGCCACCGTGTCTACTATAAATCCCACATAGACTGAGTTGAACCTGCACTTGCACGATGAGAAGATTGCGACCATTTCGCATGACCGTTAAATGTACTGATAATTATATTTTATAATGTTCTAAGAAATGTTGAAACACATTTAATGATAATTCATAAGCATTAAGAAGGTACAAATACGAATTTGTGCCTGTGCTATCCATGAAGTCGTGTGGAACAGTGGAGGTATAATACCACTCATTCTTGGTCTTGGCACTGGGTGGAGTGAGTGTTCAGTTCTACGACGAAGAACTTGTACCCACGTCACTTGCATAACAGGATTCTTCATGTGTTGCATTCTCGCTCTGGACGCTTTGAAGAAGGAGAAGAAATCATCTTTTGCCTCTGCACGAGTTCTCTGACGTCAGCGTACAACCCACTCGCTGTACCGACTACCCTATCGTGGCACCAGTCTGGAGTGTTATTAATGTTGCTGTCATGGAGTTTGTCGTTGTTTTCAAATATTATTATAACTGGCGTCGGAGACTGTATTCTTGTGCTTCGTTCCACGTCAGTCGTTAGGTGCAAAGATAATCGATGAGACTTTTTGTAAGGTAGATATCTTTCCTCAAATTCCGTTTACAGGAAGAAAGGTTATTTAACTAGTTTTAGAATAGAAATTCCGATACAGAAATAGTTTTGGATTTACTAATGGGAATTCTCATCGCGGTTTTATCACTGACCTTGAGTACAGGTGTACAGAAGTTTCCTCTAAATAACATTTCCTGTTGCAGGTGGTAAAAAGTATTTCATGCAAGCACTTGGACAGGTTGGTGGGGGCGTCTGATCAGGGCGTGTCTCTCGGTTGCCCTTGGAGCGCAAAAGCCGGAGAGAAATAAGCATTTACGAGTCACCTTTCACAAGCTGTTCACATGATGGGTGGGATGTGTTTCTAAGCCTTTGCTTTATAATGCATAAGTGATATTATCAGGTTACATAACAATGCACGTGTTGTGTAGCAGCATTAATTATTACTGCGTCAAATTGTTTTGTGATATATACGAAAATTACATTTTCGTACTTTTTCAAGGTCATGTAAATTCCTGCACAAATGGAGTACTAACAACTGTTCAGAAGGGACATTCTAAGCGGTCAGCAGGAAAGTGGTGTATACTGTGAATGAGGATAACTCGTATGGATATTGAAATACGTGTTAAGGCCAGTTTCATTAACATTCACCCACGGAGTTATCAGCTGTACTTGTGGAACTAAAGTGTACCATTTCCTTGATTGGATGCTTGATCTGTTATGTTGCCATAACTAGAATGTACACCCTTGGCATGAATTTTGTTATTCATTGGTTTTTTGTTCATTTGACCATTCTGCCACTGTATCAAAGTATATAACGTGGAATATTTCGATGATTAGTGAACAGTTTATGGGAATTGATGCGGAAGAGGCTTTCATGGTCTGATTTAAGGTACTGGCACTACATTGATCGAATGACAGGGTTATTAAGTAATATTGATTGGAACAGATGAGAAGGAAGTTTGAATCCGTAAGAGTACTATTACGATATGAACTCCACTGGTCCTTCAAATTAAACCATACTTTTGAAGAAATTTGCTGCATGACTTGTTATCGTTCTGAAAGAGGAAGGTAGCGTGAATTTGCACGAGGAACGAGAAGTCTTTTGAGAACATAATTTGGACCAAAGAACGTGATTTTTTATTTAAATGATCCAAACTCATATTTTGAGTGGGTTGTGTAGAATTTAAACACCATCACACTGTGTGATTTTGATGAAGTTTAAATTGCATTATGCTGAAAAAAATACGCATTCGGTATCATTCTTCTTCTTCTTTGGGTTTTTGAACCTAAACAAACGTACTGGATCAACCGTAAACCGTGTAAATTCATCTGCGAAATATTTCTTCTTCTTCTTTTCTTCTTCTTCTTCTCTGGATGCTCCGCAACCTTAGACTTATTGCGCAGCACTAAATACTTAATTCAGCACAGATTCAATAAACCTGCGCTTCGTATGAAGGGGCAAAAGTTCCTTACTGAAGCTGTGCTTATGTCTTTTGTTTCGACAATCAGCCTCCCAAAGAAATTATAACGCTGACGATCCAACGCCTCACAACGGCAAATAATGTTCTGCACTGTTTCAGTCTCCATCCCGCAGAATCTGCAGATTGGATCCCCATCAAACAGGCCCATAATATACAGGTGACCTCTTACAGGAGCATGTCCTGTGATCTACGAAACTTTATCATATAGTGCGGGTACTGACTGATGTTAACCCGTAATAAATGGCTTGCGTTTCGTATGTCAGGTTAAAGGTGGACTAGTTCGTGGAGGTTTGGACTGAGAGCAAATCGCGTGCAAATAAATTAGGATTTGCGGCATCCATCATAACGCTACTGTCTGTGACTCATTTCGATATTCTACCGCGTCCTTGGTCCTAAACCCACTCTCACGTTTTACCTTCACAAAAGTTGCATATTATTCTAAGATATATTACAATATATGTGGGCCGGGTAGCTCAGTCAGTGTAGTGACTGACTACGGGCAGGACGGTCCGGGATCAAATCCCGGTGGGGACGAGATTTTCCGCCCGTCCAGACCGGCCCTGGGGCCCACCCAGCCTCGTGTAAAATGGGTACCGTGTCTTTCCCGGGGGTAAAGTGCGGCCGGGGCGTGGTGCTGACCACTCACCCCCTTCTAGTGCCCCGCTCATGGAAGAGTAGAGCTATACGTCTACCCACCCTCTGGGCCACACCGGGCCTGTAACGGGATCACTTTACCTTTTTATATTACAATATATATTTTCAGGATCCAGTGTGGAGTGTAAATAGTTTGCTCAAATCTAAAAAATTCTCCTTCATTTTCGTATTACGAACTGTAAAAAATTAAATTTTCAGTTCAGAATGGCCTTCAGTGTCGTAATATTCATTTCAAATTTCGTAAAGATCAATCCGTTGGTTCGAAATCTGAAAGGGGAAGAGGCACAGAGAGACGTGACTTCATCGACCATTTTTATTAAGAAAGGGAATTAGGCTAAAATGGCTTGTAGACCATTGCTATATTACTCATAATGTCCTACTGCAGAATGTGTCAAACACATACTATCACTGCAACGTAAACTGAAATTCAGCACAAAGTTCGACTTCCTTTTGACCTGTAAGGCACAAGGTGATATGTGAGGTTTGAGGTTTCCAAGGTGACGACCATGAGGATTATCTACTTAATGTCTGCTGGGAGTCATTCCGCATAGTTTCGGAGGAAAACACTGACTCCGTCTTCAGGGTACAGTACCTTGTATACGGACACAGAAGTTTCCTCAAAAACGTAGGCAGGCTTCCACCAGACCGCATGGCTTTGGGTCCATTAAGACTGTCATATTCATAATATGACGTTATTTTGAAAACCTATGACTCAGTCAGACCTTATTCTTGTTCAGCCACGAACGATTTTTTCTATACATCGCTAACTGCATTTGATTTATCAGGTATTTCGGTTGTGGATACCTGGTTACTTGATTTAATTGATCTCCGTATAGTAATGCACCGGGAAACAAAAATGCATCAGTTATGTATATATATGTATATATACTGAGAAGTGAATGGCGGAAATGTATTGAAAGGTGACGTGACTGGAATAATGCAGTTAATCTGTCACCAGGAATCGGTAACACAAACAAGTTGCCTGTTAAGAATTACCTTCAGATCTTACAGAAACCGGCGGATACCGTGTCTGATTCGATATGGTGGTTACAAAATGAATACAAGCTGCGAATATTTTTGGAGAAATGATCCTGGTCAGCTAAATAAATCTGCATGTATTTTTATTAAAAAATTGTTATAGCAGTCTGTTTTGTAATGCGTCCTAGTTGCTTGGGTTACTCTTGTTAATAAACTATAACATAACAGCATTTGTTATAAATCATTTAATTTGATTAATGAATTTGTAAAATAACTTATAAAGGGTACTAGCCCTCAAACGTGTAATGCATTAACGCTTATTCGTAGAGAAATTTAATTAGCTGCCTCTACTGCAAGCACGTGTTAATCATCGCAACAATAAAACCAGAAAAAAGGAAAATTTTGTACAGTACAGGGTAGAGACGATGTGAAGAGTTGCACTCCGGTTGGGTGGGCCTCGTTTAAAACTTCTGAATCGGATGCTGGATAGACTGCTAAGATGGCCATGCCGTATAAAAAAGAAGATGATAGAGGAAAAGGAGGTGTACTTATAGTGTCCAAGAGTTCTGGAGTCTGCCTCGCAAGAGATGAAACTTACATTTGAATACAATAACTCTTGCTGCAGCACATTCTATAACATTTCTGTGAAATGTGTATTTATATACGTACGTTTAGACCGATAGTTTTAAGTGGGAATAAGCTCTGTTCGTTTATTGTGAACACAACTACAACAACAACAATTTGGAAGATCATTGTTAATGATCTACAAGTTCGGAAATTTAAACATCTCGTTCCTTGTGTTCTTTTCTAAAACCGTGAGGTTTTCGAATAAAGTGTTACGAAGATACAAGTATGCTTTATTTTTCTGTTCGAAAAATGTCTCACTAACCAACGGTGGATATTGCACATGTAATTATGATTTTTTTATTTTTTACTGTAATTCCCGATGATGGTTTGTTCAACCGAAACATGTAGCTCTGATAACAAATCTCAGAAGACTTGTGTTTGACTGTAATGCTTCATTTGTATTCAGTATAACATAACTCAGCGGGATGAATGAGAATAAAATTGTTCGATAAATACTTTTCTCTGATAAACCTTTAGCTAGTTTCGCTAGAGGGGCACGAAGGAACGCGCAAGTCTTCGGGTGAAGTGATCGTTAAATTTATCCGTTGTAAAATAAAGCTGCCTAGAAACGGCGACAATACGTTTTGGCGTAGATGGACACAAAAGTTTGGGTGATACCCTGCAGTGTTGGCCTTAAATTAGAGTTGACATCTACGATATGTGGAACTTAAGAAAATCAAACACATTACCGAATCACTATTCCACATTCATCCCTTGTCCTACAGTATGGGTTCATCCAACAATTCAACGCAACCTAACATGAGAAAACTAACCTAAAGCAAAATAACCGAATATGTCCAAATTCCTTTGGCACGCCCTTTCAGATGTACGATGGCAGTTTTATAGATTTTGTAAAATATATTTATACATAATATATGACAAACCATATAGATAGTTAATAGTCATATAAGGGATATGTACCGCAGAAAACCACGTTAGCAGACACTCCTAAAAACTCGAGTTGTTTTACTGCGTTTGTAACAACACAAAAGAAAACTGAAAATAAATTTTAAGGAGGTTTATGAACAGTCTCTCTAAAGAATTTAGTTTGTCTAGATCGAGTATCTTTGGCTACTAAAAATAGTGTGCATCCTAAACAAAGACTCAATTCCGACATCGCAGAGAACCCCGTACGCTTTTTTGTTGCTGCTTGTGATAAGACTTGTGGATGACCATTCCATTTGTGGAGAGAGTTCAGGGCCTTTTAGGGTTAAACGTGAGAGTAGGTATTAATTTTGCTTTTGGGCCGTAAATGGCCGAGCTAAATAAAGCTTATACGCTTCTGACGGTGTTTTGTCTCCCTATTTTACGAAAGTCTTAGGCTTACTCTCACGAAACTGGAGCACATTTCTATATCGTATTGCTGGGCAAAGCGTGGTATTAGGGTCTTTTGCATCTTACAAGGGCAACCGAAGGCTGGAATAGCTTCGTTGGTGGCACAAAATTCGTGTGGGGTGGTCCCTTGAGGAACGATGCTCAAACTGAGTTTTGTGAAGATCCAAATGGTTCGAGGGAATGGGTATAGAATGTGGACGTAATATTTCCCTAAGTTTAGCCTTACGTATAATATTTTCCAGAGAGGTAATGTACGTACAACGTAACATTGAAGCGCGCTCGCCTAAATCTGTTGCCACGGAAAAGCATAAGTGTTACATATTCTGAGTGTATTAGGGCCACTACTACAACCTATAAACACTAGGAGACTAAAATTGCTGGCCTTTAGACTTACAAGGCACCTGAGGTTACACCGCTGGATGAATACCCTACCACGTCATTGTAATACACGGTAGAGTAGCATACTTTGTATAATTATCACATTAGCTTATAGATTGCATTGTTTCTGATTGTTAATAAAAATAAAGTAAATAAGAAACAAATTCTGTGTGTGTGTAGCTTTAGATATCCAACGTGCAATGCGCATGCGCCACATTGCCATCTGTGTTTTGTCTGGTTCTTAGTATGTTTTTCCACATTATCTCATTAAGGTACGACTTTCGGGGGAAAAACGTTTGAACTTATAATATCTGTTTTGATTTACCTTAGAAATTTTGTCTGAAACATTTCTTATTCTCAGAATAATTGAGCGAGATATGGTCAGGAACATACTTTGGTGTTCATGTAAAGTACCCGTTATTCTTGTCACATTTCAATAAAACTTGAATGTTCTCGACAGATGTTTGAAAAACACTAAAATATTAAATTTCGTGGAAATAAAGACGCTAAAATATTAAATTTCGTGGAAATAAGGACACTAAAATATTAAATTTCGTGGAAATAAAGACACTAAAATATTAAATTTCGTGGAAATAAAGACACTAAAATATTAAATTTCGTGGAAATAAAGACAGTAAAATATTAAATTTCGAAGAAATAAAGACACTAAAATATTAAAATTTCGTGTAAATGAAGACACTAAAATATTAAATTTCGTGGAAATCTGTCCAGTGGGAGCCGAGTTGTTCCATGCTAACGTACAGAGGGACAGACATGACGAAGCTAATAGTCGCTTTTCACAACTTTGCGAAAGCGCCTGAAAACGGAAGCTAATACTACGGACTGAGAAAGAATATATGAAAACTAACATTTCTGTTAGAAAGTGCGACATTGATTGCTGTCCAGGTGGTTATATGTGACCTCTTACATGGAGGAACGTGATAGACTCCAGACAAGGTAAATGCGTGTTAACGAAGTTACGTTACTGAACTTAAGAGCGTCAGTTGAAGTAGGTCATGATAGAGAGCAAGATACTTGGTAATGTATGCTAAACGATGGGTTTTGAATAATTTTACCTGTTGTTTTGTATGGGTGTGAAGCTTGGTCACTAACATTGCGGGAGGAAAGGAAGCTGAGGGTGTTTGAGAACATGGTGTTGAGGAGAATATTTGGACCTAGGAGGGACGAGGTAACGGGGGAATGGAGGAGATTGCATAACGAGGAGCTAAAT
>Ga0123354_10018824_pt1 | contig 10841 bp, 11 predicted proteins | sample TergutLab28metaG_2_FD_97872 | JGI IMG/M metagenome (GOLD analysis project Ga0123354, IMG submission 97872) | Labiotermes labralis P4 segment gut microbial communities from Petit-Saut dam, French Guiana - Lab288 P4 | ecosystem: Host-associated > Arthropoda: Insects > Digestive system > Gut ... | reverse complement strand
TTTCTTTATCTCCTCCACCGGGATATCGGCCAGGTATTCGTTGATGGCCGCGTATATGATCATGACCTGATGCTCGACGGAGATGGGGTTGTATTGAGGCTGCTTGAGTATTTCCATGAGTATCTCGCCGTGGTCGAGCCTCGCCTTTGTATCCTTGTCTATGTCTGAGCCGAACTGCGAAAAGCTAGCCAGCTCCCTGTACTGGGCCAGATCCAGCTTTATCTTGCTCGCGACTTTCTTCATAGCCTTGATCTGAGCGTTGCCGCCGACCCTCGAGACCGATATGCCCGCGTTCACGGCCGGCCTCTGGCCGCCGAAGAACAGCTCCGTTTCAAGGAATATCTGACCGTCGGTGATGGATATGACGTTCGTAGGTATGTACGCCGAAATGTCGTTGGCCTGAGTTTCGATTATGGGGAGCGCGGTCAAAGAACCGCCGCCTAATTCGTCGGAAAGCTTCGCGGCCCTTTCAAGGAGCCTGCTGTGCAGGTAAAACACGTCTCCGGGATAGGCTTCACGGCCAGGCGGCCTCCTCAGGAGCAGGGACATCGCGCGGTAGGCGACGGCGTGCTTTGAAAGGTCGTCGTATATTATGAGCACGTGTTTGCCGTTGTACATATAGTATTCGCCCATGGCGCATCCGGCGTAAGGGGCGATGTACTGAAGCGGCGCAACGTCGCTTGCGGTTGCGGAAACCACTATCGTGTATTTCATGGCGTCCCTGTTTTCAAGGGTCTGCACAAGCTGCGCTACGGTGGATTTCTTCTGTCCTATCGCGACGTATATGCATATTACGTCTTCTTCCTTTTGGTTCAGGATGGTGTCGATCGCGATCGCCGTCTTGCCGGTCTGCCTGTCGCCTATTATGAGCTCCCTCTGCCCTTTGCCGATGGGTATCATCGAGTCGATGGCCTTGATTCCCGTCTGAAGCGGCTGATTCACCGATTTCCTGTAGAGCACCCCCGGCGCGAGGTTTTCAATCGCCCTTGATTCCGTGGTTACGATAGGCCCTTTGCCGTCGAGCGGCTGGCCCAGCGAGTTCACGACGCGCCCTATGATGGCGTCGCCGACCGGAACCTGCACCACGCGCCCCGTGGGCTTGACTATGTCGCCTTCTTTTATTTCCTTGTCCGGCCCCATTATCACCGCGCCGACGTTGTCCTCTTCGAGGTTGAGCGCCATTCCGTATATCTCTCCCGGGAACTCAAGGAGTTCGCCCGACATGCAGTTTTCAAGGCCGTACACCCTGGCGATCCCGTCGCCGACCTGTATCACCGTGCCGAAGTTCGATATCTCAAGCCGGGTTTTATACTGCTTTATCTGCTCTCTTATGACCGAACTTATTTCTTCGGGTTTGAGATTCATATGTTGATTCCCCCTATCTATTACTGTTCAAGGCTGCTTCTAAGGTCCTTCAGGCGGCTCCTTATCGACGCGTCGATGACCTTGCCGTTGATGAACACCTTGACGCCTCCGATGAGGTCCGGCGCGGAAAAATTCTCCAATTTCACGGAGAGCTTGAGTAATTTTCCGGTCTCCTCTTCAAACCTTTTCAGGCGCTCCTCGCTTAAAAGCCCCACGGACAGGATTTTTCCGTAGGCGAAGCCCTCTTCCCTTCTCACCATGTCCTTATACGCGTTCACGATCTTCGCGAAGTGCCGGGTCCTTCCCTTGTCGATCAGGACATACAAAAAATTCACCAGCTCGTCGCAGACCCTTCCCTTGAAGATATTTGAAACCATGTCCTTTTTCGCGGCGGCGGCTATCGCCGGCGAATTCAAGAACGCTCGCAGATCAGGCTCGTTTTCGAATACCGAAAGGAGCCCCTCCGCTTCATCCGCGATAAGGCTGACCTTGCCGACATCGCGCGCCGCCTGATACAGCGCGCTTCCGTATATCAAATCAACCCTTAGCTCCGCCATCCGGCCGTACCTGCCTCTTCGATGATTTTGTCGATGAATGCGTCCTGCCCTTCCACTTCGAGATCCTTCTCCATTATTTTTTCCGCTGCCATAAGCGCGTAGGTTATTATCTGATCCCTCATGTCCTGAATCGCCCGGACTTTCTCCCTTTCAATTTCATCTTTTGCCTTTTCTATCATGTCCACGGCCTTTTTGTTCGCCGCTTCGATGACATCGTTCGCCTGGCTCTCGGCCTTTGTCTTGGCGCTCCTGATGATTTCCCTGCCTTCCCCTTCGATGCCGGCTATCCTTTTGTTGTAGGCGTCAAGCTTCATTTCAGCTTTGTTGTTCACGATCTCGGCGTTTTCATAGGTGTCCTGTATTGCTTGTTTTCTGGCTAAGATGAAGTTGTTTACTTTTTCAAAGAAAAACTTTTTGAGGACAAGGAATAGAATAATAACTGTAACCCAGTTCATTACCAGCGTCCAGTTAAAATTAATCAATTGTGAAAAATAATTGCCTTCCACGCTTGATCCTCCTTCCGCATGTTATTTACATGGCTATATTTTTTTACGGGCTAGCTGAGCATGCCGACGAGCGGATTGGCGAACAGAAGCACGATCGAAACGATAAGGGAGAATATCCCCATGGTTTCCGTGATAGCCATGCCAAGTACCATGACCTTGATAAGGTCCCCCTGCGCCTCGGGCTGTCTGGCAACGCCCTCGACCGCCTTGCCGGCGGCGAAACCCTGCCCGATGCCGACGCCTATCGCCGCGAGTCCCGTGCATGCCGCTCCGATAGCTGACATTCCGAGCACAAATGCTTCAGGTGTTATCCCTGTCATAATAACTTTACCTCCTTGAATTTTAAATTATTGTTAATGATGATCCGTATCCCTCACGATTTCCAGGGAGATGAATACCATCGTCAACATGGTGAATATGTACATCTGAACCACCGGTTCAAACATGTCAAAAAATACATTCCCCGGAAGAGGGAGGATCACTACCAAAATAGGTATTTTAAGGCTCAGCATATGGGAAAGCCCCGCGAGCGCTATGTAAATGAGCTCCATTACGATAAATCCCCCGACCATGTTGCCGAAGAGACGGAAGCCAAGCGATACGGGCTGCGTCAGCGCTTCTATTATCTTCAAGGGGAACAAGAACGGATAAGGGTCGCACATATGCTTGATTTTCCTTGAAAACCCCATGGATTTGAAGCTGTTGTACTGCACGAGAAAGAAAGTGATCGTGGACAGCGCGAACGTCATGTTCACGTCGGCAGTGACCGGCCTCAGCCCTATCAATCCGAGCAGGTTCCCGAATAAAATGAAAAGCACAAGGGTCCCGATATACGGGGCGAAAGCCATGTTTTGCGGCCCCATCGTGCTCCTCGTCATGTTGTAAACGAATTCTACGATCATTTCCGCCACGACCTGCTTCTTTGACGGCTGCCTGTTCAAGTTGCTGGCAAGCCATATCGCTACGAGCGCGATAAGCACGGCCACGATGGCGCCCGTGATCACGGTTTCGGTGACTATCAACTTGCCGTTGTTAAAGGACATTATGATCCTTGGTCCAAGGTGAGACAGTTCTTCCATGTCAGCTTACCCTCCCTTTTTTCCCCTTGGAAAAATTCGGTTTTATCCCATGAATGAAAATTATCGCAGCCATATTAGTTAAAAATCCCGCAAGGCAAGCGATCCCGGCGATCAGGCCTCCGGTTTTTATGCAAATTAAAAAGACTGCCCCGTAAATCGGGAGCCGGATAAGGTACCCAAGGGACGTCATCCATCTTATTCCCGATTCCAGCGTCCTTTTCGACATATACACCATCATAATGAAGCTTAATACCGATATCAGGGCGCCCGCCAAAAGCCCGCATAGGAACTCAGCTCTGAATCCCAAAACGGGTATGGAGCACACTTCTATGACTACTGCGATTGCAATGGTATATTTAATAATACTGAATTTGAATGTGCTCAAGCTATCGTTCATATGAAGCTATTATAAACCTTATTTGTAGAATGTAAAGCAAAAAATTAAAGTCAAAGATTTGTTATCACATTTTTTACCCATTTCCTTGAGCGGAAGCGCCGGATGAGCAAGGATAGTTTGACTGCTTCCTCCATGGAAACCAAAAGCACGCAGAAATAAATCGGCAGGCGGAGAAATTGCGTCGTGATGAACGCCGTTGGCACGCCGATGACCCATACGGTCGAGCAATCGATCGCCATCGCGGCCTTCGTGTCGCCGCCGGCCCTTAAAATACCTACCACGATGAGGCTGTTTATGAGGAAGACAAACATGAGCGAGCCATAGATCACAAGGATATAAAAAGCGTATTTTTGGCCTTCTCCGGAGAAATTGTAAAAGCCGATGATCGGTTTTGACGCCGCGATCATCAGGGCGCCGAAGCAAAGTCCCATTACGGCGGTGATCTTGAGCATTTTTTTCGCAAGCGCGAAACCGTAGTCAAGCTCTCCGGCGCCGAGCCTCTGTCCGATGAGTATCAAAGCCGCGTCGCCTATGCTGAACGCCGCCATGATGAACAGATTCTCGATGACCCTGCTCGCCTGAAAGGCGGCGAATTCCGTCGTCGCCATCCTCGCGTAAGCGACTGTGTAAAGGGCGCTCCCGGCGCCCCAGACCGTTTCGTTCAGCATGGTCGGCAGCGCTATGCCTACCACCCTTGAAGCGAATTCCCTGGCCCAGCCAAAATACTCCAGCGGCTTTCCGGCGATCATGTTCTTGCCGAAAAACACGATGGTCAGCACTAAAGTCAATTCAAGCGCCCTCGCGATCACCGTCGCCAGGGCCGAGCCCATGACGCCGAGCCTCGGCGCGCCGAAATTCCCGAAAATAAGGACATAATTGAGAAAAGTGTTCACGCAGAATGCGAAAGCGCTAATATAGAGCGGCAAACGCGTCTGCTGCGTCGCCCGCAGGCAGAATGTGAAGGGCACGGTGAACCCTAAAAATAAGAAACAGAAAGAGCCCACCTTTATGTATTCTGTCGCGAGGGGCTTCAGCGCGTCGTTGTTTGTTATAATATTCACAAACAGCTCGGGGAAAAACCGCCCTATCGAAAAAAACAAGATCCCTATGCAAGCGCTCACGCATATGGCGAATCCGAGGGTTTTCTTGATGTTTTTCCCGTCGCGCGCCCCGAAAAACTGCGAGATGAAAGCCGCCGAACCGCTGTTGAACCCGAAGAGGACCATCCAAAAAAGAATGAAAGGCAGGATGCCCACGCCTACCGCCGCCACTTCCGTCTCTCCGAGCCGCCCAACCATGATATTGTCGACCAGGTTCAGCGATGAACCGATGAGGCTCTGGAGCGCTATGGGGAGCGCGACGCGCACGAGTATCCTATAAAACGACCTGTTATCTATAGAAACTCCGCTTTTCTCCGTAATATGTCAACAATCCTTTCTGTTGCGCGGCCGTCGCCGTAGGGATTTGCCGCCCTGGCCATTTTTTCGTACTCCTTTTCATCGGTCAGCAGAGTTTTCGCCATTCCGTATATCGCATCTCTTTTGATCCCGGCTAATTTTACCGTCCCGGCCTCTATGGCTTCAGGCCGTTCCGTTTCACGCCTTACCACGAGGACCGGTTTTCCAAGGGCCGGCGCCTCTTCCTGCATGCCGCCGGAGTCGGTTATTATCAGGTATGATTTGGCCATCAGGTTTACAAATGGCTGATAGGTCAGCGGTTCTATCAGGCGCACGCCCTCCCGGCCCTTCAGGATCTTATCGGCCGCCGCCCTGACTTTCGGGTTCAGATGCACCGGGTAAACGATTTCCACGTCGGGGAAAGAGGACGCGATATCCTTGATGGCGCCGAATATGTTTTCCATGTTTTCGCCCAGGTTTTCACGCCTGTGGCATGTGACCGTTATGACCCTTTTCCCGGCGAAGTCGATGCCTTTCAAATCCCCGCCAGCAAAGTCATACGGCTCTGCGGCGACCCATTTGAGCGCGTCTATGACGGTGTTGCCCGTCACGAATATCCTGCCTTTCGGGATGCCTTCCCCAAGCAGGTTGCCCCTGTTCCTCTCCGTGGGGGCGAAATGCAGGTCGGCGAGCCGTCCCGTCATGGCCCTGTTCATCTCCTCGGGATAAGGCGAATATTTGTCGTAAGTCCTGAGCCCGGCTTCCACGTGCCCGATCGTTTTACGGTGATAAAACGCCGCCAGCGCCGAGGCGAAGGTCGTAGTCGTGTCGCCGTGCACCAGGACTACGTCGGGGTTTTCTTTTTCTATGACTTCCTCGAGCCCCAAAAGCACGCTTGTCGTTATCTGGCTTATGGTCTGGTTCGCTTTCATGACGTCCAGATCGTAATCGGCGCGGAGCTCAAACAGGCTCATGACCTGGTCGAGCATCTCGCGGTGCTGCGCGGTGACGCAAAGCACGGAATCAATATCCCTTTCATCATTCAGTTTTTTAACGAGGGGCGCCATCTTTATCGCTTCAGGCCGCGTCCCGAATATTGTCAGAACTTTCATCTCATTGCTTCTCCTTCGGCCCGTTGCCCGTTTTTGTGAGGAAGACGTATATCAGCGTACCGGCGATGGCTATCAGCGCAAAAGATTCCACAAACAGGTCGCGGCTGAGCTGTATGGCCGCCACCCCCATCACGCCGCTTATGCTGTACAGCATGAGCACCGCGCGTTTTTGCCCGAACCCCGCCGCCATGAGCCTGTGATGAAGATGCCCCTTATCAGCTTGCATTATCGGCCTTTTATTTATCAATCTCCTTAAGATTGCGAAAGCCGTATCGAAGATCGGCACGCCGAGCACGAGCACAGGGGCTATGGTCGCGACCACCGTAGCGCTCTTAGTGGCGCCTTCGATGGACAGCGCCGACAGCATGAACCCCAGGAAAAGCGACCCGGAATCGCCCATGAAAATCTTCGCGGGATGAAAATTAAACGGCAGGAAACCCAAAGCCCCGCCGGCCAGCGCGAGCATCGAAAGCGTCGCCACTTCGTATTCGGAAGAGATGAACGCGGCGTAGGCGATGGAAAACGACGCGATAGCCGCCACTCCCGCCGCAAGGCCGTCAAGCCCGTCAATCAGGTTGATCGTGTTCGTGATCCCCGTGATCCATATGACAGTCAAAATGAAAGCTGAAATCCCGGAAAAAAAGGTGATTCCGGTTTCCAGGAAAAAGAAACCGGCCATGAAATTTATCCTGACCCCGAAAGCGAAGACGACGCAGGCTACCGCTATCTGACCAAAAAACTTGACTTTCGCAGGCATGCCGCGAAGGTCGTCGATAAGCCCTAGGGCGTATATCAGCGCCCCTCCCGCTAAAACACCCGTCATCTTCGTATTTCCGGGCGCAATGAAAATCGCGATGGATACAGTCGTCCCGATGAATATCGCAAGCCCCCCGAATCGCGGCATCGGTTTGTCATGCATCCTGCGTTCGTCAGCCGGTATGTCGAGCGCGCCGATCTTAGGCGCGATAAATATCGCAACAGGCGTTAAAGCCAGCGACAGTAAGAAAGACGTTAAAAATACAATCAGGCCGCCCATCCGTTTCAGTCCTCTAACATCACTATCCTAAGGCCCGCCTCCGCCAATATATCCACCGACAGTTGATCGGGATACCCCTCTTTTACGATGATTTTCCTCAGCCCCGCGTTTATTATCATCTTGGCGCAGATGCTGCACGGCTGATGGGTTATGTACATAGTGGCGCCCTCTATGCTTTGGCCCAGCGTCGCCGCCTGTATTATCGCGTTTTGCTCGGCGTGAAGCGCCATGCACAGTTCATGCCGCTCCCCTGACGGGATGTTCAGTTTCTCCCTTATGCAGCCTCCCCTTTCGGAGCAGTGCTTCATCCCCCTCGGCGCGCCGTTGTACCCGGTAGAGACGATATGCCTGTCCTTTGCTATGACAGCCCCGACCTGCCGCCTAAGGCATGTCGCCCTTTTTGAAGTCAAAACGGCCATCTCCATGAAGTACTCATCCCAATCAGGTCTCGTATCCATAACATCCTCCATAAATAAAAATCACTCTAACATGCAATTAGGGCTTGCTGAATAACCTGAAACCCCTTCCGGCAAGCGGTTCAACAGGGTTTTCAGGGGCCCCAAAACCATCGGTTTTGGGGCGAAAGGCGGAAAATACTTGAAAACGCCTTTCTGTTCAGACCCTAATTATATCATATCATAGTAAACTTCCGCAAGATATAGTCCTCCGGGCGGCGCCGTATGCCCTGCGTTCTGCCTGTCACAGCTTTCGATCATATGAGGTATCGCCGCGGGGTGTATTTTGCCGAGCCCGACTTCCACCAATGTGCCCGCTATTATCCTCACCATATTATAAAGGAAAGCGTCCCCAGTGATTTCAATGCGTATGTCCTGCCCCGCGATTATGTGAAGATCGTGGACTGTCCTAACGGTCGATTTTTTTTCCTCGCCCCCGGAAGCCTGAAAGCACTTGAAATCCCTCGTCCCGGGTACCAGTTTCGCCGCGTCTTCCATTGCCGCGATGTCAAGGGGCCTTATGACCTGATAGGCATAGTTCCTCCTGAAAATATCCGTTGAACCGTCATTTTTAACAATGTATACATACTTTTTGGCTTTCGCGCTGAATCTCGCATGAAATTCAGGAGGTTTTTCTTCGGCTTTTATGATCCTCGCATCGCTTGAGCAGCCCATGGAATTCTTTCCGCCGTTCAATATGTTGTTCGCCGCCACTGCGATCCTGTCCGCGGGTATGCCGAAAACCCCCTTGAAACTCGCCCTCTGGCCGTTGGCGTGCACTCCCGCGTCGGTCCTGCTCGTGCCGTTGATCCTTATATCCTGCGCGCAGACGATGCTTAAGACCCGCTCTATTTCACCCTGAACGGTTCGCTTGCCGGGCTGTTTCTGCCATCCGCAGAAACCCGTCCCGTCATATTCTATGGTCAGCAATACGTTTTTTTCCATCAGCCCCAGAGTTCCTCGTCGCTCGGGACATGGTTTTCCGGCATATAGTAAGCGATCCGCGAAACGTTGATGAGGTGCTTGTAATCGAGGTTTTCAGAAATGCTGTTGTGCCCCCATGACCCGCAGCCCAGGGTGTTCGTCGGCGCGAGCCCGTTGTAAAAGCTTCCGCCCGCGCTGCTGGCGCATATCTGGTTTATGACGAATCTGGAAACGCAAAGCTCCCTGCCGGCGTATTCGATATTCGCCTTATTGTTTGAGTGGATCGAAACGCTGTGGCCTTTTCCCTCCACCTCAAGGTTCGCCCTGGCGATTTCAATGGCTTCCTCAAAATCGTCGTATGCGTAAGCCGAAAGCACGGGGCACATCTTCTCCTTTGAGAGGAGGTCCTTCGCACCGGCGCCGTCCGCAAGGGCGACTATGGCTTTCGTGCCGTTTGGGATCGAAAGGCCGGCCAGCGCCGCCACCGCTTCCGGTGACTGCCCTATGGCGTGCCTGTTCATCGCGCCTTCTTCAAACATCGCGTTCCTCAGGGCCTCTTTTTCAGCCTCGTCCTTTATGACGTAAGCCCCGTCCTTTTCAAACTCGGCGAATATATCCTCCAGTTTTTCCCTCGGGCATATGATTGACTGCTCGGCGGAACAGATTATGCCGTAGTCGAAAGCCCTCCCCGCTATGATCTTCGGCACGGCTTCAGCGATATCCGCGTCCCTGTCGATGATGCACTGCACGTTTCCCGCCCCGACCCCGAGAGCCGGCCTTCCGGAACTGTAGGCGGCCCGCACCATTCCCATCCCGCCGGTAGCTATCACTACGTCGGCGGAGGAGATCAGGTTCGCGGTATTCTCCCTCGACTGCTCGCCTATTATCTGTATCAGGTTTTCAGGGGCGTTCAGCTTCGCGAGCCCGGCGTTCATGAGCTCAACGGCCTTTTTACTGCATTTTTGGGCGCTGTGGTGAGGGGTGATGATGATCGCGTTTCCGCCCTTAACCGCGAACATGGCGTTGCTCATGGGGGTCACGATGGGGTTTGTGCTGGGCGTGATGGCCGCGACCACGCCGACAGGCTTGGCGATCTTCGTTATCCCGGCTTCTTCGTCGATCTCTATTATGCCCTTTGACTTCTTCCCTCTGATGCTGTTCCATATCATCTGCGCTTTCATGCGGTTTTTCGCCGTCTTATCGGGGACGTTGCCCATCCCGGTCTCTTCCACCGCTATTTCAGCCAGGAATTCCGCGTTGTCGTTCACCGCTTTCGCGATGGCCCTGACCGCCGCGTCCGTCTCCTCCTGTGAAAATTTTTCAAAAGCCGCCTGGGCTTTCCTCGCCCTTGCGATATATCCCGCTATGTATTCCTTGCTGTCCGTCTCCAATACTACCGCCTCCTTTAGCGTTTGGTTAATTAGGGCTTGCTGAACAACCTGAAGCCCCTTCCGGCAAGCGGTTTAACAGGGTTTTCAGGAATCCCAAAACCGATGGTTTTGGAGCGAAAGGCGAAAACCACTTGAAAACGCCTTTCGATTCAGCCGCCGTAATCAAGGTCTGGCGGGCGGGCAACCACGCTATTGTGCCCGCTACAGGCTTCGCCTGTAGCCGAATAACGTATTTTACGTTATTCAGCAGACCTTAATTATTATATACTATTTTGAGAGGAAAGGCAATCAAGCGCGAAAGCGCCAGAATGGATCAGGCGCTTCGAAAAGCGCCTGCGTGACCGTCAGTCATCGACGGGATTATTATTTGTCATCATAATGGCCTTTGCACGAATAAATCTCAAGGATACTTTCAGAATCATTTGATTCTCCGCTGACATAATCATTCCAAGCATCATCCAACCATAATTTACGCATCGTCATCGTCTGTTGCTATCAATTCATGCTCAGCCAGTTTAAATTTACCAGATTCCAAATCCGCTTTTAACGCCGTGAGATAGCGGATGTTCCTATTGCTATAAAATTGATCTACCGACACATCAAAAGGCAGCCGTTTGTCACG
>Ga0123354_10018822_pt1 | contig 10842 bp, 11 predicted proteins | sample TergutLab28metaG_2_FD_97872 | JGI IMG/M metagenome (GOLD analysis project Ga0123354, IMG submission 97872) | Labiotermes labralis P4 segment gut microbial communities from Petit-Saut dam, French Guiana - Lab288 P4 | ecosystem: Host-associated > Arthropoda: Insects > Digestive system > Gut ... | reverse complement strand
GACTTGCTGGGATCATCTGGACTCCTGTAAGCAAAGAAAAGACCTGATAACAAACCCATGCTCAAAAATTGAAGATGAAGGAGAAGGAGGAGAAGGGGAGGAGGAGGAGGATGATGATGAGAAGGAGGAGGAAAAGGAGGAGGGGAAAGACGAGGAGAAGAAGGAGAAGAAGAAGAAGGAGAAGGAGGAGGAGGAGGAGAAAAAGGAGAAGGATAAGGTGAAGGAGGAGGAGGAGAAGGAGAAGATAGAGTAGGAGAATAAGGAGGAGGAGAAGAAGAAGAGGGAGGAGGAGGAGGAGGAGAGGGAAAAGTAGGAGGAGAAGAAGAAAAAGGAGAAGAATGAGGTGAAAGAGGAGGAGGATGAGGAGAATAAGGAGGAGACAGAGGAGGAGGAGGAGGAGAAGAATAAGAAGAAGAAATAGAGGAAGAAGAAGAAGAAGAAGAAGGACATGATACCATAATTATATACAACAGCCTATACATCACTGTTCAAATTTTCTGTATGATATACACAATAAGATGTCTTGTGTAAGGCATAAACATAAGCTGTTGTTTTGTTATTTGAAAAAGATATATCAATTGATAAGGTTGTGTTATATTTTAAAAGAAGACTTGGGAAAGATAAGTGTATCAGTTAATGTGCCCATCCTTGGGCACTATTCTGGCATTCTCCTGGAGGAGGGAGGGGGGGTCCAAAAATTTCCATGAAAGCCTTGAACAGTATAACCATCCCTATGCCAGAATTACAATGGGGACCTCACAACCACACAGCAAGTGTGTTAACTGGTACCCTATCAGGTTCAGGATATAATAACTACTTTACTGTCATAACAACTTGCTATCTGAAAAATGGAGTACATATTTTTCAAGCACATTACTTGCAATGTAGACAGTGCTCATATGGTTTCGTGCAAATGCACTGACATAAAGCAAATCACTGCAAATATCACTGCATGGTCAAAAATTATTTCTCATTACATTTCATTAAGTATTTCCTTCGTGAAAATGTTTAGATAAAAGTTACGGACCTTAGTAAGGTCAATATTTTGCCATATGCACTACAAGCTGTTTTTGAGAGAACATGTGAAACATTTAATTTCAGCTTCATGTAAAGAAGGGTTCAATAAATAAATATATGTAAAATTAAATTCACTTCAGAATGAGAGTAGACCACATGATACCAAAATTCACCAAAATCTATTCAGTAATTATACGATGGAACACACACGTAACTACAAATTGACTTTTCAAAGACTAGGGGTTATTTTTTGTACCACCCAGTTTAACATTCACGAATTATACATTCTGCACACAATGTATTTGAGTGTTTTGTATGGATCTCAGAACAAACGGTGATTATTTCCTTGTACAGTGTGAGTAGAATCTTTAAATATAATGCAGGTTAACCTTAGCCTTTATGTACTAATCTACAGATAAATTTTGTACAATATTTGTAAAAAAAGCTGAGCAACATCTGTGTAATGGGAATTCTGCATAACCTATGAACTTCACTTTGCCTGGTCTTCCCATAATATGTCACTCACCTCACAGTAGCGTTCTGTCTTTGGAGAGTAGACACAGCATGTGTTACTTGGCTACGGGTAAGAGTTCCATGTGAAGGCTGTGGGATCCCTCGCAGACTTGATATGGCTGATGAGGACAGTTTCTCCAGTTGCAGGGGTGGTGGCTTCCGAGGTGTTTTAGGAGAGTTACATGGAGTGGGAGAACCAGATCTTGACGGGCCTCCTTCACTACTCGAACTCACAGACCCTTCTAGCTCATGATACTCTATAAAAAATTAAACAAGTATACACATAAATATTTTGTAAATATACAATGACCCATTAACACAAAATTTCTAATTCAAGTAATTTTACCATTAATGTGGCTCTGAAGTGCAATGAAATACTAATAATGCATCAAGAGGATGACTTTCACCTTGACAGCGTGGAGTGTCCTGAGAATATTTTGATACTTCTAACGTGTAATTCATTCACTGGGTCATTTTTGTTGAAATAAACTACATTATGCAATGAATTAAGCATTAGAATTATCAAAACAATCTCATGGATGCTGATGGCTTTTGCAATTTAGCTGTTTTGGTTCTATATCTTTTCTTCAATCTGAAATGTTAAATTCTATGAACTTCCTGATAGGGTAATACAAGGGATACACAGTTGGAGGTATCTGTGTTCATGTCTCAAGATAACTTTTTTAAACAGTTCAAAGATAATTGCACACTCACATTACTCGAGCTAATACAACATTTCACCTTAGCTGAGGGAAGTTCAACTAGACTGAGATTGCAACTGGATGCATTCACAGTGGTCAAACCTGCATGCTTTTTCTTTTGGCACAAGCTAGTAGAGCTGATATTAAATCACAGTGGTATCACACGTAACCTCTGCCTATGAGGCCATATCATCTTTACTTTCAATGTGCATTTCTTTGGAATTCTGTACACCTGCACCGGGTAGTATGTTGCATTTTAAAAAAATTTCCACTAAATTTTGGGTTTATGTTTGGGACTAATTTTTATTTCACCCACTTCTCAAAACAAGAACTGTTCTTCTGCCCATGGAAGTTACCATTTACTGTTTAAGCTCTGTACTTAAGCTGAAAACACATGGAGAGGCCCTTCTCTGAAAAAGTAAGAATGACAACCAGCCAGTTTCCTGCATTTCAATCTATGAAGACTCCTTTTACTGCTGCTGGTACTACTACTACTACTACCACCACCACCACCACCACCTCCCATACAACAGACACTTGTCTTTTTGTCTAACAATGATGCAGCTAATTTTACACTATTACAAAAATTTGTTTCAACAGATATAACAGTTCTGGCTAAAGTTTATCTACAACTGAAAACAATGCGTCTTCCAATGCCCTTCCACCAAACATCCATATTTCTACATCATACAAAAAACATGACAATGCTACACACACACACACACACACCAACGCACGCATGCCCTCCCACCCACGTGCACACACACATACACTTTTTTTTGTGGGCCATAAACTAACCTGAATTTATGTAAAAAAAAAAAAAATCACACAAAATATTCAAACAGCCTTTTCATAAAGTGTTTGCTGCTTGTTTGCACTAAAATCCGGGATTTCCAAGTGGATTCAAAACAATTTCTAATCACAGAGTGGGGGAAACACTGTGTTGAAACTGTGAGGACAGTTGGCCAGTAGTGTCCTATGTTGCCTTTTCTGCTTTGTCCTCTCAAAATTATCAGTCCTAAAAACACACTTGGACCATGTCAACACTTCAGGCAATATCTCTCACTGCTCTACAGGGGACAGTGGGGCATGTCTGAATATTTTAAATAATTTTATTATTTTGAAAATTTTTGGAAGACCACTGTTACTGCAATGTGGGAGAACTGCAGGCTGTACGTGTCGTACAGAGTGCATCTCAGCTGTGCCATTTGTCTGGCTGTGATGCAGTTGTTTATTTTGTGGTATAAATATTAATTCTGTAGCTGTCACGCATAAGCCTGCAGTATTTTCTTGAAGTATTCTGCAAATACTTCCCACACAATGTTGAAGAGGTGAATTTTTAAGCTATCATTTACATACTCAAGAAAGATGATAATCATAACCAGTGAAGTATACTGTTATGTAAAAATACTTTGTGATGTGAGGGGCACATCTGAATGGCAGTAATGTCATACTTCTTTTATGAATTATATTTTGTGGATATATGATCTGTAAAGAAGGAAATCAGTTAAAAACAGGAAAATCTATTTAAAACTGAAGCACAAAGCACAATACAGAATAAATTATTCTCAACTACTATATGTAACGACAACTGTCAATGTTGTCAATGAAAGGGTACATTATCCTTTATCCTACGGACCTTTAATTCAGTCTTCGTGCTCAACTTACGAATTTTCTCCGCGACGGCCCTTTAAATCTTTGCGCGTTTGACAATATATGTTTATATATAACGAACCAGGGATAATGAAATAATCTGCACTGTATTGCGAATAAATCAAAGATATTTAGTTTAGAAAAAGATTAAGTAGGAAATTAATTTAAAAGTTTTATAATTTTCAATTTATTTTACTTGCGTTTCTATTTCGGGCCCGATGTATGCACAGTAAATTTCAGCCTCAAGATTTGTGGGGTTATGCCTTGGCGTGATAGTGTCAGAAAAATAATCTTATTTCACATACACTCCATACTTTCTCAAAACTTCACTAACAACTTTTTTCTTCACATCACTCGCAGTTCACACACAAAATTTTAGCTGTGTCGTTATCACGAACCGAGACTGGCCAACCTTTTGTTGAATGCTGTTCTAGTCTACCGACTTTCGCCATCATTTCCAGTGTATCTTTCATGTGGAGGAATCAAGAGTCTCTACATGATATTTCCTTAGTCCGTCAAGGGAATAATAACTAAAACAGAGATATTTCAGCGGTTCTCTGAAAAATATATAAAATTCTATTGCCTAAATAAAAACGTATTTTTAAAATTTTAAATTTATTTTCCTTACATTTCCAGCTGAGGCCACAGTTTTAGGTAGGGAGGTCCGGTTGAACAGCCTGAAATGTTTCAGGGATCTGCCTTGTTGTGGCAGTCCACAAAGCATCTTCTATCACAACAAAGAGCTACATCAGGCCTTTCGCATATCACTGAAACATTTCTGGTGACACCCTTTTTCGCCACACATGACATCATCTTCGCGTGGCTGACGGAATAGGCCAATGCTTCCTGCCACATTCTTCAAATCTAACAACTTGAATAGCTACAGCAGGTGGTCTTCCTATTGGCCTTTGCACATACTGTTCATGTCCAGCGTGTGCCAATAAATTCCCCAGTAGGGTGTTCTGAAAATCGCTATGCGAAATTTTCTTACCCCCCAGTGAGGAAAAAAGGATGTAGCTATTCAGAATGGCCAGGTCAAACAGATGGAAGAAGAGTTTCTTTGTCCACTTCCATGTGCAACAGTTGATAGAATAAGAAATTGCCATTCTATCTCCCTTATCTACATAGCCCATGTGGCGGTTATAATCCACCACAATTTGCAGCTTTATGACCTTCCCGTTATTATCGCAGAAATTACCCTCTGCTGGTGGGTCATGGTCCGGCCAAGACTTAACGCAGTGAAATGCCATGTTTCGGCTGACTATTTACAAGACCAGTCTGTTTATTCATATATATGTAACTGCAGTAGGAATAATAAGCCCAGTGCAGTTGGCTAGAGAGCTTCACACGTTCTATACACGAGTAAGTCATGGGAAAACCTTGACCTCAAAAAGTAGCCCACAATTGTCTATATTTATTTGTGTGGGCGAGTTTATGCGTCCTGTTTATGTTATTTTTCAAACCGCCCTTCTGTAATGGACCAGAAACCGAACTGAAATGGAAGACTGACAGAGAGAACCTGCAAAATATTTGCATTTTATTATATACAGACAGTTGGTGCTTAGTCCCTTTTAGCAGTAATATATCCTGCGACCGCAAACATAATGTGTGTCTCTGTTGCGACTATAGCGAGGAACAGTGTCGTATTTCAGTCGCCAAATAAGCAATTCTTTAGTTCAGAGCGGAGTACACAGCAAGCAAATACTTATACGAAGCACTCCTTCACAAACAGAATTCCTGTAACAGCAACACTTATCAGAGTGAATGAGGCCTCGGATTGGAATTCTTCGCCGAGGCACCTCGAATGTAGTGGCATGGCTAAATGTGGGAAATGAAATGAGACACTTGCTTAGCATAAAAACAAACATACAGCTGTTTCAAAGAGTAGAGACTGACTAGAAATTTGGTATTCATGAGGCGCATATGTATGTTATTGGGTAAAGTGGCTGGAGCATTAATCTCACCACAAACCACTATACAATGTGGAGAAAACAAGTGGGGCTATAATTCTAAGCCTCTACATGAGTGTGCGGGGCATTTAAATGGCCGGCGGTTTGGAGCGTTTGTAAGATGCTGATTTAAAAGGATCTGGTGCGTTTGTCGGATAAAGGTTAAAACCATGTGGTATATACGCTTTCTGTTGAATTTTTTCCATTTTTAGCAAAATATTCTGTGCCACCTTTACAGTGCACTGAACACATCACCTACAGCCTCTTGATGTTACTGTCATATGGCCTTTTAAGACAAAATATGCTGTTGAACAATATGAGTGGGTGATGACCAATCCTGGAAAGACGGCATCCTTGATCTGAGATGTATTATCGCCTGTGCACATCCTGTTTCACTTATCATGAAGAATGTTTTGGGTGGGTTTGAGAATTTTGGAAGTTGGCCATTTTCAAGAAATTCTTTTAGTGATGAAGATTTTAAAGTGGGAGATTTATGTGGTGGGAGGAATGAACCTTCTGCTCCAACAGCATTGTCAGTGTGCTTGATATCATCAATGTCACAAGTAGGCAGCTCTGTGGAAAATAAAGGGACCCCAGAAGAGGTTCGGCTATATCCAAGGGCTGCACACAATGTAAGCAGAAGTGATGGACAGCTGAAAGGAAAATTAAAAATTGACTGATACCTGAGAAGGAATGCATTCAAGATCTTACTGCCAAGACCAACTGACACTCCCGATCCCAAACTTCAGAAGAAATCCAAAACATGTGTTACGAAGCTGTACTAAGACACATCAACACACATGATTCTGATTTTACCATCCATAAAACCAATGATTTTACAGAGTGACTGCGAAGACGATGTGAACTCCATTACCCAGGCACTTGAGCCAAACAATTTTGTTCTGCTAAAATCAGCAAAAAAGAAAACAGTGAAATATTTTGTTGGGCTGATACAAGAAATGGGCCCTGATGGTTGTAACACCTGAGTGCTCAATATGTGACTCATATGTTAGATATTTTGCTCTGTGCTGATCAAAGACAATGCAGTAATAGATCCCAATGACATTGTCACCACATGCAATGGTTTCAGCAAGTGGTCACAGAATAGTCACTATTACATCTGGCATGGACTTGTCATGTTACAATGCTAATTAAGGATGACGTTTCTGAAGCTGAGTGTACATGCTTCTGCCATTTGAGGTGAACTGTCAAATAGTACTTGATTCTGTCACAATTTTAAATAATGCTTGTCACATATTTATCCCTAATAATATGTTTCTTCATGTGACTAATATATCTTATTGTGTAATACCGTTGACTTTTCTGTTAAAAATGTGAATGTTCAAACGGGGCTCTTACTGGTTCAAAGGTGCACCCTGGTTGGGGCAACTTTTAACAGAATATAGGATAATTAAATTGGGTTCTGTATTTAAAATGTGCAAAAGAGAGGTGTTTTCACACTACTTAGCAGTCAGAGGAAACATCATAGTGTATGTCACTTTTTGTTGGAATCGTCTATCCCTTTTTCTTCATTTACAATTTAAAAAAAAATGTTCAAATGTGCCCCCCTCTCCCCTGTATTGAGAATGGTAAAAATTGGACTGTTAGGTGTATACATGAACAAAGTTGTCAACAATATGCTCTCATGATCTCAGCAACAGCCTCAGGATTATCAATTATCACATTCAGTTTTGCTGCTCTACTTGTACTCTTGAACTTGTTTTACCATCATTGCTACAAACCATGGGACACAGTCACAACTGTTTACATGAACTAGTTATGGCAATGTTACTATTCAACATTTCTGTTTCACAGTCATCACAACACATATCAGAAAACATGCAAACATATAACTCAGACAAAATATCATTATATTTCATAAATGTCCTATGCAAAGCCACGGCTCATACCAAGGGAATTTGTAGAGGAAAATAATCACTGGTTGTTTTGCTAGAGTCTTTACAGTTCTAACAATGTGAGATAACGAGGTCTGTGTGTGTACTTGGAGATTTGAACATTCTGCTTCAGGCTACCAATAATCTTGAAGCAATATGTAAGCCAGGCAAGCCACTATGTAAGTATTGTGAAACCACATGACCCTTCAAGTGTACAGTATAAAATTCACATCTTTCTATGTGGCCTATCGGCAAATTGTTAAGACACTATGTAAGAAAATCCTTCACTTACTGTCTGGGCTGTACTGCACCAACATAGTTATGGAGTTGCCACACTGTCGCAAGACATTAGCTGCCAGCTGATATGTTGCACTTCGCATATTAATACCACAAACCTCAAGGAGTTGATCTCCAACCTGAATATTCCAAAATATATTTTTTTTGTAAATGTGGGCTTACGATGCTGGAGTCAATGTGACATTGTGTGGTTGGATGAAATATCAGCCAAATTCACAAACTAACTGAACACGACATACTAAACATGTTGGCAAATCTAGCTATTCACAGGTGCTCAAAAACTACTGTATATCATAATCTATTAATCTACACTGACAGTGAAATGTATGATTATAGATCTTTGCTGAAAAGAATATTTCCATTCTCTTTCTTACATGTATCATATTCAAACAAATGAATTTAGACATGTCTTAGACTCAGGTAAGCAGAGTATAATAACTGATAATCAAGTGTAATGAATAAACGAACTTTGTAATAATCAAGTCCTCCTAAATCCATAGCAAAGTGTTTCCCAAACTCTGAACCATACAATGAAGGGCTTCCAGAGGCTAAATAAACATCAACTCTAGTAATATATATATATATATATTTTTGGCAGAATTCAAGTATTATTGGGCTCTTACCAGAAACAGGAAGTTGTATGAACTGGGTGATAAAACGTAAACAGCACTGCTGCTACTAAACTGTATATGCATAAACCCCAGTACAATAATGATTAAGAAAGAAAAACAAAAGAGATTATTAAATCAGGCTTTGAAAACCAAGCACATCACAGTAAGCTTCAATACAAACCAATGAATTAAGTTCAATCAAACTACACTTCAATGTTTCTGATCAGAATTCTTAGGTTTTTGATTGAAATACACGTGTTCCTCCACATTTAATTTATAATGTAGGCATTTTATTGTTCTGGAAGTCCACTTTATCAAAACTGAAAGGCTGCCCAAAAAAATGTTTCGGAAACACTGCTGTAGACACCTCATATAATCCTGGGTTGAATCGTGACATTATAGTCATTTTAATACATTGCATTCAAAGACAAATTCTACAGAAAAAAGTACATTACTAATACTATCATTTATGGTAACAGTTTAAATACAAAGTGAGTGGGTATATTACATTTTCTACTCTCTCACTCTGCAGACCACTCACCTGCAAGCCAACCTGTGATGCCAAACTGTGCTCACTTACTGTTGAAACAAACACTCCCCCACTCTCCAAACAAGAGATCTGGATACCCAAAGGCTCAACTGACTTGTCTATATGCACTCGGCGCAACTCGCCGGGTGATGGTCTGTAGGGCAACAAATGTGAATGAGGTTACAACAATGACAATGATGACAACAAAAGCAGCAGCAGCAGCAGTAGCAGCTAGTACAAGAACAACAACCTCTTCACAGATTCCTTGTATCCACAACCGTTTTTGGTCTCTACCTTTTACATCTATCTCCTGCTTGCATCCGGTGAATCCAAAATTGTGCAGGCCAAGCTGGCATGGAGACATCCACCACAACCATTCTCAGAAAACACCTCGCAGAAATTACTCTTTGATTTGTCACTGACGATGAGAACCAAATGAAAAGTTCCACACCATTACCAAGTTACAACTGTAAGCTCTTGTTATAGGAATAATTGCCCATGGCTACCCACTCTATGCTGTACAAACACACACAAACCATGACAAGACCAAACCAAGTTATTACACTGTAGTGACATTCAGAGGCTGACATGTCAAATTAGCACAGTCAGATGAACAATATACAACTGTCAAATGTCAGTACTGTTTGGGTCCATACCAGAGTACTGCACAGTGGACATGACTTATGGTCTGGGCTCTTCACCCAGCCTTGCACATGGGGGCAGTAACAAAGGTCCAATCAACCTTGACTTTTCAGCCTTCAGTACAGGCACAAGTCAGAAGTCATACCAAAACCATGGAGCAGGTGCCATAACCGTGCTTATATAAAATGGGTTCAGTAAGTTAAGAATACTTCAAAACTAGTCTACAAAAAACCATAAAAACAGAATTTACACCTTAACACAATCAGGCAATGTTCAGCATGCTAAGGACACCAGTAAATAAGATGTAGGACATGTTACAAATGACACATTAAGACAGTAAAATGGAAAAAGACAGTCAGTCCACATCAGGATGTAGACTAACCTAAACTGACATGCCAATGTCAGTGAAAAGATATGACATGGAACAAATCAACATTTTAATTGGTACAATTCACTCACTTATGTGAAAAGCAGTAGTCTGGTAGAGAGTTACGCTTGTTTTCTCTGTGTCCAGGACTTAGCACTTCCACATGAAATGTTGGCATTGGGCTTCCTCGGTCTGACGTTCGTTCGATGCTTCCAGTTGAGACCTTACCACCGCTACTCTTGCTCGTCACACTTGGGTTAGAAGGGATTCTATTGGAAAAGAAAAGTACAAAGAATATTTCAACTCAGTGAGAATGTTTCCATATCTCAGTACACAAAAAAAGAATCACAAACATCTCCTTCCACTACAAATTTCAAATGTCAACATGGCAGACAAATGAAGGCCTGTAATGCTGTAAGAGACACAGCTACAAACTGCAATGTTGCAATACCTTGACTATGACTGTCATGTACCACATTTTTAGCATTTAAAAACTGTAGCAACAACTGCACTTCACAAGTAGCAGACTTTTCAATTTCTGTGCTCATCTTTAAAAAAAAAAAAAAAAAAAAAAAAAAATTTTTAAAAAAACAAAAAAAATTCCCGGGAAAACAAAAAACCAAAATACCCGCAAATAGAGATCTTTGCCTCTCTTGTTTACCAACTCT
>Ga0123354_10018821_pt1 | contig 10842 bp, 4 predicted proteins | sample TergutLab28metaG_2_FD_97872 | JGI IMG/M metagenome (GOLD analysis project Ga0123354, IMG submission 97872) | Labiotermes labralis P4 segment gut microbial communities from Petit-Saut dam, French Guiana - Lab288 P4 | ecosystem: Host-associated > Arthropoda: Insects > Digestive system > Gut ... | reverse complement strand
GATTAACGTCGAGTCGTAGACCAAAATTACTTCAGTAGATTTTCTCTCCGGTCTTGCGAGTTTTCTGTTAACCTAATATCCTCGGGGTTTTATAGTGGCGTTGTACCGACTAAGGAATTGATCTTAATACTTACATAATTTAACTGGGGCACGCATACCCCTCTCAACAAACAGTAATTATGTAAGTTGCCCGACGTTTCCTAGTTACATCAACCAAAATTTCGTTACAAGCACATTCCAGTTTTTACAAAGAGGCCAAATTATTTCCAAATGTTGCGTACATTACAGCTCTATGCCATGGGTCTCGAAACCGCGACCACTTATGTGAATAACACTTGCATACTGTAACAAGACAGGAAATGTACGTATGACGTAACATTCGGGCGCGTTCGTACAACCATTGTTGCAGTGGAAAAGCAATAAGTATTACACAGCCTGCGTGTGTGTATTTGTAGCCTTAGGTATCCAGCACGCAATGCGAATGCGCCATATTGTCGTCTGTGACCTGCCCCGCTCTACAATAATTTTCCATGTTTTTTCATAAACGGCACGATTTCCGAAAAAAAGTTGCCGAACACAAAATGTGTGTTCTGATATTCTCTACAACTTTTGTCTGAAACATTTCCCATTCTATGAAGAAATGGGCGAGATATGATTAAAAAATGCATATCGGTCTACATGTAAATTACCGGTTATTCTTTTTAGATTTTAAGGAAACTTGAATATTTTGACAGTTTTTTCGAAAAGTATTCATACATAAAATTTCATAAAAATACGTCCAGTGGAAGCCGAGTTGTTCCATGCTGACGGACGGACATATATGACGAAGCTTGTAGTCGCTTTTCTCAATTTTGCGAACGAGCCTAAAACAGCACAATAATTTAGGACGTTAGGTTAGGTTATGTTAGGTTAGGTTAGGTTAAGTTCGGTTAAGTTAGGTTAGGTTAGGTTCGGTTAGGTTAGATTAGGTTAGGTTAGGTAAGGTTAAGTTAGGTTAAGTTAGGTTAGGTTAGGTTTATTTAGGTTAGGTTAGGTTAGGTAAAGTTGTTAGGTTAAGTTAGGTTAGGTTAGGTTAGGTTAGGTTAGGTAAGATTAACTTAGGTTAGGTTAGGTTAGATTAGGTTGGGTAAGGTTAAGTTAGGTTAGGTTAGGTTAGGATGGATTAGGTTAGGTTAGGTTAGGTTAGGTTAGGTAAGTTTAGGTGAGGTTAGGTTAGGTTAGGTAAGCCATTTAATGTCATCATCATCTTCTTCCATGGATTAGGTTGTTTGACCTGTTCCGGCATCGACGCATTGCCATCGTTTCCTGGGGCGCCCATGATCTTTTCTTCCTCGAGGTCCGTAGTTGAGGGCGTGTTTCGGGGGTCTGGTGTTGTCCATTCTTTCAAGGCGGTTGATCCAGTTTTGCTTGTATTTGAGTCTCACATCTTGTATTCCAGAGATCTCTAGTTTAATGTGATTTTTCTATTTGCGGCCCCCCAGTCCAGCCCACAATGAAAGTTTCTACACCCATGCTGTGGGACACAGCACAAACTAGCAGCATGAAAACCCATAACAAAATCTATCAGGAATCAACACCCTAACATTAAAAACGTGTTTCACAACGGAATACCGGGAATCCTTACCCCATTTCACGCAAGCAGATTCAATCCTAACGTTTTCCTAGTATTTTACATACACCGAATTATTGTTACAATGTCGCAGTATGATTATCTATACAAACCATCATATATTCCACCCTACCTTCAGAAGTCAACCAACAAGTTAACTATTAATTGTATACAGTGTTTTAACAATTATTCGGCACACTGACGGTGCCAGGCAATTAAAACATAAACTCCAGCAATAATCACGCGATTCGCTGTATTCATTCAGCGGAATGGCATGAGAATTAGATGCTTACAAACTGGGGGAAAGTGACCACAGGATCAAATTTACAGGTTGACTGGAGCCAGTTAAATGTCTTCACGTGCCGACGTGCTGCCCGCTCTAAATTTGTTCAAATAACTATGTCATTTGCAGCTGTGGGAAGCCCTGTTTTGTAATGGGTTCGTTTGTACATGTTTCAATTTCGGTTAGTTTCGCTTAATGCACTCTAATTCATTCCCGCAGACTCGACATTTAACTCTACACTATTAGAAGAGCCTATACAACTTAACGAGAAACAATTTGACTCCTGTCTTCATAATATAATAAACAAGCTAACTTTCTTTGAGGGGGGGGGGAAGTCAAAGGTAAGAGCTATTTTGTCTTAAGTAGAGTAGCCCACTGAAATTCATAGTCTTTCCCTTACCCGTTAAAACAGTGAATTAAGTTACTTCTTTGCCCTTAAGATGGCAGCCTGGAACACACAGCTGCCACCTGCTTGTCTATGCGGTAACTACTACGACCTCAAAAATAAGAACGTAAACATGTTCCCGTATAACACAGATATACACATATATACAGGGTGTCCCAGAGGGAATGTGCCAGACTTCGGGAGGGTGTTCCTTATGTTAAACTATACCGATGTAACCCAAAACACCTATATCTAAAGTTGAACGGTTACGGAGATAATGGCCAGTGAAAAGTTGGGGCTTCTTGCGGTTCCAAATACTGCAACCTGCACAGCTGATACGTCACGTGACAATTCTAGCAGCCTTGAGAGGGGAATGCATTGTTCACTGTGCTTGCGTGAAGCTTTGCGCAGTCAGCCATGTTACGTCACCGCGGGGCTTTCTCATGTATAGTGCTTGTAACCCTAAGGACAATTATGACATGAGTGCGAGTGTTATTGTAGTTCAATTTAATGGCTTTATGTCACTCATACGTTAATTACATGTTAAGTACAGATATTAACATTATAGAAACCACATATTCCTGCCAGTTGTAATATGTATTTGGTAATCAATAAGTGTGTAACAGCTGTCAAAGTTTCAAACTTCTCTGGCCATTATATCCGTAACCGTTCAACTTTCGACATAGGTGTTTTGGGTTATATCGGTATATTTTAACATAAGGAAAACCCTCCCGAAATCTGGCACATTCCTCCTGGGACACCCTGTATATACGCATTCTTTCGACCCGTCTCCCCCATAGTGTCCATATTGTCCTCAGACATAGACAAATTAAATTATTCCAATATTTTTCCTTTTAAATAATTTCAATCAATGTAATGCATTAAGTTTTAACCTGCAAATTTCTCGCCTTACGTAGTAGACGTCATTTTTAAACCGTCATACGCTTGTGCGTACAAGAAAACAAGATAAAGAAGCTTTTAATTTCATTCCATTATTTCTTCAGACTTCACAGATATTCTGTATATCTGGAAAAATTGTTCAATTATGCAATGTCCTTCGCTACGCCCATTTTAACGGGCTTCGTATGGAATGAAGACAAGAAATCCGCTACGCATGTAAACGGCCGTTGATTAAAAACTGCGAAATACCGAGAAATCCAACAACCAGACAAAGAGATCAAAATTCCGTGGCATTCTAAATGGATCAGAGAGAACGAACATTGTCTTTTAAATGTCGTGCCGAACGAAAAACGGTCAAGGAGAAACTGTGAACATTCCCAGGCGTATTTTCAATAAAGACCCGATAAAATTAAAAAAAAAAACTATAATCGGTGCCCAACAAAACACATTCCGCATCATTTCAACTATGATGAGATAAACCCTCAGAGTCACTTTATACCCACTTCCATGAATCCTGAATATGGGAGCAGAATGTTACCCCGAAACTTACTAACCCACACGGTGTCGCAATCAAGGAGACTCTATTCTGAACCAATGACCTGTGGTACAGGCCAGTTCAAATGTGAAGGCACACGCGCAGAAACCACATTTCGTCTTTCGGCGAAATGGATGATTCCATTTAAATCAGCGGGGGCATCAGTTCAGTCGACTACTGGCAGCCGAGGTGTGCATATCAGCGGTAGTAATGCTGGATACAGCATGTTCCAAGGTAGTGTGAAGGGTACTGGCTACCCACTCCATTCGCCAGTTTCCCCTTCATTTCCCCTCCAGTGCATCACAGTGTGCCATCACATTTCGCTGGAGTCTAACTTGAAAACGGAAAACACTGGACACTACCGAAGGGTGACACGCGCGCGCGTGTGTGTGTGTGTGTGTGTGTGTGTGTGTATATACCTCCAAGTTTTGCGGTATGTTGGCGCATTACTGTTATACCGACTGAACCATCTGTTAATCTTCTTCTTCTTCTTCTTCTTCTGCTTCTTCTTCTTCCAATGGCACTACAGCCCACTGTGGGTTTTGGCCTGTCGAACAATGTCCTTCCATTTTTCCCTATCTGCCACCAACTCTCTCCAACTTCTCACTCCCAGCACTGGAAGATCTCTCTCTACTTCCTCTTTCCATCTTTTCCTCGGTCTTCCCCTTCTTCTCGTCCCTTCCAGTTCTTGAGTGAAGATCTTTTTGGGCATCCTATCCTCCTCCATCTCTCTAGGGGACCTAACCAGCTTATCCTTTGCCCATTTAACCATTTTACTATATTTTCTCCTTTGTTCACCTCTTCTAGTTCTCGATTCGTCCAACTTTTCCATTCCCCGTTTTCATATTTAGGACCATATATTAATAGAGCCTTCGAAACAGCAAATCAACTTTCCCAAAATCCTTAGTCGCTGAAGAATGGTCTCATTCTAACATAATTCCATGGTATATAAATTTTGTGGATGAAACGACGTCTTTAAATAACCTTAGGTTCGATCAGTATTGTAAGGTGACACTGTCAGTGATGCAGCCTGCATAATCCCAAGGTTCAACAAATTTACGCCACACCAGTTTTGTTTCCCACGCCTTTCCACCTGTCGAACTACTACCAGTTCAAGCGCCCTACTTTTACGGCTCATTATACAGACGTTAGTCTTTCACAGACAAACAGTTCGTGTGACGTCCGAGTTCATATTCCTCTTTCAACCAAAAGATGTAATTTTTTTCGTAACTTCAATGTAACAGTCTTCACGTTTGCACCGTGCATCAATGATAATTAAACAATTTATTATCCAACTAATGCACAATATATAATATGTAGATATAATTAAAACTATAATATATTTAAAAGTGCTCCAACATGTTTCGGATCACAGAGGATCCATCATCAGGGAGCCTCGTACCGTGCTTGGCTAAAAATTGCAAGAATTATTCTATCGTGTTCGTTGACATGGACAAGGTCGATGTTATGGCAGCATATTGTAACCGTGTGTGTAGTTCACTGTATATGAAGGCCTTCATATACAGTGAACTACACACACACACAAAACGGGTCAGAATATGCTGCCATAACACCGACCTTGTCCATGTCAACGGACACGATAGAATCATTCTTCTAATTTTTAGCCAAGCACTGTACAAGGCTCCCTGACGATGGATCCTCTGTGATCCGAAATATGTTGGAGCACTTTTAAATATTTTATAATTTTAATTGTATCTACATATTATATATTGTGCATTAGTTGGATAATAAAGTGGTTAATTCAGTGTAACAAGTCATTAAAACAGAACCGCTTTCATATACTATCTTACCCAAGAAATATTTCCTTTGTTTTGGAGCCTCGTCCTTCAATACAGTCATGCGCCTCAACAAGACTTTTCGGTCAACGACGGACCGCATATACGACGGTGGTCCCATAAGATTATAATAATATATTATAATACCATTGTGTTACAATTGCCTACATTATTCAGTACAGTAACATACTGTACAGGATTATGGCCTAGGAGCAATAGGCTATACCGTATAGGCTAGGATGTATTAGGCTGTACTGTACTATCTAGGTTTCTGTAAGAACACTCTATGACGTTCACACAACGACGAAATCGCCTAACGACGCATTTCTCAGAACATAACCCTGTCATTAATCGAAACATGACTGTATCAGAAAACCGCTGTAACTCAACAGTATGTTCTTAACGAGCTGCAAATGTACCGACCCTCACGTTTAGCGAGAGAGGTGGGCCAGTAGCCAGTGCTTCTCACATTGCAGAGATACCCGTTTTCGTACTTCGGCCGGGATTCCGACCATTTATACTGATATTTCTCGTAGTTTCTCTCAGGTCCTCCAGAAAAAAATCAACATTAACACGTAAGAAGACTATGTATATATATATATATATATATATATATAAAGATATATAAAACATAAAATTGGGGCGCGTTCGCGTAACAATTTTTAGCGTGAAAAGCAATAAGTATAAAATATTATGAATGTGTGCCTGCATTCTTGAACTAGTTATCCGGCATGCAAATTACACTATTTGCGCCGCATTACGCTGCCATCTGTGGCCTGTCTAGCTCCTCCGTATGTTTACACATTCTCATAGACGATATAATTTTCTCAAGAAATTAATGAACATAAAAGTGTGTCCCTTTTGTTCTACAACGTTTGTCTGAAACATTACTCGTTCTGCGAAGAATTCATCCAGATATTAACACATCCCGTTACAGGCCCGATGTGGCCCAGAGGGTGGGTAGAGGTATGCTCTACTCTTCCATTACAGCAGCACTAGAGGGGGGTGAGGGGTCAGCGGCACGCCCCGGCCGCACTTTACCCCCGGGAAAGACCCGGTACCCATTGTACAGGAGGCTGGGTGGGCCCCAGAGCCGGTCTGGACGGGTGGAAAAACTCGTCCCCACCGGGATTCGATCCCGGGCCGTCCAGCCCGTATTCAGTCGCTATACCGACTGAGCTACCGGGCCCACAGATATTAACATAAGTGTACTTAAATTATCAAGTAAAGTACCCGTTATTCCTGTCACATTTTAATCAAACTTAAAATTTTCTGGGTACGTTTTCAAGGAATCCTCCAACACCAAATTTCATGAAAATTCGTATAGTGGGAACCGAGCTGTTCCAAGTGGACAGATGAACGGACATCGTTTAAGCTCAGACTCGTTTTTCGCAGTTTTGCGCACGCGCCTTGCAATAGGACACGACTGCTTCTTTCCACATTCATTCACAATCATCGCTTATCGGTCATCTGTCTACTGACATCCCAAATTTCGAGTTACTGACAGCCTCGGTAATAAACTATAAATCAAAACACGCCATGAAACCTGTCTGTCACAGAACCGCAGTACTGTTTGTTGCAGGCAGATTCCGTTACTTAAAGTTACCTGAAGTTAAATTAAAGATTTAGTGCAGCCACGAATCCCACGTATTTCAACTTGTGTTAAAGTTGACGTCGTTTTAACCACACTATATACACTGTCAAACAATCCAGCGCACAACAAAGTTTTCCGCTTGTCTACATTTGACACAGAAGCTTGATTTTCGATCAACTGTCTCCCTCCCCCCCCCTCTCTCTCTCTCTCTGAAAGCTATATAAAGTACTTGATTTAATTTTATTTAGTGAAAATTCTTTAATCTCTCTGAAGATTTTGGAGCTTCGTTTACGATTTCCGTTTGCTATCCTCCAAAATCTACTGTGGGAATTTACCCCTTGCTCCCCTTCCCATTCTCCTTTTCATCCTTCTCTTTCTCAATTTGGTGGTTCTTCTCTTCTCCTTTTCCTTATCATCCTTCTCTTTCTCACTTTGTTGGTTTTCCCTTTCTCCTTCTCCTTATCATCCTCCTCTTTCTCACTTTGTTGGTTCTCCCCTTTCTCCTTCCCCTTATCATCCTTCTCTTTCTCACTTTGTTGGTGGTTCTGAACGAACTCGTCAATTTTCCTTACAGCAGCTCCTGTACCGACCTCATCATCAAAGTTAATACAATTTTCTGTCTCAGTATTTTCGTACGTAGCCTGATTAAGCGACTTGTGGGGTTCCTCATTCTTTTTTCCGTTGGTTTCTTCATCATTAAAATAAATCTAGAGTTCTTTGAAGTGCGTCTCGAACATTAAATTGTTGGCAAATTCTTTGCAGTTGCACGACACTTTCACGTTTAAAAGAACTGTTCTCCCAGTAAACACACTGTGGTCTGTACTGATTTTATCGCTCTCACAGTAAACACCCTGTGTTCTGTACTGCTTTATTGGTCTCACAATAAACACCCTGTGATCTGTATTGTTGGTACTGTTCTCAAAATCAACATTCTGTGATCTGTACTGCTTGTATCGTTCCCACAGTTAACACCCTGTGATTTTTACCGCTTGTATTGTTCTCATAATAAACACTCTATGATCTGAACTGCCTGTATCGTTCTCAAAGTAAACACCCTGTGTTCTGTACTGCTTTATTGGTCTCACAATAATCACCCTGTGATCTGTACTGTTTGTACTGTTCTCACAATAAATACCCTGCGATCTGTATTGTTTGTATCGTTCCCACAGTAAACTCCCAGTGATTTTTACCGCTTGTATTGTTCACATAACAAACACTGTATGATCTGAAATGTCTGTATCGTTCTCACTGTAAACACCCTGTGATCTCTACTGCTTGCATTGTGCTCACTGTAAACACAGATCAATACCCAAACAGCGTTAATAACTAATCTTGCAAATGGCGCCACAGTGTGGGTTACAAAAGGTAAATAACTTTATTTTTAAATAATATCAAGAAGAAGCTCCGGCTTGAAATGGTAAAGAAATATTATTACATTTTTTTGAGTCCTTGTATTCTCTGCTCACCCTCCTGTAGGAAAGGTTAAGTCGCAATACCGAAACTTGTTGTACAGAATGCAGCAATAAATTGTTTCAATGACTACCTGCCACTTTTTCGTAATGCAATGTCCTTTTGCTGGGGGGGAAAAAACGCGATATGTAGATACGCACCATACTTTTGTGTGGCTGTTTGTATGGAGTTAGAGTCCAGTTGAAATGTGATGGCACACGGTGACGCACGGAAGAGGAAGTGAAGGGGAAACCGGCGAATGGAGTGGGTAGCCAGTATTCTTCACACTACTTCGGAACATGGTGTATTCAACATTACTACCGCCGATGCGCACAACTCGGCTGCCAGTAGTCGACTGAACTGACGCCCCCCGGCCGATTTAAATGGACTCGTCCGTTTCGCCAAAAGACGAAATCCGGTTTCTCTGAGTGTGCCATCACTTTTCAAACCCAGTCTACAGGGTAATGTCAAGCTTCCTGTACATACAAACACTTTCACGAAGGCGTGCTGGAGCGCGGCATTACATCGCGATCGTATACAAACTTCAGTACAATTTGGAGGTCACATTAACGGGCTTGTTCCCTTACATGCTCTCAAGGATGCTCTGGTAACTTTATAAGAGCCTTGGCAGTCTTCGGAAAACGTAGCGCGTTTTCTTGATTTCAAACTTTCGCCGTGTTCTGAATGCGGTATGCTTTCTTCTGGGTATTTCCGCGTCTGGATTTTATATGCCGACGTTTCGGAACACTCTGTTCCATCTTCATAGGAATGTAGGTATGAAGAATGACTAGGTTTCAAAAATGTTGGGGTACATCTACCATCACTTGGCTCACCCCGACACGCGCCATATCTCCTTCACATACCCGCCCGTAGCCCCATGTGGGTCGTCACCCTCCACAGCCTGTTTCTGCACTCCGACCCGCTCAAACCCTGCCATCGTCCGCGGTGGTCAAGTCGACTAAACGAATCGCGTTCGGCGCTGATCAGCCGAGCGTCCTTCGGTTATACTGACTGAAGTTTTCCGTGATTTTTCCTCAGTTGTAAGGCAAATGCCAGGGTATTCGATGCAAAGTTGAGGCACGGCCCGCACTCCCCTCCCCCAGGCGCGTCGGCTTCACCTAAGCGCCTGAAAAACGTCGCATACCTCCAGTTTGCGACAGAGCCAATCTGGGCTCATAACCCAGACAGCCAACGAACCAAAGTTTATCCCTCCCGTACTTAGCCCAGGGCACCCTAGGCCCTAGTCTTTGGCAAGATCAGTGAAGGCCCTCAGCCTGACTTCAAAATCGTTAGCGAAAGCATATTCCCCTGTTAGAGTTTAGGTGTCTGTTACTGAGTCCAGAGATGCGGTCAAACGCAGGAATGACTAACAGACAGGGGGACGTCTAATGCGCTTCGTGCAACTCTCCGCCCCCCATTTAACACTTTGGTTTGGTTTGGAAACCTACTCAATCTTCATACCTATCTGCCTATGATGATGGAACAAACAGTGTGTTCCGAAACGTCGGCATATAAAATTCAGACGCAGGGTAATTACCCAGAAGAAAGTATACAACGTAGCGTGTTTCATTACGAAATGTTCCCATCGTGTGTTTAGAGCAACACTCTCTTTATTGACTCGCTTCCTCTTCCACAGCGCTCCATTATTATTCCCATAGCTCAGGGAACGTTGAGTGGCTTCCACAATTGATAACCAACCTATAATATTTCACTCTATAACAGAATTATTTTAAATTACCTCAGAGCTCCATCATTGTATTCTCCTGCCATCAATCCTCATTTTATCCCTAACAGTGGTACCTGTATTCACAAATCAAGTTTCGGCTTGTGAGATGAATTAGAAACAATGCACATAGACCCTCAATGGATCACAACTAATTAGATTATTTAACACAATAATTTAACAATGACACATAATTCCTTTCTTATTCGTAAACCTAAATTAACCCTTATTCTGCTAACGTGGAGAATATGGTGAGATCCTAATAATGCCAGCAAATGACAGATGGGATTTAACTTGGCATTTAAAGGTTTAAAAGCTACCATGCTAAGGCAACAGAAAGATGGCCGCTTCCACATCTCCCTCGAAGTTCTACGTCCCACTCTATGTTCTTCTCCCATATTCTCCGCCAGTCGTATAGCGATTATGTTCACAAGAATTATATTAACCTTTAGACGCCTAACGTCAACTATAGTTGACGTACCGCACCGCTAACCTACAAAGTTGCATTTTATATATTTATTCAACAAATATAGGTACCGAATATTTTAAACATGGTGTATACTCTCCG
>Ga0123354_10018820_pt1 | contig 10842 bp, 9 predicted proteins | sample TergutLab28metaG_2_FD_97872 | JGI IMG/M metagenome (GOLD analysis project Ga0123354, IMG submission 97872) | Labiotermes labralis P4 segment gut microbial communities from Petit-Saut dam, French Guiana - Lab288 P4 | ecosystem: Host-associated > Arthropoda: Insects > Digestive system > Gut ... | reverse complement strand
TCATCATTGCTGATGTCCAAGCATTACATTTCTTTATGTCATATTGTTTGTGAAATGGAGAACTTGACATCTTATATTTGTTGGACCGTGCATCATTGTGATAGTTGAAGAATAAAAGACCAACTTGATGTCACTTGCTAGTTTATTTCACTTCTTATGTGCTCAACATGTTTCGGACATTAATACATCCATCATCAGGAGCTTGCGACTATTCTGTTGAATTACCACATTGGACATATTGTTCTTGGTTCAATGTGTGTTGGAGTTTCGGTGTGGTTGGGTTGGAGTGGTATCCGTGTTGCAGGCTGAAGCACAGCTTCAGCCTGCAACACGGATACCACTCCAACCCAACACGGACAACACATGTTGAACCAAGAACAACACGACCAATGTGGTAATTCGAGAGAATAGTTGCAAGCTCCTGATGATGGATATATTAATGTCCGAAACATGTTGAGCACATAAGAAGTGAAATAAAATAGCAAGTGACATCAAGTTGGTCTTGTATTCTTCAACTTGACATAATTGATATTTATTTAGACTATGTACCATTTGATGCTTGTCTAAAAATAATTCCTTAAAAAAATATGACTTCTGATATTTTTGAGGAGGTGCATGTTCTGTCAAAATATGCAGCTCTGACATGCGAACTATAAACATGCTTTTTCTTTAGTCTAGTTTTCGTATTTTACAACGAGAAAGATAAACATTTATGGTTTCATCCCATCTAAGGGCTAAGGGCCCTTTACCTGGTCAGTGATTCCAAATTTCAGTCACTGTTCTCACCTTTCCCTTTTCTCCCTTCTATTTACATTTCTTCTTCCTCTTCTCCTCCTCTTCCTTGCTCTACTTCCACCTCTTATTTGTCTGAAGTAATGTTCACAAATTGTCAGTAAAAAGGTGTCCATGTATGTGCCATGATGGCATATGGGAAAGTGGAAGTATCATTCCTTGTTTCTTTACCTTGACAGTAGGTGGAAGTGAGCCAATCTGGACACTTTTGAGAAGAAAAAAGCTTTTGTTGCTGTCAGAAATTGAATGATTCTGCATTTGTGTAACATGTTGCCTACCAAGACGTTCTGATATGTTTTCCATGCCTGTTATTAAGAATTTTCTGAACCAATGTGTATAAAAATAATGTACTTTGCTCCTTAACAGAAACCAACACTATTTCAAAGTGTGAAATCTTTCATGTCCTGCTGATGTCAAAATAACCCCCTGGACGCGACCGTGCATGTACCATGATGTAAGTATTGTTACTTTGTCCATTTTAGTCTGTGCCTTTCAGGATCCATGAGAGACCAGCACTAGGGTTAAACCTATAGATATTATGCTGCATTGTTAGTAAGTCCTAAAATAAATCAAGTGAGGGGGAACAACCCAACAAGTCAATGCATATGATTTTAGCTGCATAGTTTGCAGTAATTTGATAAGTGATAAGTCTGGATCTCAGGTTTAAAAACAGAATTTTATCTGACCCAAAGTCTGTAAAGGTAAAGCAGTCCAGTTACAGGCCTGGAGTGGCCCAGGGGGTTGCAGGAAGTTAAGGTTCCCAGATTTAATGACGACAGCACAGGATAGTAGTACGGTCAGCCTTACGCACCGGCCGCCTTTACCCCCAGGAAATACTTCTGGTACTTGTTTCTGTTAGAGGCTGAGTCGACCACAGGGCCATAGTGCGATCGGAAGTATTTTATATCAACGAAAAATCCACTGACACCATCTGGGATCGAACCAGCAACCTTCCGATTTGTAGCACAGCACCTTAACCACTGTGCTACCACGGTCCCACCCAAAGTTTGTACTTTTTTTTTTTTTAAGTACAAACTTTCCTAGTTACGTTATTAGTAATACATGTCGTGTAAGAGAGGGTGTTAGGTGGCAGTGATGCTGTATGCACTCTCCTGAAGTCCACGTATTTTGTGTTGTAACACATATCTTGGAGAAATATGTAACATCGGTATTTAGCTGTTGATAGCATGGGAGCGACTAACAGACCATCGAGAGGTAGGCACATGACATGTGGTATGGATGTAGACCGTAGTCATAACCACAAATCCTATATCAAGTATATTTTATGTCTTAATATCTATAAACATGTTAGTGACGTGAAATTTTGAAATCGGGAGTTCATATTCACATAGATACATCTTGTAGTTGCAGTATCGGTCAAATTACCAATGGATATGCAACATGTCAAGATAATAATATATACAGCATTATACAATACAAGAAATACAACATTATATCAAAGTTCATTAAACACAATTATTTAACATAAGGATAGAATAACATTACCGCAATGCAAAAATTCATCAACAAAATAAAAATGGAAATACTTCTTCAATGCAATCTTGAACTGCAGTTGAAATTGAATAATATAATTAATAAATCATGAATAATGCCCAAAGACAATTTATTAAATACCTTACGGGCAGAATAAGTAATGCCCCTTCGTATCGCTGCCAAGTGTAATATACCTAGCCGGAAACTGTATTTGTGGTACGATGCAGAGAATTGGAGCACCAAGCTGCATGCCAGCCACACAATCACACAATGTAGCCTGACATAAATATTACAGAATTGTATTGTTCTCAGAATTGGTAGTCTGAAATACGTATATCCTGCCACGTAGTGATCGTGGCTATTTAATTCCCGTTTTGTCACTTTGCGGTGTATAATATGATTTAGTGGAATCGAGTGGGCCGTTGCAGAAAGGAGCATTGTGACGTCATGATACCGCTCTTTTACGTCGCAAGTAGAAAACCAGATTTAATGTACTCAATGCCATATATTTTTAGAACGGGTTTGGGAAGAGAAAGAGCATGCATGCGGCTAGCCTTGGAACTCAGAACCGGTCTATATTATTTTTCGTGTTTTGCTTGCACCAATGCTTGTTATTTACAACTCTGTTAATCGTGTAAGGGCGTGTAAGTTTCTGTACGTACCACCAGGTTTAACATTAGAAACTCCACATTTTACCCACACATTGTATTTATATATTCCGTTTTATTCTTGCAATAAACAGCGAATATTGGCTTGAGCTTCCCAGTGGAAGTTCACTCTGTGTGAGATACAAACTGAATGTGTGTATACAATGCAGATTGTAGTTTTTCAAAGGGTTTATCAATATCATGTATGTTTCAGCAAATGTTTTGTAGGTAGTTACAATATCCGATGTTTTAAATTTACGAGCATAAAACGTACGAAACGTCGAAAGCAAGTGGATCACAATCCTGCTTCGTATACTGGAGGTTCCGCATTCATAACAGTCTGGAGACGTGCTATTCTGATGTGTTTCGTGATATTCCTCTCCCTCCAAGTAAATGCAATGACTGCCTCAAACAGGCCACGATCACTTCCTGCTTCATCCTTTCCAATGCATTATTAACTATAATCATGCCATTTGACTCCGTACAGTCGGAGCTAGTTAGATCGTCGTTAAATAAACAATACATGAAAATAAATAAGTAAAAAAAAATGTAACATACGTTACTAGATGTAGGGTTGCAAGAATTCAACGTTATGTAGCCTAATAAAAGGAAAATGCATCTTATAACACAAAGTGTTTGTGTAACAGCAAAGTTTGGTTGTACTGTACCTTGCACACCAAAATATAAAATTGTTGATCTCGACGTAGAGATTCTGAGATAGTATTCGACATTAATTGTAATGGTAGAACCCAAATGTTTGTGAAGTTAGTGAAGCTCCATTCGTGAAGGGAATTTGTGTCAACCGGAGGTAAGAAACTGTCATGAGGGACTTTTATTTCTCGAAAAGATTTTGTCATGAGCAAAAAAGAAAGTCTCAAAATCTGACATTACACACACACACACACACACACCTACAAGTGTTGTCAGCCTGGAAATGAACCCCCAGCTGTGGTAAAGCTGACATCCGTTTATAGTCACGGTCGCAAAAGTGCGAAAAGCGACTATTAGCCTCGCCATGTCTGTCTCCGTACGTACGTCCGTCCGTCTATCTAACCGGATGGAACCACTCGGCTCCCACGTGGCACAATTTCAAGGAATTTGTATATTTTAGGGTTTTTCGAAATCTGCCGAGAAAATTAAAGTTTCATTAAAATGGCAAGAATAACGGGTTATTTTATGTTTTTTGCAGCGTGCATCATAATATAATTATACAACATAAACCAATAAAAGGCGCCTTTTCTAAATTACGATTTTAATTTTTTTTTTGTTTTCTACATGTTTCGAAACCAAGAGTTCATCATCAGGAAGACGGTTGTATACACAGGTATGGTACAGCGTGCTTCGCATGCATCGTTATAAGCAGTCTTGTAGGTATCTTTCTACAAGTCGTACAAGACTGCTTATTCTGAAGCATGTTAAATACATTACATCATACCTGTATACACAACCGTCTTCCTGTTGATGAACCCTTGGGTTCGAAACATGTAGAAGACATCAAAAATAAAAAATCAATAGACTAATTTAGAAAACGTGCATTATGTTAGTTTATATTGTACAATAACGGGCACTTTACTTGAAACCCCATGTACATTTATATCTTGTGGAATTCTTCTTTGAATGACAAATGTTGCAGACAAAAGTTATAGAGAAAGCAAACACATTTCAAGTTCATTTTTTCCCCAGAAATCGTGCAGTTTGTTTTGGTGGGAAAATGTGGTGGAGGCAGACAGTTCAGCAATGACAATGCAATACGGCGTAGAAAAGATGCAGTTTACTCGCTAAATAACCAAGGCAAGAAACTGTACAAACACACATTCATGATATTCTTCTTCTTCTTAGGGTCCATCAGCTTATGCTCCGGATGCACCGCAGCCTTAGGTTTATTGTGCAGGTCATTATATTTAATTAGTACTTATTGCTTTTTCACGATAACAATGGTTACGGCAACACACCTCAAAGTTAAGTTATGTGTACAGAAAAGATGCAATTTGCATGCTAAATTACAAGGCAAGAAACAATACAGACGCACCCATAATATTTAATTAATATTTATTGCTTTTCCACGGCAACAATGGTTACGCGAACGCACCACACAGTTACATTATACGTGCATTGCCTGTCTTGTTATATGACAACAGGTATCCTCAAACCTGCTTGTAATTTAATTCCTGCGCCCTTCCAAAACGTGTAGATTGTCTTACGCCAGGGGTGCATGGGGCTAAGCATTCGCCACCATCTAGTACAGAGATTAATAACGAATGGAAACTTGCCCCCCACACCGTCCACGCATCAGCACCACATTTGCCTGCATGGCGTGCACAAAAGCAACTTTGTCACCGACAGTGTGTGTCATACCACGGTGTTAGTGACAGCAGGTGGAGGAAAACCAGACGTTAGAATTACTGCATCATATTTTGTGCTGTGTGCACTGAGTATCATGTTGTAGAGACTTTTAAGTTTCGTGTGTTGGCTACGCAAATTGCTAGCTGCGCGCCAAGTGGCCGAGTCCGTGATGTTTATAGTTGGCGGTTAGAGTGTGGCATTTAATAAGGTTGAATTTGTACACATGTGGGAAGAATAGTTGCCTGTTTATTTAATTGCAACCTGTCAAACGTTAATGGGGGACTTTCCACTAGGATTTCGGGAAGTCATTCCTGATCAAACCGTGCCTGATAAATGGAAAGAATTGACTTTGAATACAGGTTAGGTTCATGTTAAACATTCAGTTTTAAACCTGCAATCCGTATGAATTACACAACCATGAAAATTCGGGGCCTGTTTCTGTTTCTCATTATTTCAAGACAAGGCAAGTCATGTAAAGGTTGTGTTTGGATTGTGTTATTGGTACCGTATGACGATTGTGGAATTGAAATTTATAGGTAATGTAAGTTGCAAAATTTCTTTAAACATTTGCTTGCAAGAAATCGGGATGAAGTGCATTGATGTCAGTACGGAGAAGAGGCGCACTGCAAAAAAGGAAGAATCAGACCTAATCCAAATCACATTGTTAAGCTTTGTAACTCGTAATGCATTTTCCCAAAACACCAGCTTCATGCAGTACAAATACTAAGTGTTATGTACCGTAAAAGGCTGGTAGAAGCCTCTGGCAAGTGGAGCTACACTCAAGAAAATCATGGGTTATTCATGCTTTGTGTCAACACTGATAAATTTCCGAGGTTTCAGGTTCTTACATCAATGGTGAAGGCATGGATCTTCACTTATAAATTTGACACATTCAGAGAACAGTTCATTTTTAGCATACAGTTTTTCATCCTCATGCATCATCTAAGCATTACAAATGGTCGAGAATGATCTTAAATTCATTATGTCACCATGTACCTCAGTCATTTTTCACAAAAAACCACCATGGGGGTATACAGATCAGTTTTTAATGTCGTTTGATATTTGTAGAACTGTTGGATGACATTAAAAACTAGTGTTTGTATTGTTAGGGAGTTTTTTCATGTAGGACCAAAATGACTTTATTTCAGGTGGGACACAGAGCACATTGCAGGACATCAAAGTTCCAGAGAGAGCTGGAGGCTATTGTTATAAGGATTCCACGAAACATTACACCAGAAACAGATTTATTTATTGGTAAGTAATGTCACATTAGATTGTGTGTGGATTATTCCTGCCTACCCCAAGGTGAATTAATTCACAGTACTCAATACTCACTGGATCATGATCTGTGCATTGTGCTTGTGAATAAAGCCTGTACTTTCTCTTTGTCTCCATTTCTGTTTTGTGTTTCTAAGAAAATTTCAGATATGTTTTACGCAGGTGTGAAACTTGTTCTGTGACTCAGGCAAGAACTAAGATTGAAGAATCAATATATCTATCAACAAATGCACTTAATAAAATACAATTCATAACAAGTATTGAATTCCTACATGTTTTGGCCCCAGGTTATCATCCTTAGGTAGTTATAGAACAAAGGAATATAAGCCCAACATGTTACTGTAATAACTAGACTAACATGTAAGTTACTCTGCAGGGTTTGTTAGCTGGCATTCTAGTCTATTTTCCCTACAGTCATGGTACGACAGTGCCAGAAGGTGTTGAATGATATCTCTACCCGGTACACTGTGGGGCTGTATTGGGTCCCTGGGCATGCTGGAGTGCGAGGAAATGAAATTGTTGACAGGCTCGCAAGAGACACTTCTGTTCAAAGGTTTGTTGGACCTGAGCCTTTCTTGGGGGTCTCTAGGCAGAATATAAGAAGAAAGATAAAATTCTGGATGGAAAACCAGCATCTGGTATTGTGGCGTGGTCCTTGTAATACACAAAGACAGGCTCAAGAATTGATTTCTGGCCCTGACCTGGCTACAAGGGCCCAGTTATTGTTCTTTAATAGGACACGATCCAGGGTTGTTATTGGTCTCTTTACTGGACATAACATCTTGAGAAGACATTTATATAAAATGGGGCTGAGTAATAACTCCACTGTAGGATATGTGCTACTGAGGTGGAAACCTCATTCCGCATTTTGTGTGAGTGTGAGGCCTTGGCTTCACTCAGACATACATATCTGGGTTCCTTCTTTTTGGACCCTGAGGATGTCAGGAAACTAAGTATAGGGGCCATCTGGAACTTTGCTAAAGGAACAGGGATCCTCTAATTTAGTATAGAACATGGGGCACAAAGGGCCTGTCCTAATGCCTAGGTGCATCAGGCCTGGAAGGGCTTGAACCCAAATACCATTCCATTCAATTCCCTGCAGTCATTAGGTGGAGTCAGATAGCTTAGTTAGTATAACAGCTAGGCTGTGGCCTGCATGACCAAAAAATCGGGGGTTTTTCTAGTAGGGCCAAGGGGTTTCTCTCATTAATAAAGCATCTTATTCAGCTCTGGGACTAACCAGCTTCTTGTTCATTGGGCAGTGGCAGCCCTTTTCCAGGGTGTACATGGAACAGTAATGAATCTACCCACTAAACTGCATCTAATGCTGAGGTTAGAAGCATATGGAGCTGTATATCTACTCTGTCATGGGCCTAGGTCTTCATGTTGTGGTGCTTGATTAAGCACAGGGACAAATTTTTTTTTTTACTGTCATTGAATTGTTTCAAATGGTAGTAACATCATGCATGGTGTAAGCAAAAGGATGTGATGTTGACAGGCGGATATATCATGATGTCCTGGAGTTGGTTGAGCACAGTCTGGATGTCAACTTGGTGGGGAACAACATCCGCTTCAAGTTCCAGGATACCCCAGTGCTCGAGGGACTCACCATCCATGAAACATACAACAGTATCGTGGTGCTAGTAGCAACTGTGTCCAGTGTGCATCGACTGTCATTTCTACACCCTGATAAGATTCATAAACAGGTACAGCTCATCAGATTTGTAAGCTGGCTACTTTCACACTTCATGGTCTGACTTGGACGATTTATGATCACTCATGTGTTCAAGAAGTTTATTTCTATGAAACTCAAACAATTATCTCCATTTTCAAAACAGGCTGTTATTGATGGACCCTTTCTGGGACATGTGAATCTGTCAACACCTTGGCACCTGAGTTCTTAACAAATACTTTAATACTCTCCTGTCTGTATTTTGGTCTCATAAGTAGTTTTTTTCTGTTCAGCTTTCTCAACCAACATTTTTGATGATCATATATTTCTCTTTCATATTACATGGTCTTCCATTTCACCCTTCTTGATTAACCATTTGGTGACAAAAGATGACTTGCGTGGACACACAGTGTGGTGTTTAGAATACTGAACATCATCAAAAGTTGTTTGCTGTGAACATGCTATGTAGTGGGTGGTCATGTATATCTCAGGTCTTTTGTAGAGTACACTGGGCATTTAATCCTGGCACCAAGGGTTTAATCCTCTGCCTGGCAGGTGAATAGTGTTTGAGATGATGAATTGCTTGTTACAGGAACACTTGTTTGCCAACCATCCAGACCTGAGTATAATGTCCATCTTTGCTGAAGCCACTGCTAATGCTGCAAAAGATCCCACAACATTCCACATCATAAACAACACAGTGGCCAGTAAGTACCCATTGCTGTCATGGAGCCTAGTAATCCACATGTGTTCAACTCCATGGTAGAGGATTGTCCTTGAGCAGTTTATTATATCTAGCTGAGTAGACCCCTCGGCGATGTGTGCACATTGCTGTGCGTCCCTTCAACTGGTGGGTACTTTTCATGCAGGAAGCTTTAAAATACTTCTGTAAGACTGCATCTTAATTCTGAAATGTTGTATAATGTAATCAAATGTAATTTTGGTAATGTTTTTAGAAGGTAAATGGAAATAGAACAAGATATATTTGAAATGTTGCAGATGGTAACAAGGTACAAAATGTTTGTGTAACCACATTGGTGTGTGTTCAGGTCTTTGCATCATGATTTGTCTACTAACTTATACTTTCTACTTTTGATGATTCAACGTACCTTGTCTGAAAAAAAGTAATTTCCAAATAAATCATACTGTCTTCACACGTTTTTCTCTGTATTCTACCATTGTACACAGAATGGAAATGGTGCATCACAACAAAACTTACGATAGCAGGAGCAATTACATGTAGCAGTTGAAAGTGGTGTATATGGAAGATCAGTATTATTGTTGCTATTACTTCACAATGTATACTTTTTACTTTGTTACTATTGCACTTAAGGCATAAGGGGTTGAATGTTGCAGATACACCTTTGCCCCATACATCAGCATCATGGTTATCTGTGAATGAGGAGGCACTGTTTGCTCTGGCTTATAGCACTGGTCCCATTTTACTTATTAGAATGAACCCATTATCAGGCATGGTGGCAGTCAATGAACTCAAGCAGGAAACTATGGTGCCACGTTTCCTATCTGGTATAGCTGGCGCTTTGAGGTGAGTGTGTGTGTCTTATCATAGTGAATGTCTAAGGCTGCTCATGGGGCTGGGATGTCACCATAATATCATCTTTGTCCTCCTCCTTCCTCTCACGTGACTGCTGGTGCTGTTGCCACTGCTGGCATTTCCACCAGTATGGCTCATCCTTTAACTAAACCATGTTTGTTTTTGTCCATCATAACCAGTCCTCTTGCCTTATTGTTTCCACATTTTCAGTGTTCTGTTGTATACTTTCCTTCACTTGCTGTCTACACTACTTCTTTGTTTCATGCAGTTATCATGTCTGTGCATACTGAGAGGAAGAAGGAAGCAGTAATTGGGAAACGTGGACACTGAATGGTTGCGATTTCTTGTGACAGAGTCCTTCTTCGTATCTTTAACATTTTTGTTATTTTTCATAGACATTGTCTCTACCACTCTGTAAGTCCCCAAAGTTTATCTCTGTATAAAAACTGTAGTATTTTTTGTTACTTATTATATACTTGTTTTTGTGTATCAGACCCCAAATACAGTCAAACTCAGTTATAACATCATGCAAGGTACTAAATATTTTGTTTGATTACAAACAATTGTTGTAACTGAGTAGTATACGTTAGGGTTAACAGTGAGGAATTCATTAGTACCTCAGAATATCTGACACTATAGGTGAGGTGTTGCAATAAACCATTGTTGTTATAATGTGGTTATACTGTAGTTTTTGGATCAGTTCAGATATTTCTGGTCTGCAGCTTTCAAGGTTTGAATTTGTTTAACCCCTGTAAACAAAATGCTGGAATTTTATTATATTTGTCCAACAAATGCACAGTATATATTAACAATATCTGTTTTTTAAGCACTTTAAGAAACAGGTATTTTAAATGTATGTTGTGCATTTGTTAGACAAATATAGTACAATTCTACAAAATGCACAGTACATGTATCAAGAAAATGCTGGAATATCTTAAAGTGGGTTATGATTATATCCTGGTGTATATTTATGTTGGGTGTGTTTATCCTATGAGGATGTCAGTTGTAGCACAAATCTGTGCACTGTGAACAACAAACATTTATTGCTTCAAGCTTCTAGT
>Ga0123354_10018818_pt1 | contig 10843 bp, 6 predicted proteins | sample TergutLab28metaG_2_FD_97872 | JGI IMG/M metagenome (GOLD analysis project Ga0123354, IMG submission 97872) | Labiotermes labralis P4 segment gut microbial communities from Petit-Saut dam, French Guiana - Lab288 P4 | ecosystem: Host-associated > Arthropoda: Insects > Digestive system > Gut ... | reverse complement strand
AGAAAAGTAAATGACAGTATAGCGGAGAAAACAAAAGAAAGATGGCAAGGCAAGAGGATGCATGGACAATTCCCATGTAACTTAGACGAAAAGCTGGCGGACATTGAACAGTCATATCGCTGGTTAAAATCTGGTGACATCAAGGGAGAAACAGAAAGTACAATAGTGGCAGCTCAAGACCAAGCAATTAGTACAAACTATTTTAAGAATAAAATTTCGAAGCAAGAAACTGAGAGTAAATGCCGGTTATGTAAGCAACATGAAGAAACTATTGACCACTTAACTTCGGGATGTCCCATTCTGGCAAAGAACGAATATTTAATGAGACACGATAAAGTTTGTACACATTTGCACTACTCAATATGCAAAGCCTTAGGTATTGAAACTACAGACAAATGGTACACACAAATGCCCAAGCCAGCGTGTGAAGAGGGAGATGTCACAGTGTTGTGGAATCAAGCAGTACATACAGACAGAGAAGTTACAGCAAATAGGCCAGATATAATAATTTAAAAACAAAAAAGAGAAAAAAAATGCACACTGATAGATGTGGCAATACCCGCAGACAGAAATGTTGTGCAAAAGGAAGCGGAAAAGAAGTTAAAATACAAGAGTCTGTGTATAGAGATATAACGAATGTGGAACCTGAAATGTACGATTGTACCAGTAATAAATGGAGCCACTGGAATAGTAACGAGAAGCTTAAAGAAAAATTTGGAAACTATACCAGGAAAACACCCGATAGATTCACAACAAAAGACAGCTATACTTGGAACATCACACATAATACGGAAAGTACTGCAATGTGAAGCTTGAAGCCTGAGCAGTGGGGATCACCGCTGGTTCAAGAGAAGTACCAGGAAGCAATGCCTGTGACAAGAGACACACATATTGTATAATAATAATAATAATACATCTAACAAAGCATCCGAAAATGTTGCAAAATTAAAATTCTTGGAGAAAGATAGGAACAAATCAAACTTATATTCATATGGATGTTAAGTTAATTTTGGATGTAAATTCACGCAATACTCTCAACCATTCCATTCACAATCTTTTACCACCCCAATTACTGCATAGAAACTTGCCTGGATTATTGAATTATTTACCTCACATTTTTTTCATGTACAAGCTAGTAGATGCTTATTCAAGAGCTCTAAATCAGAAGTACCATACACATAACATGTCCTTGTAAAGGGCTTTTCCTAAGCAGACCACATTCATTTTTATTTAAAGAAACTGTTTTATTATGCAACCAATGTTCATCACATAACCACAACAGTACTTTACTGACTACAACCCAAATTTTTTTTAAAATTCTGTTCACATCTTTAACAACAAATTTCCCATTCAAATACGTTCTACACTATTACTATATCTATGTCTCAGCCTTCCAAGTAACCTTTAAAGAATATTTGTTTTTTTAATTCAGATCTACAATCATTTTGTACTTCCAGCATGAATGAATGCTACAGATCTTGTCCAGTGAGACAAACATAGCAACATAACTAAGTCCTACAATTGACACAATTCACCTCAGGTGGGAAGGTAAATAAAAATTAAATGACATGGAATAGACTGTGGCTATTATCATAGGATAATATAAAATGAGCCAGTCTGATAACTGGAAACCAAAATTGCCATACTTCAAGTCCACAAATGTATCACAAGTAAAACTGGCAATGCAATAAAATGCAAATATGTTCAAACGCCATTTACAAATACAAGCTGCAATACTAACCAATATAAAAATAAAGTCTAAAAAATGTTATAAAAAAAGAAGACCAGGTGTAGTAGTTTCCACTAACACCCTACCTCCAAAATATATACTTGAATTAAACTAGTTTTTCTCAATCAATTGCCATGACTAATACTATGGAAGGCAATTCTAGGAGGCATAATCAAACCAGTGTTGTTGAAGTTACAAGCTCAATCAAACAAAAACACAAATAATGTGTCGGAATGGAAGTTATACACAGTTTTGTACTTGAGCACTTCAGTGTAATAAAGTCACAGTAGTAATGAACTATATAGCACTGCCTGCATGCAAAAAGAACACTGACAGGCTATGGAAGAAATTACAGACTTTTACATTCTACAATACCTCTGAAAATTCATCAGCAGACTACTCTGTTAATTCATGTTGTAATTAATTTTATTTTCATTTAAACTTCAGTATGTAAAAACACATTAGTGTTTTAATGACGATAACCAAATTTTCCATCATCAGCAATCAATAAAAAATATTTTTATGTGCATAAACTTTCAGGTGTGGTTTTTTTAATACATCAGACATATATCCAAACACTGATGCTGCAAAGTTCTGAACTACAATTCCACCCAGCAACAAATTGTTGTTAATAAACAGAGTTTGTCCCAAAAGGACAAAAAGGTTTGTTTCAAACTTGTAAAAATAAAGACATAAATAAATAAATAAAAAAATAAGGATTAACTTAAACTTTAACAGTCAAAACAAAATCAGACCCTGTTTTCTAAATTCTTCTGACAGGACATTTTCCATTCAGTTTTCAACACTTCTTGCTCCTCAGTCATTGAAAAAATAAAACATCACTAAATAAAATAAAATAAAATATTAAAAGACTAGTTACAATACGTACAACTTGTGGCTCAACATTCCACTTTTAGGAGGATATTCAATTCAGATATCAGGTTTCAAATGACTGTATAAAATTTTGTTGTGACTTTCAATCAAAATCATGTATAAATTGAGTATTACATGTATTCTGATTTATGTTAACGTTTTATACAAACATGTATCATCCTTCACAAATTAATATTGTGATAGTTGCCACAGTTTCCGAGCTGACTGGTCAGTTAAATCATGAATACAGTAGAGTGATAAACTGCAGAATTAAACACGTGCACACCACTGCAATTCTTCACCCACCTGACACACTTTCCAAGTTAAGATCCTTTACATATGATCAGTTTTCAAATCTCATTCCATACAGATTTTTCTCATCCTCCTGTCAGATTCAAAAAGAATGTCACCAGTAAACAACAGTGTTGTTGAAGTCACAGGAACATACAATTATCTCTTATTTTTTAATCTGATAAGGAAATATGACATATCTGTTTTTTCACCAGCCTTTTTCATTGCAATGACACACACAGGTATTACATGTGTGCTCAATTTAAACACTATTACACAAAAATAAATATGGCAAGACTAAACACTTAACAAAAAAACAAGAACTACCAGCCTTGTAAAAGAAAGGTAGAAGTTTTGCTGTAAATAGCACAGCATTAAGTGTGTACATTATATTAATTACATCTGTAAAATATACAACAATTATACACACATGTTCACAGCAAAATATTTTTACCTTTGACTGATACATGAATAGAAAGATCATGCAACTGATCACTGTTTGCACTTCAATGAAATATGCACAGTATTATTCTCTGAAGCTGTGCAAGTTAATAAGGCAAATAGAGAAGAAGACAAGCATCCCTACTGCAATGAGATGGGTTTGCATGTGTAATCCATACTTCTAAACACTGTAGTAACAGTTGTGCGAGCATACCATCCCTTGGGATAAATGTCATGAAGTTATTATACACTTCCTACAAAACAGTTCGTAATTTTTTAACTCCAAGCATCCTACATATTTCCACATCATGGTACTGTATGTCAGACAAGTGTATTCAATAAAATTTTTCAAAATGCAGAACAGAAATGAAGTCATTTGCACACATCACAAGACTGATGATAATACATTCTACATACACTGTAGTAGGCATAATTCACTGAGTTTCTTTTCATTAAGCAACTCTTAACTTTCACATCACCAACAGACACACAAAGTTTAAAGTTAAAAAATGTGGTAACAATTTTGCTGGAAGTGAAATATTTTACCATTAGAATTAACCTTTTGAATGGTTGAATGGTTTCACACTTTTTCAGTCATCATCACAAGACTTCATCTACTGAAAATGTGGAGGTCATTGTCTTAAATACAATTCGATCTCACTTAGTGCTCTTCATCTTTGGGTTGCTTTACTATTATTTCACACAATGTGAAACCCATTGGGTTAACAGCTGCAAGAATACTGTAATATGATATGAATGACTTTTGTGATCTATTAAGTTTAGTAAGTTTTAAATCTTGGTGTAGAGCTCCCTGCGGATGGAAATAGTGATGCCAAACCCTGCAGGAATGATACAGAGCTAAATTTGTATGTATAAAAGGTGTGTTTGTTGGGGTCATGAATGAACAATTTAATTTAACTAATTAGGAGTTCCAGTGACATTCTGGTTCCCAATTGAGCACAACTGTTGCAGGACAGTAATGATACTGTGCAGTATGAACAGCCCTTTCCTTCACAAGGCTGATCAAATGCGGGCATAAATACCCTTGGTTTCTCTCAAAATAAGTTCCTCCAACACAATACCTTACATTCTAATTCCTCAATGTAAATAGTTCAAAACTGATAATGTGAAAATGGCACACATGGAGTATGTTCAAAGGCTTCACAGTACTTTATATGAACCAGTAGACCACAATATTTCCTATTATATGTGATCAAACACTCAAGTACCAGGAATGATGCTCGTACACAAGTATGGTTTGGTGCAAAAGCCATTTGTAGCTGGTTTCTGTTACTTCATATTATGACCAATGGGAACTGTTGAAAAAAAAATTCTAACCCCCATTCACGCACATGAATTCCAAATTTAATTTGTATTTTCCTGTTGCCACTCAGCCGCAACATCAAACTTCAAGACTGTTTTAAAAGTCAGCAAAACAGCTACAGAAACAAACAAGATGCTTGGAATGTTCACAGATATGAAGCACTGTCTTGTATGCATGTCTTTCAATGGTTTATAGTGTTCAGAGAGAGATGTGAGAACTCTAAATATGATCCAAGGAGTGGGCAGCCATCAACTGCTCAAAACTTGGGAACAGTTGCAAAAATTCAGAATCAGTGGCCAAAGGCCATCACGTAACTCTAAAGGTGATGAAAGATCATCTTCATAATAAACAGGAGATGATTCCTCACATTCCTCAAGAAGATTTGGGAAAGAAGACCTCAGCAAAGTACGTTTCACAGACTCAAGGATGAGCTCATGTCGCCATGACAATGAAGTGATTCCTACCAAATTTTAGCATGGTGATTACGTGTATCTGCCATCCACCTCAACAGCAGACCTGTTGTAATCCCTAAAGTGAAAACTGCTCTCAAATTAAGAATTCAGAACATCAAGGGTATCATAGACTTAAAGAATTTAAATCAGCCCCCCCTGGACACCATCAGTAACAGTTGTTCAAATTTTAGAAAGAAGTGTGTTGCAGTCAAGGGAGATTACCCTGATTGAATACACAATAATTTTCTTTTTTTTTTCAAGCATATCTACTCATTAAGCATCAATCCTGGAATTTTATTGCTACACAACTTCTGCTGTCAATACAGCATCATTAAGTAACCAACTGAACTTCTACAGTTCAGGACTGTATTTTGGTATATATAAAAATAATGTTTGGTGACACACTCCAGATGCTGCTACATAACCAAATCAGTAAATACATTAGCAGCTCAGATTGTTAAGTACTGCCTGTGTTATACTTCGTCCTGCAGCATGCTTCCTTTCCTGTGTTCACACAAGGTTTAGGTATCATTAAGATCTCTTGTTGGCTTCATATAATTATAACTTTTATTTATCATCCTTATGCACAATGATATCAGTTATCAATGTCATGGACACAAATATTTCAAAATTGGGATTTATAATCTCACCAAGTGAGGGAATGTATGTACTTCAAGAAACATCCAAAGTGTTACAATTACCCTTATTTTTACATGTAAATACATGGAAGAGGACTCTCACTCATGACATTCCACTTCAACATACTGTAATGTTTCATTTACATAAAAATAGTTAAATATTTTCAAAAACGCTTCCTCCAGTCTTATAAGCATACATCACCAAGCTGGAAAACCCAGTTTACATGGGTCACACACCCTGTCCTTCAATACATTCATAATAATTCAGCTACTCTTTGTTTTATTTCTTTTCACTAGGTAAAGTTATACATTATATATCAGTCCCAGGATTGTTACTTTTCTAGTAATTCTTTTGATTGTCTCAGATATTTATGGCATTTCATCTTTAAAATACTGAAAATTATAGGCCCTATTGGTCAATATATACTGTACATCACCCTGTTTTGACAACCCACCCACACCCATGCCTTACATACATGTGCTATGTCCACTCAAAGAGATATAATACAGTACATGAATATACACGTAATTAGCAATAGTAGTGCAAAATGAGGTAATAACTGACATTAATTTTAAACAAATGCATGATTCCTACTCTTGAAAAAAAAATGTTAATTTCCCCTAAACAAATTTTAAATGTACAATCCAAGAGTCAGAAGTATAAGATACTCATTGTTACAATGGAAAGATCAATACACTGTATTTCCCCCTTCATGAGATGCTACAAGTGATAGGATGCATCACATAATTAGCAAAGGATTATTAAAGATTTAATAACCTGCTTATGTAACAAGTCATCTGTATATTATGTGTTAAGACAAAGGGTAAATTATGGGGACATTTTAAAGGGTAAAAAAATGTATCTTATGAGGAGGGAAATATGGTACTCTTAGTAAGGAGAATCCAGTCAATGATGAAATTTCAAAACAGAAGACAGAAAAGAAATCTGTATAAAACCAATGTGAATCACATTGAAGATAAAACAAGCTGTGGATCTACGGTGACTCAAAATTTTTCTGAACGTAAATCTAGGAAAAGGTCCACATTGCTAAATGTCTAATGTACCAAAACTATCATTGCAACACAAACCTATAGATGGAAATCAACACATTATGCTGAAGTGACTGGATATGTGCATGGCCAGTACTCAAAGTTCTGTGTTACCAGAATGGAGATCAAAACATCATGCAAATATCTAGATATATGCACTGCCAGTATGCAAAGTGTGTGTTAACAGCTTACAAGTTTTAAGTTACTTGTCCACTGAACAATGTGAACTCATATTTGTCTATTTAAAATTACTACTTAATTCCTCATCAACTAAATTAAGTTCCCAAACTGCAAAATTGCAACATAACTTAAAAAAAACCTGTAGTGATACACTAAATAAGTGATGATTGTTAAAAAATTATTCTGTCATCACTAAAAAATTAACGTTTATTTAACAAGTCTTCATTTATACGAGCAGCTAAGAGTATCGGAGATGGCAACCATTCTCTTATCAACAAAACATGAACCTTCATTGTCCTGGAATAAAGAAATTTAAATCCCCCAGTACTATTGAGTTAGCAGCAAGATTTTAAGGTAACTGTATTTTCAATGAAAAAATGTGACACTCTGCTAGTTGAAATGCACACATGCATCATAATAGTAGTGAAATGCAACAGTTAATCTGATGCAATTCTTTGTATGCAGTACCAAAATCATAATTATACTAAGCCAACACACTAGCATCTTCATGACAAAATATATCAACTTTCATGGATTTACCTGTCTTAAACACTCTAATGCTTGCACTTAACCAGTGAGAAGTATCTATTAAAATGCCCTTACTCAACTTCCTAACTTTACAAACAACATTACTACCAATATACTTACACCACCCAATTAAAATAGTCTGCATTACAATTGGGTTAAATACAATTACATTCATAAGTGGACTGTTCTATGCATGGTCTATTATACTGTGCATAGATGACTAAAATTTAATGTTACCAAGCCCAGCTGGTTCTCATGACAAAAATCAGGTAACTATAATAAAGTTCTGTACACCATGAAAGCTAGTACAACCCCCTCTGAAGCATCACTCATTTGGATACATTTTATGCTACTTACAACCATTGACATGTAGTGGCATGTTCACTTACAATTTCCTCTTCTAGTTGTGGAGATAACTGTACCAGTCATAGTTTCTTCATTTCTCATCACTTATTTTTTTGCAACTACACCAGTGACTTTAAAAGTAAACAAACTGGACAATTTCCTTCTTCTCCATTCAGGAAATATGCAATTATGAGTAATGGTACTGCAGCAGCATATAAATGGGGCAGTGGTCAATATCTGCAAATACAGTAACAAAGAAAATGTTATGTATCTTAACAGCTTTCATAGCAATAAAATTCAGTCAAATTTTTGCAGGCTGACAGCCATACCAGGTGGTTCAAATTCACCAACATTTCACAGACCAACTCTGTCTCCAGCATGAGAGTTATGATATCAAAATCCTGATGATAAAGACACAGTCAATATCTGAAACATTTCTGTATATGAGCCACCTGATGAGGCTGTCAGCCCAAGAAGATTTTATAGAACAAAATGTCTTTAACATCACAGTCAAACTACATGTCTGAAAATCCATACTGATTTTTAATACATGCTTACACTTACATTAAACATGCTGTATAATGGATGATATTAAAAACCATGGTGATATCATATTTTTCATTCCATACAAAGCTATAAATAACCACCAAGTTTAAAGGGTCTATTAGTCTGCACATTTAAATGTACATGTAAACAAAATCTCAATTTTCTTGTTTAACGTTACATCATTATAATTCTTACAAGTCATTTCAGAACTCACATTAACAATCTAACATGCTCTAAAATTTATAACATGGAGCCATGCTTCCAAACTGCTTAACTTTTTGGCAACTATATCATATGATTAATTGTATGACTTTACTTTAAGCTTTCCAAGTGATTCACCATCAAAGCTGCTCCTTTCTTCAGTTTGCAGTACAGCACTGGGCTCAGCTAGGGGAACTTGCTGCCTCCATATTATGGGTCAAAGTGATATACAGAAAGTGTTTAAGGCATATAAGCAGGAGGTCTTGTTGGTCCCAATGGCTCACATATTCCTGTATTTTCCATCATAAAATTCTTTGGCTACAAACCATTTCCACTTTCCCTCTATACTGCACAGCCGCAAAGCAAACTTATGTTATGGAAGAGCCTGATGTCAGGAGCACTGACCCTTCCATCAAAATCCAGGCTCACAAAAATATACACAGTTCTCTCACATTATAATTCAAGCTCAGCTTAAAAATTGCGTAACAGATCTTGCTGTGTGAGTTCATGTACCTCATCAAATGATGATATTGAACTATAATTAATTACTGTGATATAGTTTCTTCTGCTACCTGCAATGTACATGCCTCCTTCCCCATGTTGCATACAGACATTCAGAAGTTGTGGGATGTACAAAGAAATTTAGTTGTCTTGGGGAGGCTCCATAGCACATATGACAGCTTTCATAACGCTAGCAGCAGCTAGAGCAGCGTATGGCTGCCACTCTGAGCGACGAGAACCATCACCACGATAATCTGCCACACCACGAAGACACAAGAAACTGTCACGACAGTTCCCAAGTACTGAATCTAGGACAGCATCCAATTCCGAGTCAAACACCAGAGCACCACATTTTGAGGAGAACATTTGCCGCAGTCTATCGTCTCGTGACACAGCTCGTCCTGATGCTACTGGGGATAGGTGAAGAACTGGACAACCAGTCTCCCTGGTATAGTAACAAAATCACAACAAAATTTCACAACAGCAAAACATATGTCTGAAATACATATGACAATGGTGTACTGGAAGAACAAGACAACCAATCTCCCTGTCAAAATAACAATATTAAAACATGGTTTCAAAGTGCAGATACAAAAACATATGGCAGTGCTGTAGTTGAAGAATTAAACAGTCACCCTGTCTTTGTAACAAAATAAAAACAAGGTTTCAAAATAGGGACACAAATGCCTCAGATAAACACAGTAACGCTGCAGTTGCCTTAACCATTTCTGACATGATGACAATGAAATGTGCAAAAATGGCCATATTAGATCCAAAATGTTTGTATGTTTATCTTTTCTTTACATATGAAGGTAAGAACTGTTGAACATCATTTTATAAATTTTTATCAGAAATTTTAGTGAACATCATTCATCGACACATTACAACTCTGGTTAAAATCAAACAGTAATGACAGCCACATTACATGAAGTACTTACATGCATTTCTGCACACATCTCAAGCATAATTCAGAACAATTTATCAAAGAGAAAAATGAAAAATATTTCATGAACCATACACTTTTTCCATTAGTCTTTATGCTTTTCAAGGTAACTAAACAAAACCTCTTTTTAGGATGTGCCATCAAATTTTACATCCATTTGGCTCATATGTTTGTTCAATGCTACAACTTCAAAAGGTGCCACTCATAATTTGCAAATCTCAAAGAAAGACAGTGAATACATCAGAATAATAACACTAGGCTACATTTTCTTACTTCCTGTAAATACAATTTTATATTGTTGTGATTTAGGAACAGTACGCAGAAAATGTTACAAAATGCTTTAGGATGTGATTCACATATTGTAATTCAGCGGTATGCAGATTTTACAAAAACCTAGAAGCCACCTCAAAATTGTAGGGTGCGAGCACTGTGAAGGTATCCTTCACAGTGCTCGCACCCTACAAGGCAGTGCCCCACAACCGCTACCAACCACATCCAGCAGAACCAGCGCAGCACACCACATGCAGTAACATACGTCTTGTTCTCCTGAAGATGGGCATAATGATGCCCGAAACATGTTGAAAAATTGTTAAAAATAAACATCTAACTGTTGCATCTTGTTGGTTTTCTCTCTCACTTCACAATTTGCTCACGATGCACGGTCACAGAAACCTAAAGATTGCTCAACATGTTTCAGATGTTAATACGTCCATCTTCAGGAGCTAGCGAGTACTTGTTGTGTTGTGTAGGCTGACTTGAGGCGTGCTGGTGTTATGTAGCGGGATTGTCTGTTGGTGATGT
>Ga0123354_10018815_pt1 | contig 10844 bp, 6 predicted proteins | sample TergutLab28metaG_2_FD_97872 | JGI IMG/M metagenome (GOLD analysis project Ga0123354, IMG submission 97872) | Labiotermes labralis P4 segment gut microbial communities from Petit-Saut dam, French Guiana - Lab288 P4 | ecosystem: Host-associated > Arthropoda: Insects > Digestive system > Gut ... | reverse complement strand
TGTGTGTGTGTGTGTGTATTTCCTATGACGCAGAAACTGAACTTGGACGAACATCAGTCTAAAAAAGTTTAAGTCTGGCAGATCGCCTTAATATTCGCGAGAAATTTGCATTACCAGTGATTTAAGACGTGATGCCTAGCATTGCATTAAAGTTTTGAAGCCCAGTGGTACCTATGTATACCGCCTGTTTAATAGTTAGAAACTCTGAAAGCAGGCCACGCAGTGTTATGTGTTTCGTGTGAATCGCGCAATGAATAACGGTCATTTCCGTTTACAACAGTAGCCTGCTGGTGTTGGTAGTACGCACGGAGTGTGTCCTCTGAAGTATGTAATGATTTCTTGTGTATTATGTACATGAACTTCGGGCCCAGTCCTAGGCCGTGCTATGGCTGAGGCGCTTAGTCGCCTACCTCTGACCGTGGAGTCACGGGTTCAATCCCCGTTCAGCCCTTGACAGTGTAGTAGAGGACTAGGTGGTACTGGGACAGGTATTTCACACATTACGTCAGTTTTCTCCACCAGTGCCCCATATTGATCTTCGTCCTCCTGGTATACTACAAGCGGGCGAAGCCTGAGAACTTTCTAACAAGACATTGTTGGTTTAGATCTGGGGCCGCACTAGACGTTAAAAGTATTTTCAAATAGTTTTTATTTCTGGACTCAGTTTATTAGTAGCCAGCCTGTCAAAACGGAGACCCCGGTTCAATCCTGGCCCAGCGCATGTGGTATTTGTGGTGGACAGAGAGACACTGCGACGGTTTTCCTTTCTCATTATCATTTCGCCAGTGCTGCACATTCATAGTCCCGTGCTACTGTTATCGTAAGGATAGGCCGGCGGATCCTTGGATACTTCAGATAAAACAGTGCTGTTCTGGAACGGGAACGTTGTACAGAGACACCATTTCATTTAATGCAGGCTTCGAAGCGTTAATGGTATTTGTTTCCTCACTTTGAATTTACATCACAACATATACGCAGCAGAAGGCTGAAGTTGTGCTCTACACCTTCAGTCGTTTGTGCTTCGAAACGCACGGTTTACCTTTCGGGTTTATTGTGTGAGATTTATCTCATTCGTGCACCTCGAATTTTACGATTTTGAGGGTTTCGTACACCATGTAAGCCATTTGCTGGTTGGGATTTGAGGAATCGCATTAGTTAGATGGCAAGAGGTCATAGGTCCTAGAACGAATATGTAACTTGCCAAATGGAGCAGAGTCACCCCCGGGCATGGGCGCAACGTTGAGGGGAGGGGATCTACCATACCTCTATTCTTCGTAAAACGCAGGTTTTTAATTTTTTGTCTCTACGCCACCCACACAATCTTTCAGAAAACATTTCTATTTTAATATGCCCCTCTTCGACTCAGTAGCGAAAAAAAATTCTTCGGAAAAAAATATTTTAGAGGCATTTGACCCCTCCCTTGCACTTCCAAGTTACGGCTATGCCCTTGAGAAGCTCAACTAGTCAAGGAATTTCCCGCATGTTATAGAATTATAAGGTTCATTACCGTGGTTACAAAAGCCCGCCATATGTTCGTGCCCGGACGCAGAAGATTCCACTTCACACCTTACCATCCACTTTGAGATGTACTGTAATATTCTCCCCATCTCCGCCTAAGTTTTAAAAGTGGTCTCTTCTCCTCATACCTTTAGATCCCATATGCATTATTTTGTGCTCCATGCATCCCACATGCCCCGCGTATCTCATTTGTCCTCCTTTTGATGATCCTAATTTGTAATATTTGCCGAGGTGTAAAAATCATGAAACTCCTCGTTATACAGTTTCCCCAGCCCCTGTCTCTCAAATACAATTGTTCTCCTCAGCACTCTTTTCACGAGTACCCAAAGTCTATGTCCTTCCCCTAATTTGAAGACCAATTTCTTAGAACGGATAAAATAATTAATGCCTTTTTATTGCATTAACGCTTAAAAACCTAACTAAACATCAGATATACTCGAGTAAAGAAACTGGTGAGAATTTGTGTTCGTGAACTTGAAACACGCCAGCAGGTTGTGGAAAGTGTTATCTCTAGCTATATTATGCACAAATTATAATGCTGTTAGTAATCCATCTGTATTTTTATGTATGCTTTATTGATGTTCAGTAACTCCTAGAAGATAATTAAGATAGTTGGAAACATTTTGCGATTATGACAAACTGTGTGTAAAAATCTAATTTTAACATTAGTGCATTTGTTGGTTTTACTGTGTGAAATGTTTATTAATGCACGGACATGAAGAACGTTAAGATTATTCATATTGCGTTTGCATTGTCCACTTGCTTAGCAAGTCGACCATATCAACAGATTGGTTGGGCGTGTTTTAGCAGTGTATACCATTAAGGTAGGGCTCTTAACGTCTCTCGACCGGAATCCAAATAAAGTTTGGGAGTAAGCTTCGCCACCCACAGCTCAGTATGGAATTAATAGCATTTTCATTTTACTTATGTTGCTGCTTTTTGTATATTAAGTATATTGTTGGTACAAGATATAATTAAGCTGTTAGAAAGTTAGATACTTTTACATAATGATATATTAGAGCTTGATTAGTAATTAGTTTATTAGTTGATGCTACACAGTAGTTTTGTAATAGCAGAAATATTAGAAGGACTGCACAAAATTGAAAGAAATATCAATATATTCATGTGAACTCTAACTAAGCGCTAGCTTTGAAATTCTTTATACCGTGATAATGCGGTTTATAGGCTGCATCTTAAGCCTTTGTCGGCTTGAAGCAGGTTTTGTGGTGACTAGTGATTAAAATCCTGCTTCATACAAGTATATTGTAGAAAACGGTAGTAAAACTTCCAGAACCTCATTTCTTACATTTTTTATGTTATTCATTTCAATTCACAACGCACCAAGTGATATTTGTTTGTGAAAATTGTACCTCAGTGTCTCGTCGTTTCGAATCTCGATAAACTGCCCTTTAATGCCAGTTATGCTCGAAATGTCATCATCGAAATCTTCGACGTCAGTGACAAATGGGTGGCACATCCAGCTGTACTTGTCGCATACTCCAGGTTTCAACAGTTAGTGCTTCCCATTGTACCGCGATAGCATTTTTTACGTCCGGAGATTAAACATATTCACCTTCCAGAGGGAAATCTGATAACGGAAGGACTCCGTCTTGTTTCGTTTTACTTTGCTGTTTTGTAATGTCTGCTTCTCTTTCAAGGCTGTCGACTTCTTCGTTAACCGCGTCACTATCTGATGCATTGATACGTTGAATTATTTGATTCTGGCAAATATATCTGAAAGATAGGCTTGTAGGGCCAGAACGTTAGAGACACAGAATCCTTTTTTTCTGAGACAGGTTGAACCTCATTACCACTGTTGGACGACAGGAGTGTTCTTGTGCAGTGGGAGTGAATATCTGAGCACATGTGCCTAAAAAATACTCTTGTTTAAAGACATGGTTTTATAAAAGTATACAGCTTGAATGACCTCTTTCATCTAGACATAACCTGTCGTCCGACAGTTTCCTGGAAGCAAGAGTCTCCCTGTAGATGGGGCAATGAAAATGTTTCACCTGTGAACTTCCTTCTGGCACAAAAACCTTAGCATGTTCCAAGCTTTGCCAGTGCACCATCATTCCACAAAATGAGACGCTGATTGCAGGTTAGAGCGTCTTGATTTAAAACTTGTGTGTGTGTGTGTGTGTGTTTGCAGATAAATCTTCGCCTGCTGTAGTGGTAGTCACTGATCAACAAAACTTCTTCCCTTCTGTTAACCTTGTACAGCGTACGTATGCTGTTACTGTGCTTCGTCGCGCACCTCAACTGTCGACTCACTGCTCTGGCACACCACGTGTGACATTACGCTTTTCTGGAAGGACATTTCAGTTTATTAAGAGGCCCATGGCGGCGCACCGTAAACGGCATGGCCACCCATTTGTAGATCTTGACGTATAGGCCAGTAAACCCTACATTAACGTAACCACGGTTTTATTCACTTCTTAGAAGTTTATCACTGAATAACATCCGAGGTTTATTAACACAGTCTACTACGCTTTTGACATGAGTTTATTAATTTCATCTCAGAATAATTCCTCCCTTCCCCTTCCGAAATTGGTTAAATACGTGTCTAATTTTTAGGTACGCGGGACAACAAACTTCAGTCCTATGAATGTGACCCTAGCGGAAGCAAACAAGGTTTGTGATGGAAATAAAGTTTCAGAAGGAGTTGCCCAAACCTATAGAAGTCAGTTCATCATTTTTTGTTACTATCCTCTTCAGGATCACATTTACGTTTTTGTGATTTCAGTGATGAATTTTATTTGCGGCAGATGATGCTTGGACGAAAAGAAAAGCCAGTCTCCTCATTTCTTAACCTGTGTACAGATCATATGTAGGTCACACTAAACAAATGATCCGTTGCAGAGATATTTCCTTGAAATTGGATCATAATTGATGTAACTTAAATATGTGTTTAATGTATACAATTTTCGTACTGGATCTTTTGGAAAGGGTGGAAATTATGTAGCCTATTTGTTGTGTCGTCTTTTCAGGAACTCTTCCAAGGACTTACTGGGGATCACTGAGTGAAACAAAGCCACTCCCAAATGAGGATAAATTACGTACATAGCTCTTCAAAAGGGGGCACTTCCGCGTAATCTACCACGCACCGTGTATGTCGTTTTAAAAGACGAAAGTACACAATATTAATTAAAATAACCGGCATTCAAAATTTTCGCGATAATGTCGCAGACGCTGTGGCGTTGGCATGACGTCCTGTTTCTGCATTTTATCCACGAGTAGAGCCTGTAGAAATAAGATTTTTGTACATCCAGTAGTAGGCCTATCCGTCGTCAAGGAAAATTTGTCCTGCGGGAGTTATGCTGCGAGTCTGAGAGTTAAGAGAAAAGGAATGGCAGAACGAGTTTAGATGAGACACATACGACAAGGGAGTAAAATAACGTGTCCCCACCATAAATATTCATTACGTCCGTCTACGGGTTTGGACTTCTAAACTACATAAAACAGAATGAAGAGGAAGAGTCAGGAAGAAGACAAAAATACAAGGTCCGAGGAAGCTAGGGACGTCCCTTAACTATTTAACTTGTGCTAACTTTGTATTCTGCTATTGTAACGAATTCGACCGTCTCAGCAAGCCGACATTTATAAATCAAGGTGTGTTTGGTACAAGCGACCTGTAAGTTTACACCAAGCAATAAAAAATTGTAAGAAACAATTTCATTGGCTATGGAATGCAGAGCGAGAGTAATTTTTGCTTCTAATAACCTTTCTGCCCTTTAGTTTGATTTGGTGGAGGGGATTTGACGGTGGCCGCAGTTTGCTGTACCAAGTTCAAGCAAGAGCTGCCAATTAAAACTTTAAATTTCATGGCGGCATTTGGTCTTATTCTTAAGATGATTAATCCCGTTGTGTTGTAAACAATGAAACAAAAACTAACTGTTATATTCGTCGAATACAGCTTATATTTTAGTGACACAAAACCCAGCTTCATGTACACATTTCAGCTTTTAATAAGCGATCATCAGGCTGTGGATAAGAAAGTAACAGTATTAACATTTACAACTGCATCTGTATAATATATTATGCACCGTCAATACACAACATACATCAAACAAGATGCAGTAATTACAATTAGGTGATATTTGGCTACATGTTTCGGCCGTGACCGGCCATCTTAAGGCCAACTAAGAGCAACAATTAAGGTACAGTAAAAATATTACTCAATGGGATCCCATTCCGTTCACATTAAACCTTGATAAAATATGAAAATTCTTACTTAAGATTAAAACAGTGGAATATTATAGTAAAATGGTAAAACTAAATCTTCCTGCACTGTATTCAGGCCTCACGTATGAATGATAGCTTGGGGTCTTAGCTGTACATCATAGAAAAGAAAATATCATATCTTGCCAGTAGGGTATGCTTGAAGGGAATGCTCTGATACAAGACAGATCTGGCAATGTGGCTTGTACGGTCAGGGAATCCTTAGACGTAATTTTTTAATTGTTAATTAAAAATGTGAATATTCGCATTATGTTGAATGGAATTATGGAGTGAACTGGAATAAAGTGAAGTTCATCTTGTAACCTGGCGCGAAGGCCCATGGGGGAAGCATAGGTATAGCTCTGCTCTTTCTGTAAGCTCGACGCTAGATGGGAGTGGGTGGTCAACACCACGGCCGTGCTGCTGTACCCCCAGGCAGAGAGCTCCGGTACCCATTGCACAGGAGGCTGGGAGGGCTATAGTATGAAGTTATTACTTATAATATGATTTAATTCTATAAATCGTTACTGCTGTAAGAATAAAGTTGTTGAATTTGTGATATGTATCGTTGTATTCCGAAATGAAGCACGTCACTCGCTGGTGAAGTCTCACTGCAGTAGACAGTGGTACTCCCAACTTTGTAGAAACATTGTTAATTACGTGATGAGGGTTAATGAATTTACTTACAAACGTCATAAGGTTAAGATTATGTTAAAACAATCAACGGTCAGTCCCAGGTTTATATTAGAGTCTGATTTATTACCCAGTGCTCCTTCTTTTTCTTATTCTTTGGCGCAACAACCCAAATGTGGCCTAGGCCGCCTCTTTTGCGGTTTCTAGATCACACACAGACACACGCGCGTTAGGACTTCTCTGAAGGAGTAGCCATGGATTACTGATTACGAAATTCGTTCACTCATCGGTTTTAGTAGGTCGTGTTTTTTGCGTTACATGTTGATCCACGCGAGGTTTTATATTCCCGTGAGTTTTCTCCGGTACCCGACTGCTTATCTGGTCGCTGGCTCTTGCCGTCCGTCGATTCTGTACGTGGTATACGCTTGCCCACTAGGGCTGGACCGTGCGTTCCGCCTTATTTCAAGGACACGAAGTGTTAAACAGTGTACTGAGTCGGTGCAGAGTTCAGGTACTTTAATCTTTAGTTACTTTTATCCGTCTTCTGCCAATAACTTCAGAGTTATTTGTGTGTGAAAATATAGAAAGGACATACAGCTTATATGGAATTTCGAAAGTCAAATTCTTTATGTTTTCCAGTTCCGTCACAAAGGGATATTTTGAAGGAAGAACTTTCCAGGAGATAGAGAAAGAGAAATCTGCATTTCCTTTCTTCCTTCCACCAGCTTTTGGCGGGTTAGAACAGACAGGGTTTCTCTTGGGAGCACTTGGCTAGTATTAACCCCAGGCTTTACCCCCTCGACTACAACGACGAAGCTCCGACCGAAACCCCCTTCATCCCCCCTACTGCCACTTCTAGCCCAGCAGACACTGCTTTCGTGAATCCACGATAACTGCTATTAACTCCTATATCGTATACCATCATAAGCGTCTCACCCCTCAGAAGTACCTACAAAATCGTAGTTGTTACATACAGAAGGCCATGAGGATAACCCTGGAAAGATTCACTTCAATTATTCACTAGTCTGTTTTATCACCCTGCTGGTTTGTGTTTGTCTCTAACGGAAGAAAGGTCGCCATTCTAGTGCTATACAACGCTTCAGTACGTACGCATCTCATCGTTACATCTCCGTTGTCATGGTAACAGCCTCCGTGTGGTTGCACACGTCGTACAATTGAACGATGAACCAAGTCTCCTGCCATATGTCCTGAATTCTTTTACACGAATCCTCATCGACCGTGGTATATTTGAGGTAAAGACAGATATGCAGAAACGTGGTACATAGGTCTGTCTACCAGATCACGCGATCACATTCCTGAAGGAAGTAATGTTTTGCTTATGAAGTTAATGGAAAAGAAGAAAATGCATTCTAGGAAACATACCTGAATGAAGTATGGTTAACTGGTGTGTTGTATCTCCTCCAGTCTTCGACGTTTGGAAATTTGGCATGCCGTAGCTACACAGGTTTGTGTAGCATTACGGCCTGGCGCTAACGCACAGCGCCCTGGCCAGCACACATCTTTATCCCCAGTTACGGTTTGATGTTATGGCGTAAAACAGTGTCTCCCCAGCTTTGTACACTTTCACGATTTGATGCTTATACGTCTGTCTTGTTTGTCGCTGAGGCAGAGGTCCGTACGTGCACAACTCTGGGTCCATAGCCGATGTAGGGGTCGGCACAATAATTTGCGTCTGTTTACTTTGGCGCCAGGGTCAGAGCCATGAGCATGTTCACTGCCTGGCTTTAAGAGGATAAACTGGAATTAGCCTACAGAATTTTTTAGGTTTCTCATTGTGTGGTGCTAAGTCACAGATCCGTAGGCACGCAGTTTCTCACTTATTCACGATAGCGCCTTAAGGCTCAGAGCCCCGTATCTACAAATCTCTGTCCATCATTACTCGGCCCGTGGATACAGGACCTTAGGTAGCCCACAGAACTTGGGGTTTATACTGAAGGAACAGAAGCATGGCTGCAGATTTGCACCCGTTTACGGTCTGACGCTGAGGCAGAGAATGCCTCTTCATTCAATGGCCTGCCCGTTTACAATCGTAGAAACACAACCTTCTATATGCGGTTGAGCACCAAGGCACGGAGCAATTAGTACAAAAACTTGTTCCCATATAATGCTGGACGGTTGGGCACAGGTCCATATGAACGTTACTGTGTGTCCATTTGGTGTGTGGCACGCCGGCAGAGAACCGTAAAAATACTTCTTGGCGAAAATGCGCGTGCCACCGCTTACTCATAGATAAGTAAGTCGGCCTACGCAGTTTTACACACTTTCACGGTTTGGGGCTCGGACACAGGGCCGTAACTAAAAAGTTTTTGTGCTGGATGTTAGATTCGAAAACTGTGTCGCCTTCTCTTGTGTACGAAGTTACAACACGCTGGAAAAATATGTCATACCGTTGTACAGTCCAGGTTCGTTTGTCCTTTGCGATTGGGGTTTAGGGTGTGCTGATAGACCGATTTTGCCGATAAATAGAAAGGTGACCTACGAAAAACCATTGTGATGTGGGTTGTGATGAAAAGATTAAATTTAAAAAATACAACATATTTACAAAGCACTGCAAACAATAAAATATACAGCTCAATGGTTACTGGCTTCCAGAAAAATAAATATTTTACCTATTGCTCAGGGAATCGAAATTTATGGGAAAATAGAGATGTAGCCTACAATGGATTCTGGGAAAATTTTGCGGCTAAGAGCGAAGTTGCCGCTAAAGAGCTGTCGAAAAAAAAACTTTTTTTCAATGTATTTCATTAAATAACGTGTGTTGACTTTCCTTAAAATGCAACCATTTTTTATTAATTCATATTTACCGACATCTAGCGACAAAGTGTCTTTGTGAAGGAAAGTCGTGATCTTACGGGAATACACTTTTAGAGTTGTGGCCTAAATAGTAGGTACGTACGTTTCAGTGACGCATCGCGACGCAGTTACGTCTTCGGCTCCCGGCTTTACACAGAAAATGTGTGGTTACTTACTGAGGGATGTTACGTAATGGTTTACTGCTGTGACAAGAAAGGGTTAGGAAATGCAAGTCTCAGCATAGTTTAACATTTATGCCTAGAAATTTTCAGAAATCCTTTTACAACAATCATGATTCGAGAACCGTAGGGTTTACGGACATAGGGCATGAGGTTTATGTTTCAGTTTTCTCTAACCTTTTTCTCCTAACGTTATTCGCTGCGACTTATTTGTAGTGAGTTGCGTTTGAAATGCGTACGGAGGCACATGGTGCGTCTCCTGCTACAGTGTTCGTTATAGTACGTAATAATTAAGACTGCTTTTTTTAGAAACTGTAATAAAGTTTAAAATTTAAAATATATATTATTGAAAATCCGTGTAGCAGTCCTCGAATTGTTACGTGAGAACAGAAAAGCAGACATATTGGAAAGCTAATTGGCTGGCTTTTGCTGCTTCGTTGTAAACGCACTCAAAATGGCAAAATGCACTCTTGAGGGGGCGTTACAAGGCGGGTCTTTTTCATTTGACTACGTCTGTCTACCATGCACTTAGCCTAAATGCAGTACGTATAATCGATTAAACATGAGACAAGAAAGCGAGGCGTTCTGTCTACTCTGTCAATGGCTCACAGTTAATGTATTGGTGTTATGCTAATAATGGACCCTGGATGGTGCCGTCAGTATCAAGACAAGGCTACGGATTGGACGTATGAGAAATCGTAGTGTAATTACTACGAGTGTCTCTTCTTCATTACGTGCAGACCGGCTTTGAGGCCCAACCAACCTATTACCGAATGGCCGCATGGAGCTCTTTCACCGGGGATAAATTGGATGAGGCTTGAAGCTGACTACTTACCGCCTTGTAATGCCGATTATCAGAATTAGTAGAGGCCAGTTGAAATGTGATGGCACACTCGCAGAAACCGGATTTCGTCTTTCGGCGAAATGGACGAGCTCATTTAAATCGGCGGGGGACGTCAGTTCAGTCGACTACTGGCAGCCGAGGTGTGCGCATCAGCGGTAGTAATGTTGGATACACCATGTTCAGAGGTAGTGTGAAGGGTACTGGCTACCCACTCCATTCGCCAGTTTCCCCTTCACTTCCGCTCCAGTGCGTCACCGTGTGCCATCGCATTTCAACTGGAGTCTAGAATTATAACTCCCCTTCCCCAAGCTTTCATGGCGTGTACAGAGATATCTTTGCCTTTATTGTTTTTGTGATTTTCACGATAACAGAAACATACTTATTTTGTGGACCTTTGTAACGTTTGTTAGTTACATTTGTCCGTTAGGCAGTTTAATTTCGTAACGTAATATTCCCGAAAGTTTTAGTGCCTTGCATACAATCAAAGAACTTCAAAATGACTTATTTGCACTGCAATATTGTCGTGTGTTGAACTCATGGGGCTTTTTTTTTTTTAAAAAAAAAAAAGCAAACTAAGCCGGTTAATTAAGTGGACCTAAAAACTATTGGGGGGGGGGGGTTTTTTATTATTTTGT
>Ga0123354_10018813_pt1 | contig 10844 bp, 4 predicted proteins | sample TergutLab28metaG_2_FD_97872 | JGI IMG/M metagenome (GOLD analysis project Ga0123354, IMG submission 97872) | Labiotermes labralis P4 segment gut microbial communities from Petit-Saut dam, French Guiana - Lab288 P4 | ecosystem: Host-associated > Arthropoda: Insects > Digestive system > Gut ... | reverse complement strand
TAGCGAGTCGCTGCACCGACTGAGCTATTCCGGCTACAGATGCAGTAAATGAACGCGTCTGATCGTAGTGTCATGGTGAAGCTATCCCATTAAGGGCCTGAACAGGACCTTAGGGCTCCAGGAGGTTGAGGCTGTGTAGACAGTCGGCACATGAAGGTGGCAAAGTTGTCAGCCCTACGCTGTGGCCGCCTTTACCCCGCAGGAGATACCTCTGGTACTCATTTTTGTTAGAGACTGAGTTGACCCCAGGGCCGTTTTGCGGCCGGAAGGATTATGTAATAAAAAATCCCACTCTCCCATTGGGAGTCGAACCCGTGCTTGTACACGTAGCGCAGTGCCTCAACCAACTTCACCACCGCATACCCCTAATGCGAATCAAGTTCATTCTGAGATTTTATAAGTTGCCTATCCATGATAATAATTGGATGTTTTTATTGAAATAAGATTACTGTACCCTGTTACAGTTCGGATACTTCATTATGTCTGTGTTGGAAGTGACCGTGTGTTTGTAACTGATACAAATCAGCTCTCAGGTAATTTAACGCGATAAACAGAAAGTTGCGAGCACTGCTGTGACTGGGTTGGTTGAGGCACTATTCTAGAAGCCGGAAGGTCGCGCGTTCGATTTCCGATGGTGTCCATCGTATTTTTCATTGGCTTCATCCTTCCGGCCGCGCTGTGGCCCTGTGGTCGACTCACCCTCCAACAGAAATAAGTACCAGGAATATTTCCTGATGGGTAAAGGTGGCCGGTGCGTACGACTGACAACCTTGCCACTTTCATATGCCGACTGTCATGAAGTCTGGGAGCCTCAACCTCTTGGAACCCTCATGCCCTCTCCAGGTCTGTACTGGGATTGCTTTACCTTTACTGTGACTAGATTAGAGTCTAGGACGATCTAGGAAGTCTTGAGTTCACGTCCTTGAAGGGGCAACAGATTATTTTGCCTTCTCCAAAAGACCAGGTTTGAATTCCACCAATTCTCCTATCGAAACTTTACCGGCTGATATACCGGCTGATACCTGCCGGTTGTAAAGTGTCCGGGGTCCGAAGCTAACGACGGTCCTTCTCCAACCTGTGCAGAGGTTGATATGGATGTGGTGCTTCAGCTTTTCCTTACGTCTTTATGACTTCGTGCTTAATTAAGGCACTGGAACAAATTGCCTTTATATCGCAGGTTACTGTGCCGCGTCTAGCAAGTCCAGAAACTGGGAAACGGATCGCATTAGTAGATACTGCGCTGGCCTAAGGTGGCACCTGTTAACACATATACGTGTGTGTTAAAGTGCCTTTCTTCACGGGGGGGGAGGGGTTAGCGAAATTTTATATGTAGGCCATTCTCATAAATTTATAAAGCAAATAGGCCAGTTTGTGTGGGTCTTACAATACAATGTAAGGGCTAGATAAAGGAACTATGTATCAGACATTTTAAGCACATGGTTCCATGCATCATAATTCAATGTTAATAAAAATCCAACCAGATGCAACAGTATGCAAATATTTATTTACTGCAAAGTCACTCTACATGTTTCGGGTGTCACAGCACCCATCATCAGGAGTACTAAAAACCGTAACCGCAGCCTCCGGTACAGGTCATAATATCGGTACAGCTACTTCCTTCCAATGTTGCCAGACCTGGCCACGTTGGAGGGAAGTAGCTGTACCAGTATTATGACCTGTACCGAAGGTTGCGGTTACAGTTTTTAGTACTCCTGATGATAGGTGCGGTGACACCCGAAACATGTAGAGCGATTTTGCAGTAAAATAAATCAGACTGCATACTGTTGCATCTGGTTGGATTTTTATTTAATATTGTATCAGAAAAATCTCGTCATTAGAAGGGATAAGGTCACGGAGTGTGGAAGGAAACTGCATTCTACTGTGAAAAGAATATCACCTTATTAGTCTTTCATGGGAATAAATTAGGACTTCTTGTTCTGAAAATAGTCCCGCCATGTTGCTGCCACTACTGCACAAGCCCGAATATAAGGTAAATACCTTTTTCCCCCTGAAATATTTGAAAAGAAAAACCCGTAGAAAATGTATAACAAAATTAATAAAACATTTCGCTGCAACTAATAATATAGCTTTCACTGGAATATTTAGTGGTAAATTACAGCGTTACAGCTTGCCGTATTAGTCGCTGTTTGTTATGAAATGATATGCACTTGTGTTACTGGGAAGTAATCTAATGCCTCACTTCTAAGGCACTCATTACCTTTCTGTGCGGCTATATGCGAAATAAAAAGAAAAAAAAACTTCCCTTATAATCGGACATATATATAGTATTTTGGTTTGAAACTGTCTCACTCTATTGATAATTAAATTTTCCGCGTCCTTGAAGATTAAATTCTTGGAGTGTTACACCATGTCTGCGGTGTATCAAAGAATACCGATTTTTTAGAAGAGTCGTAGTACATTCATATGCAGGACTTGACCCTGAAAATGAAGTGGCTACGAACTTTCGAAACGTCGGCAACTACAAACTCAACGACACAATGTAACATTCCAGAAGACCTGACTCTTCAGCTGCACCACTGTGAGAACCTCACATCTCTAGACGTCCTTGTCCGTTTAGGCACCGCGCTAAGAAGACGTGTGATGGAGTGCAGGTACAGTTGTATGCCGTCGTAGTTGAACCCTAAATGGAATGAAGTTTCCGAATTGGCTCATTGGCTGCTTTACATCTGGCTTAAAGATTGTCAGTATTTGTTTAGTGGATAAGAGGCCAGAAGAGGCCAACGGTCTTTATCGGCGCTACAGAGAAGAGAAAAAATCGGCCTATACTGGGAATAGCACCTCTGATCTTCCGCGGTTAAGCTATTGCCGTAGTCAGTGTACTGAATGAGGTATCCAGGAGCGTTTTCTTGTATATGAATTATGCTTTCTTTGGGAGATATTGGTTTGGCACTAATTAGATAAGTTACCGACTTCTCTGTTAAAGAGCTTCACTGGGCAATTTTGAAACTGTGTGTTTGTGATTTGTGTGTGTGATGTGCGTGTTATGTGATGTGTGTGTGTGCTTATAAAAATTCTTTCAAAAGATTGGAGCCCCGAAAACGTAGTTGGCATGGCGACTAGCCTACAGGCTGGATGATCCGGAGTTCCATACCGGCAGGGCAAGAGTTATCTCTTCTCCAAAACGCCTCATATTCAATGGTTATCGGGATTCCTTCCCAACGTTCAATTGGCCGGGGCCTGAATTTGATCACTTACCTCTACCTAGTGCCGAAGTTAATAACAATTATAACTATAACTATAACTCTACCCTTCATGTTTGATTTCTTTGCTTGGACAGGGACTTCGCCTTTTTTTACGTTGCATTCAACAGATTGGTTTACGTTTCCCGGTACAAAATTTCCTTGTTTTTGTAGTGAATTCACCCCCAACGTTTTTTGCCCCATTGCTGGTTGTGTTTACACTTACCACATACGTGCCGGATCATATTTTAACTCTTGAAAGTGTTTTTCACTTCCGAGAACAGGCTCGTCTTCATCAAGTAGTATTTGGCAAACGACAAATTCCTTCTTCCCCCTTCTTCTCATTCCGGTACATAAGGTACCTGCTGCCTCATTACCAACCAAAATAATAGCTTGCTGGGAATTTATTACTTTAAAAACATTTGCCAAGAAAGAAATCTCGAGCCATGTTTTAGTCAGGTTGGCGTGTCAGTGTGTTAATTGAACACAAATCACGTTGCTAAGTCGACGTGGAGTGATGGCAGACAATCCATCAGAGCCCTTTCGAGCCTAAAGAGTTAATCGTCTGCAGAAAAGAATTCTGGGAGGGCTGTGACATCATAGTCCCTCTTTAGTGACAAACTGAGTGTCATGCGCAGTAGATGTCTTGTGGGAGTGGCAGTAGTATTTAGATACGTGTGTGTAAATATATTATAGTGTAAAGCTGGCTAGCGGAATCAGAAATGAGCTCATCCGTGTTTCTTTCCTTATACTAAGACCAGTGTCCTTGAATTCACCATTAGACGGCGTTGTCTAATATATGATGGGCCGGTGTGAATGGAGTGTCGGTCCTAACAGCAGTGATGCCAACGGTAGTTACAGCTCAGAAATATATGTAATCGTGATTATTGTTATGGCTAACTGACAAAAAATCTGCTTCCTTCATTAACTCTAGCTGGGAATGTGATTACTTATTTTTGTATCTATAAATTTCACATTAAACCTTTATTTATTCGACGCCGTAACTTCCACGTGTTTGTTTTGTAGCCAAGTTTCCTTCCGAAAATAAGCTTTTAAGATTGCCCTGCTCTGCCTTTGTGTTCCCTCGTTTAAACCTTTAAATCAACCGTCCTGATTGTACCAATCCCATACTTGTAAATTTCTAAAGTCAGTAATAACAACATGGAGGAGGCGCGAAATTTTTGGGAAGGAGGCAACACCTGGGTGGTTTTACTGTTAGGTCTTGATGTGACCGTACGGTAATATATCATGTAGAAATGTGGTCATTTTCTTCAAAAAAATTTTTTTTTGTATAATGTGCAAGATAATGGACATGGGAAGAAGTTATATAGCGTTCGGTCTGGTGACGATAAGCTACTAAGCCACAAGAGATAGGCATATGAAATTTGGTACCTAGGCAGTTATGTAATATTCTTATAGATTATGTGAAATATTGTCTGTGAGTCAACAATTGAAAACGTAGCTATGATACGGAGTTTTGCATTATGCATAAATATCTATTCAGCTCGATGTTTGATGTTTCTCCCAGCACACGTGTGGCAGACAGTCTTAAGTTACAAATAAATTTGTTTAATTCTGTTTTTGTATTTCAGCAACGTAACTAATACGACTGTTTTTTTTTTGTTTGTTTAATGACATTTACTAGACTTTATTTGTACTCGATTGCCTCTAGGCCGTAGGGTCAGATCCCCTTTAGTGCTGCGTTACCCTTACGTGCCCTTTCAGCCGTCGGAAACAGGGTACACAATCGACTAAAGGGATGCTAGTAGGTGGGGGTAGTTACGTGGTTTTGGTATGAGCGAACAGTAGAAGGTCCCTAGTTACAACGCACACATAAATGGAAAACGGATTGATTAATCGTAGTAATTACCGATCAGCTTTCCGTGCTAATTAGATCTTCTCCCTCCCTCGCTCCCTGGTTCGCTTGCAGCGCGCCTGCTGGCTTCCCTGCCTCTCGCCTGCCGTACAACTAACAATGGCGTCCAAATGAGATTATTTGCTGAAAATGGCGATTCGGGTACAATGTGAGTGTAGAGGAACGAGACCTTCCTTCCTGGCTACACGAAGTAACGAATTTCATGGCTCCCTAATTCTCATGTTTGTGTAATAGGTAAACGTGCAGTTGGGCAGAAGGATGCGCTACAGCATAGACACAGAATGTGTGTTTTCAGCTTTTTGGCGATGCTGGAATTAAATGCGTTATATTTCTGCAAAACCTTTCCATTTGCTTATCCAGGCATGTCTTTGGGTCGAGAAACTAATTTTGATGATTAAGACAGCCATGTGATGTTAGTATGTATGTGTGGTTCTTAGAACGGTATTGCTGAAGAGACCAAGCAAGTATTGCGGGGTATGATGCCGTGCATACTGTTGTGTATTTGGCGAAATGCAAGAGGATTTTGCCGTGTTCTACTTAAGTCTACAATGTATGAAAGACATCACCAAATTTATCAGGCATATGTCCCGTTAGACTCGAAGTTGCTTTGGCATTGTCGCAGTGAGGGTGAATAATTCCTATTCCGTATTGTCAGAAATGACTTGAGACCTATTTGAACCTTAGAAGAGATTTGAATATTCACTTGTGTACACGTTTACGATATTCCACGTATTAGATTTTAAAATATATGTTGTTATCCATTATATTACGATGTGGAATCACATGCAAATTTCACACCCTTGCTGTAGGTTCGTTGTTGATTTTATGCTTTACATTAGTTCAGTACGCGTTACATAATTCTCTGATCAAAAACGTTTCTACTCGTAGCTACGTTGGCAAAACAGTCATAAAAAATGAGGGTCAAATTCTGCCTGTTTTGTCTGTCTGTCTCTCTCTCTCTGTCTGTCTGTCTGTCTGTCTCACGCAACAACACTGTCCCCACTGCACACAATTTCTTGAAATTTTATAAATGGTCCTTTTTTTTTAAATCTCTAGACTAGATTAAATTTTGGTTAAAATATGAAAAAACATAATACGTACGTTTTTGCGGCAAAGTGTGATGTGTGATATGATGTCGATTAATTCGCATTTAAGTAAAAGAAGTGGGGAAAAAAATGTGAAGAAAGCCAAGGCCCATTTTATGTCAAACTTATTCTTCTCAAAATTCATGCCTTTTACGAGATAATTAAAAGGTACACACCATAGTTGGAGACAACAAAGAAATGGTTTAACATCTAACATAACGCAGCGCTACATAAAGCAGAATTTGATGCAAAGAGGGCAAAAATACAACATCTTTGGTCGCGGTTGCGACAACCGAAAAATTTACCGACGAATTGACTTCTGAATTTGATATTTATGTGACCGTGCATCATCGATACAATAATATAAACAACAAACCAGATGCAAGAATAATAATTTTATTAATAATTTCAATCATCTCAACATGTTTCGGGAGATAATTTCGCCCATCTTCAGGAGCACTAGACTATGTTTACAACTTGTGGTACGATGCACCGACGATGCTGCCTGCTAGTTACCAGATTAAGGTGGAACTGCAGTTCCACCTCATCCTGGTCACCAGCAGGCAGCATCGTCGTTGCTTTATACCACAAGCTGTAAACACAGTCTAGTGCTCCTGAGGATGGGCGAAATTATATCCCGAAACATGGTGAGCTGATTTAAATTATTAATAAAATTACTATTGTTGCATCTGGTTGGCTCTTTATATTATTGACTTGACTTCTGCTCCTTTCTGTACGTTTATAGTAGGCTATTAACTACTACTGTATTTATATTGTGAATGTTGGTTCAATATGTAGACATAATTCTTTTAAATTATCCTTAACACTATATTTGTCAGAACAGGTACTTAGGACTGTTCAGTCTAACCAGAGAAGTGATGATGCAAAGATCCGAATTTGCCCCGATGCTGTGTTGCACTTACATTTCGTATCTCTTCGGACCCTGCATTGACTTGTCCTGGTGTTAATATTTCCGAAATTGTGTGGTTACAGCTACTTGTGTGCAGACTGCCCCAAACACAGGAGCTTGTTTTCATAGTGACGTGTTTCGATATCTGGACATTACTTCCATCACTGTCAGGTCTACAGTTTCAGTCTCGGAGGGTACACAATCCTTTCTTGCGGTGTTCTGAAGGGAAAGCGGAAAACACACAAGATGATTTGGGACTCTTGTCAGGTTTGATTACTTTGCTGTAGAAGGGAACTGGGTTATGGGTTAGGATAGGACGTCAGGGGTGGACTGCAATCATTGTCGGCTTGCTTACTTTCTTGCTGCCTGCAGTAATCCAAAAGAGGGGAAGCATCTGTTTTCTCACGACATAATTATCCCCAGGGCTCAACAATCAGACGATCAAACAATCGACTACTGCTGCTCATTGTGCTTTCCCGTGATTGTTTGATTCTGAATTGCTTTGAGAGGGCCACACGCCAACCAACACTAATGACAAGACAGTCATTCCCTCCAAACTAGGCGATCAAGTGCAATAGACAGGCAGAATGAAATTAATTTTAGCTTACTGTTACTCTGTGAAAGGAGATTGGTTTTGGGGATGTTATTGTTGGCGTTGTATTGTTGGCGCTGTATTTTCGCCCAAATAAATTTAATGACTTTAATTTTACAGCTGTCCATTTGTATATTCGGCACGACTATAACGGAAATTGTGAACAGACCATACGGTCAGTCTTTTAGCAGAGTGACGATTTGTATGAAATCCTCTCCCATTTAGTGCTGTAACTTGATATATCGTGATGTCACACTCCTAGTGCACCTGAAGCATTGCTACTTTCAACTGCTTAATCTGACTTAGCCAAATATCAAGTTACGATTAAATATATTTTGGCCTAAGAGGGACGAGGTGGCAGGGAAATGGAAAAGAATACGTAACGAGAAGCTTAGTGGTGTGTACTCCCAACCAACTATTTTTCGGGTGATTTAATCAAGAAGAATGAGATTGTCGGGGCATGTAGCACGTATGAGGAAAGGAGACGTGCATACAGGGTTTTGGTGGGGAATCGTAAGGGAAATGTCACTTGGAAAACGTAGGGTAAATGAGAGGATGATAATAATAATAATAATAATACGGAGCTTCAAGAAGTGGGTTGGGAAGGTATGAGCTAGATTGATCTGGCTCGGAATAGACACAGGTGGCGGGTTCATGTGATTGCAGTAATGAACCTTCGGGTTACGTAAAATGCAGGGAATTTCTTGACTAGCTGAGAACCTGTTAGCTTCTCAAGAAGAAATCTGCTCATTGGAATTAGTTACGATTAATTGTCACAAAAAAAATGTGATACAAATTCGACTCAAATATCTTTACAGGAATAAATATTGGGCAGTTTAGAGTACTTGTGTAACGTACTGTACCGCTAGCTCCATGGAAGCGATTGCTTAGAAGATATTTTGGTTGTGGTGACGTAGTAGTAACCACGGACATCTTTTTCTTTCGGTTTGAGATGTGTTGTTGAAAATTCAAGTCGTGTGGGATTTCACCCCGCGTCTGCTGGTAAATAGTTCCTCGACGTTGACGTAGGCAAGATTTTACATTGCACAATAACTACAAAGCAATTTTGTAAGCATTGAGATAAGAGCTTAAGTCTGTAAGGAAATACCTAAGTAAAGTGTTTAATTTGAGTCGCATTTTGCTGGGCTAATTCATACAGTGGCAAGATTGTTTCTTGTCTTATTCTCCTCGTATTAAACGTCCATTTGCTACTGAGCGTCGCGGAGACGTTTGGGAGGCGGAAGAGGTCTTCAAGGCAGCGTCTGATGTCGCCGTTGTCTTTCTACCCGTAACGTCCCATTCCGACTCCCCTGTTAGTTGAATTCCAACGGCTGGAGATGGCGCTGTTTGCGTTTTACGACATGGTAGAGCAGTTGCTACTCTGTCCTCCCTCTATGGGATAACTTGGCTGTGTTGTTGAAGGGTGAAACTTCCCGTTTATGTACAGAGTTGGCAGTGGGATAGAGAGGAAGGCAGGCGAATTTGTGGTAACGCATCCCCAAGTATTCACAGCTATTGTGTTTTCTTTGTTGGTGTTTCGAGCTGCGGTGTAGGGGATATTTGAAAGAAAATGACTCCCCGAATTCTTATGGGTAACTGGGCACGTAAGATATTTTATAATTAGCGATTATAAAGTTTGAGTTAGATGCCTATCAAAATCTTCCAGTGCTTGTGCTAGGCCGAGAGGGCTGGTGTAACTGTATAAATTTTAGAATTATTTTCCGAGAGGAGCCTGGTTCAAATCCCGGACGGAATTCTGATAATTCTTAGGGGAGTTCCCGCGATATTCCTCAGACTTTCCAAGCATATGCTGGGATAGCTTCTCGTTCAAACTACGGCTGCTTCCTTCTAAACCCAACCAAATCGTCTTTCACCAGACGTTTCAACTAAGAATTAATGTTGCTTGGTGTGTGAGGCCGTGTATACTGGCAGCACAGGACCGAAGTTACGGAGGTACCAGGCGATTCTTTGTTCATAGCAAATGGAGGCGGCAAGTTATCTAAAAAATTTTGAAAAAAAGTTTCATCGGTGCATTTCGTATATTATTCTGTTATTCCAAAACAGTCTGAAGTAAATTCTGTATGCTTTTGAACTTCTGAGGACTCTCATTAATCTAAATTCAGTATGTATAAATACACAGATATTTCCTGAACCTCAACACAGTCCTTGTCTGTTCAGGAGATTAGCCGGTGAAAACTGTTAGGGAGATAACTGGAGCTCAGCCTTAAGAATCTGATGAAACCGAAGACGCTACATGGCAGTCAGCTTCTTGATGTAATTCCTCTGAACTTTAAAAGGTTAATTGTAATACCAGTCGGTAATTCAAACTACTTGTCTTCAGAACATGAACGTTATAGTGGCTGCTGCTAAAGAATAGTGAGTCTCGAAACGTATTTCTTTTCTTCCCATTGTCGCAGTGCTCTGGGCTTTCATCATGACTGCATTGTCCATTAAGGGCCACCCACTGTTTTCTTCGTTTCAATCTATTCCTTGTATTTAAGAGTCTGGCAGAGAGATTACAGACGCAAGGCGTCGCCGTCTACTTACCCGTGACGTCCCGGTTGTTCCGGTCACTTGAAAACGCCTTCGTGCCTTTGTTATTTAGCTATTGTCAACACGATGACATGACCACTTGGTGTCATTGAGTGCTGATGGACGTCGCATGGGTTTCACCCTGCGTCCCAGAAATGTCCATGTATTTCCTTGCATTGAGAATTAGCATCAGGTTGTCTCAGCCATACGCCACGGGCTGCATGACCGATGAAACATTTGATTTACGGCAGGGGTAGCAGGGTTTTATCTTTGTAAATTGTCCACACCGACTGTAGGATCCGCCCAGCCTTCTTTTCAGTGGGTACTTCGACATTTTTCACGAAGGTAAACTGGCCGGGATGTGAAGTTGACTGGTTACCACAACCTAGGGCAGACGTTAAGAATGAACGGAGCTGTAACACCACTATCCGATATTCGTTGCTGGTAGGGTGCTTAAAGACAGGGAACTTAGTTGATTAAAGAGAGACCAACTTGATGTCGCTTGCTTTATTATTTCATCATTTAATGCTCAACATGTTTCGGATGTTAATACATCCATCCTCAGGAGCTTGCGACTTATTTGTTGAGTTATTTCATGGGGTGTATTGTTCTGGTTCGATGTGTGTTGGTGTTACGTTGTGGTTTGGCT
>Ga0123354_10018807_pt1 | contig 10846 bp, 8 predicted proteins | sample TergutLab28metaG_2_FD_97872 | JGI IMG/M metagenome (GOLD analysis project Ga0123354, IMG submission 97872) | Labiotermes labralis P4 segment gut microbial communities from Petit-Saut dam, French Guiana - Lab288 P4 | ecosystem: Host-associated > Arthropoda: Insects > Digestive system > Gut ... | reverse complement strand
GATTAAAGGGGAGGAGGAGGTGGTGAGGGTTATGGGGTTGGAAATGAGAAGGCAAAGGTGGGTGGGGGGGGAGGGGGTGCATTGACCAGATTATTATAGCTCAGGACAGGGATATGTTGCGTGTTGTTTTGATCGTGGTGAAGGCCCTTCGCACTTAATAAAATGCGGGGAATTTCTTCACTAGGTGAGGAACTATGACCTCAAGAAGGACTCTGCTGCTTGGAGTGAGGGAGTGAGTGGATCGGTTCATGCCGCACAGATATCATATGTCCATGACAAAAATAAATTATTTCATGTTTAGGGAAATAACTGCTGTTTGCTGGGAGTTGGGGTAGCTCATTTGCTATTTTAACTGGGTGCAGGTTGAACAGCCAAGGAGTTGTGGCTGGATTCCTGGCAGGGGACAGGGAAATCCTCACCAGAGCATTCTGAACAGCCGTGGGGCCAAACCTTCTTTTTAATGGTTATTGACAGGTTCTGTCACCGGTGGTACAGCGACTGGGGCCTGGAACCAAACATTCTTCCTGTAGTGCCAAAGTTCTGAATGACTGGAGCTGTTGCCACTCCCTCATGTACCTTCATGGCATGCACAGAAATCTTTCTTTACTGCTCCTTATTGTTAGAATCATGCCAGAGACATACTTTCATGGATGCTGTGGGTAGAATGTGACGTTGCTTTATGTTACATCGTGGTTACTGCTATAATTTGAGGGGTCAAACTGAAAAGATTCTGAAGTACACGCTCATACTGCTCAGCAGGGGATATTGGTAACTTTACTCAGAAGGTGTATGTGATGGTATTTTTCGCCTTTTCTTTCAATTGGCAATTCAGTTATACATGCAGAAACAGCATTTTTTTAATGGTATTTTGCATTTGAACACCTATAAAACTGGAAACAAATGCCCTGTACCATTATGGGGTCATATTTCATGAAGCAAAGAATTTGGACTTTTGGTGATTAAATTATACATGAACACTTACTTTTCATGCATGTTAAGACACAGGGCCAATAAATAAATATGCAGGACACAAAATAAAACCATTAAATTATGTGTAAATTTAAAATTTGTCTGGGTAGCCGTTTCATTAATGTTACATTGTACGGGCAAAGCTGAACGGCTGAGGTAAAACTGTTCCTTTGTGAAACTGAAAATAACAAAATTGCATGTGATAAAAAAAGAGTTAACGTGTGTGTTTCTCCTTTGTATGCCGCCACAGCAGTGTTTGTGTTTGTGTGGCTGCTTATTTCACTGAGTCATCCATCAGTAGTTGATAGTAATAATCAGATTACCACACTCACAAACCAAGCATTTTGTACGTTGTGATACAGAATTTTTTTAAGTAGTTCCTTTGTACAAAAAATATTTCCATCCAAGTACTTTTCGACTGTGTAGTCTAGATAAAATAGCAACAGATGTTGCATATTATCAGAGTAGTTTTGCTTTAAAGGTCAAAATTTTCAACCTGAACACAGCAGAACAGTGCATTAGGATTCCAACTTTGACACCCGACATTTACAAGGTTAAATATACACAGTTAATGGGAGGTGATGCATTTTTTTGTTATTGTTACTGTACTCTGATTGAATAATTAACCATTTAGTATGAAACCCCAAATTTCAGCACTGCTGATATGAAAAATAGTGAAGTATTTTAATGCCTGAAATGGGATAGGTTATTCTTAAAATGTTCTTCCCCGTGACTTCATATATAATCTGGTAGTTCTATATTATATGTATGGTTCTTCACCACCAAATTGCATAGTTGGTAAATTTAGTGTACATATATAATTCATATGTAATGGTGGTAATACTGTAATAGTGCTTCATGTGAAGAAGAATGGGACTGCCCTGTTCGTTGCACTGAGTTTCTCTTATCTTAATCATGTTTATGTGTCAACTTCGTATGCATGCCTTGTGGTGTTTATTGTAGGACAGTTATGCATAACATTAAAGTGGATATTATAAGCAACTGTAAGTATCACAGAACTAGGTCAATATTTCTCTTATATGATAGAATTGGAGTTGTGCCCACAAGCATGACAGGTTGGGTGTGGTGAACTGATTGGTGTGTGATGGCAAGCGTAGGAGTGTTCCACAAGCCACTGACCTCCAGAATCAGTAAGACCTCTTTAAACCTCCCTTAAAATTATGGTGCATTGCCATATGGTCCATCTATATATTCCACATCAGAAGGACCACTGTTATCAGTCTGGACATCTATGTATATATGTATAGTATTCCTGACTGTAAGGGGGAAAACAAAGAGCCTTTCTGACAGAAATGTATTGATTACCACTGATGTAGGTATGAAATAATTTTTTAAACATGGTGCCTGAGAGGGTATAAATCTAATATAATTTCCACAGACTTCCCAAAGCTTTTTCTCACACTGTGAAGTCACTGTACTTTTTAACAGCATGGCCACATTTTGCATTTTTAATTTTGTAACACATAGCTGGGTGACAGTTTGCTGCAGGCTGATTGGGACTAGCAGTGATGGACCTGATGTTTTCCTTCGTCCATCATATCCAGTGTAAGTCTCTATCCTCGCACTGGAAGATCGTGCATTGCCTTGAGAGTGTAAAGAGTGTGTGTGTTTGTCCAAGATCTGGAATACACGTGGCGGTACCTCAAAGAGTGTCATAAATATCCATGATAGCATGTTTCCCATAGGACAAAGCAGAGTATAAATTCAGATGTAATGCTTCATCTGAAGGTCTTTCATTTAGAGTCAAATATTCTGCCTGGAAGGTAAAACATAGTTTTGGAGATTTGTCCCATTGCTGTGTTGACACTTCAGCTCACATGAAATGTCATAACAATTTGTTGACATGTTTGAAACCTCTTGTGTTACATATTAAATGCCATTCTTGTCGTCATGAATTCTAATATGTCTTTCTCTGATGCTTAGTACGGATGTGTTGTGAGCTAAAGAAAATACAGTGCAAAATTGAGCTGTAATGTATAGGAACATTCCTTATGTTTGCTGCAGAAAATCTTGCCCCAGCAGAATTAAAGAAGCTGCGTAACAAACAACGTAAGGCCCGTCGGAAGGCTGAACTTGAACGTCAGCAGGCAGCTCAGGCTCAGGAGAAGCGGGAACAGCATAACAAATCACGGCAGCAGGGTGATTCCGAGCCTGATGCCCCACAGCAGGATGAGCTAGTGCCAGAGAAACTTGCCAGGGTTGGTACTTATTTATCTGCATTATAAAAGAATTTAATGTCCTCAGGATTACAGTTCATATACCTTGTCGTAATTGTTTGTGTCCTTTCAGACACAAAAAATGAGAATTTTTTGAGCCACAGTGTAAAATGAGATGGGATTATTAACCACACCACCAACAGATCTCCTGTATGTTACTGATGTACGGAAGCAGGCTTGCCAGTGCCCAACTACAAATACTGCAACATGACCAACACACACACACACACACACAATTTAAGAAATAATTTTTCCTGCTAAAAATATTGTGGGCTGAATTTGTTTTACATTTTGTGCTTGAAATATTTCATTATCTATCCCAGCTTTCCATAAGAGTGCAATTCCAGACCCAAACATCCATTTTTCAGGGGCACTGTCTGTTTGCTTGTACTACCAGTTCTCAGTGCTTTGCAGTGAGTGATCTGTCAGCACCATCACTGATTTTGAAAATGTGTGTGTTATGTAACATCAAGTATTTAAATTTGTCATAATTTTCATTTTGTTGTGTAGGTGGAAGATCCATTGGAGCAAGCCATCAGATTCCTCCAGCCCTTACAAACGCTGGCTGCAAGGAGAATAGAAACTCACCTTATGGCCTTTGAAATATATTCCAGGAAAAGTAAGTTAGTTTTTCACTTAGAGACCTTCTTTAAAGCCTACAAGAGTCATTCATTAAGTGATGTCCCAGTGTGTGAACTGAATCACTGAAAGGCAAACATAAACGTTTTATATTTTTGAAGGTACTCACTGTTTTATGTTTGATTTTCAGGACATGAATTGTGTAAGAATAACAGTAAATACCTGTGAATTTGACATTCAGGTGACCGTGCATCGTGATATATTCTTATAATAAAACCAACGAGATGCCCAGATGCACTAATTTCTCAAATTTATTTTTGGAATAGAACTCTACATGTTTCAGACAGGTTTTCTGTCCATCAGTAGTGAAGCACTGTACACACAGCAATATGTGTATGTCATACAAGTTAGCATAACCTGTATGACATACACATATTGCTGTGTGTACAGTGCTAGACTCCTGATGAAGGACAAGAAACCTGTCTGAAACATGTAAGAGTTCTATTCCAAAAATAAATTTGAGAAATTAGTGCATCTCGTTGGTTTTATTGTAAGAATAAACGTCTGTGATATCAAAACAAGCATTAATGACTTTTTTTTATGTGTTCATCATACAACATAATCAGATGGGGCCACTTGGATCATGCATTATGTTTGGAATCATTTGTTCTTTTGACTTTGATGATGGACAGAGTCCGAAGATTGCAGGATTCCAAATGTGGTGTACATTGCTTAGAATTCTACATAATTTATCCGTTGTGTATTTGCAGCAAATGTCTTTACTCTAATTTTTGTTATTCTATTGTGTGATATTCTGTTTGCATCCCAGATCCTTGTGAACCTACATTCCATCAACTCACTGTGCTCTAATAAAATAGTGCACGTGTATTCTCTTTAAAAACATCTCTTGTGACCTTCATAGTCAGTCTGTTTTCAGGTCTGGGATCAGTATTTGAGTACACAGCAAGACCTGTTTTTAATACTTTGATCACAGACCCACTGCCATATATCCACTGATTGCACACATGCCTTATGTGAATGTGTTTGTTGATGGTTTTGGAAATGACAGTACCAGCCAGTATCCATGGAAATTTACTGCAGTGCGGGAACAACATATGTCTCAATGCTGTGGTCTGAGACACACAGTGTAAAGTGTGTGATGATTCAGCATGTTAGACATTTCATGATGTGACAAACTGTACCCGCAAAAGTTCCCAGTTTCTGTGAGGTGAAACACAGTGTGATTCAAGAATCTGCTGCTGTCTTAGCTTCGATTGACACACATTCCCCTGGTTAGAATCTTCAGTGCAACACCCATATTCAGGAACTCCTTTCTCTGTTTGAAATTCTTGCAGATTTTAATTGTGCAGTGAGTTAGTGATGAATTGCCATTAGCACTGGGCATATGATAAGATTGCCTTAGGAAGTTGTAAAATGTGCTCATCACAGAACATATGAACAACATGTACACTCAACACTTGTTATGTTCAGCAGAACCTGTTGAATGGTCCTTGTGTCACATCCCTTTACTCTGTAGAGACAAGTTTTCTTCCAGGCCTAATACTTAAGAAGTTATTATAAACTTTGAAATGGCTTTTCATATTATTATATACAGTAATGTATTTATGCATACATATATGTAATACTGTGTTTCAGGCATGTTATAGTTGAGTTATTCATATATTTGGGCGAGAACAAGTAAGGATATCATTTTATCTTGTCCATGAACACTGGAGCTGTTATGGCAACAGGAAGTGTGTGGCTGTCAGGAGTTTAGAGTACTTTCTTTCTTTCTTTCTTTCTTTTATTTATTCTCCTCCCCTGTTGCAGTTCCATAGAAATATCAAAACCCCACTCTCCAGCTTGTAAGCAGGCCTGACCTTCTGAAATATTTATTGACACACAACACAGCTGTTGTGTGAAATATTTGCAGTTTCTCTTTGAGTTCGGTCTTCCAGGTGTAACAAAGAGTCTGTCATTGTCTTCGCAAATAATAATCTCATGGATTCAGATGTGGAGATCTAGGGGGCTACATCCTGCAAGTCAAGACATTTGCTGAATATGTCTTTTGGTCTGTCATCTAGAAGTATGATCTGTGGGCTGTGGCATTGTCCAGCTTGAAGTAACTACATTTATTGTTCTTTTGATAATTCAATGAAGAATGGTACCAGTTAACCAAACACAGTGGTAGGATTTTATTGGTTAAAAAAAAAATACATATGCAGTGTGATTCTGCATGCACTAACTGCGCACTAGGGCACTGAATTTAAAGTCTTGGAGGAGATCTTCTTGAATGGTGTGGGTTTTTTTTGAAAACGAATATGTGTTATTCTGGCTGCATACATTCCCATTTAAGGTAGACCATGCTTCTTCCAAGAAAAACATGAGTTCCAGGTCAAGAAATCCATATGTTACAAATTCTTGAAACAACCCATAATACCGGCTTCATAACAATCTAAAGGGAACAGTTGTATGGGTGTAATTTCATATGGGCATAGTTTTAAAATTTTTGTTGCTCTGAGGACTGAGAGTTTTGATATCCCACTCTGAACAGCTAATTAGTGAGAAGATTTTCTTTGGCTTATTAATTACCATTTGAACACCATTATTATTTAGTTTTCCTTCACTTACAAAATGGCATTTTTGTAGTATCCTTTGCTCAGCATGCACTTGTCATTCTGAATTTGTATATTCTTCTGTGTATTATTCTTTTACACAGCTATGTAGTACATTTTTTACAGAACTTTCGGTGGTTTTTGTACCATGATGCATACTTTACAAAAGTAACATGTATGAACACTCATTGTTCAGTAGAATGCATTTCTGACATGCACTGACCTCCTGCTCTCCATGGCTTGTAACACACCTGAACATCCACCTCATGTTCCACCACTGGTAAGATGGCAATGGTTGGTTGGTTTGGTCAGTTGGTTGCTCAGCTTGCAAGCTTTCTTTCTTGCTTGCTTGCTTGCTTGCTTGCTTGCTTGCTTGCTTTCTTGCTTGCCTGTCCCATGTTCAACCACTAATGAGATAACTGTAACATTTCTGTACAGGTTGAGATTGTATTTTTCTGTAATTGGGAACACAATAAAAGGACCTGTCTTTATTTATGGTTATACAATGGCACTTTGGCCCCTTTTTTGCTGATGTGAATGCTGGCTGTGGTAACTGGCCAAGAACACGTTTATGAACATACATGGGGATTATATTTTCCCTTCCATCAAAATCATTGACACCACAGATAAAAGCATTTTGCAAAGTCTTGCAAAAGGGTCCCATTTTTTTCCCCATTTCAGAATAACACAACATTGAACACAGCAATCATTCAGCATGAAATTACTTTGTCGTGAAAAAATATGTACGTTATGTATCTATCAGATATTTGCGCTCGTCTTTGTTTGCAACAGAGAAGCCTCTACTAATGCTGCAATCAATCAAGAGGGCACATCGCCTGGATCCAAACAACCCAAAGCTTCATTCTTACCTCATCCTATACCATGGATACCTGACACGGTGGCAAGGAAGTCTGGACGCATCAGTGGCAACTGTTCTGAAGCAGGAGATGGAACCCATCTTTAGAGCACGAGATCCACATCAGATGAATGCAGAGTTCCTTGCAGCAAACTCAGACTCTTTAGAGGCTCTATTGGAAAGTGAGTGTCAGTTTATAAGCCATCATGAGGCAAATTTATGGTACACTGACAGCTAAGTGTTGGCCGCATGGTTCTCTGCCACTGTGCATGGATAACACTACAGTACCCTTCTTGTGTCCATAACAGTCATAATTATTCACTAAATTGTCTCATTACTGATGGCCTAAAATCAGTATTTCAGAGACATGCTCTTTCCCCATCACCAGGCCCTGTCTGACATCAACCCTCAAGATGGGGACAGACTGGGTCTTTGAAATGTTGATTTGTAGCACACCATTGATGTGAATGATAAAGTTCCATATGAAGCATGCCATTATCCTTTCAGTGAACTAGCCTTGAATGGACCTAAAGACACTATAGTCATCCTGTTCCTTTCCATGAATCATTCTACAGATACTGGTTTTAGTATATAAGGAATGTTTCAAATGAATCTGAAAAAAGAAAACAAACACATATTTTCTGGGACAGAAATTGGTTGCCATTTTTGCCAAATAAATGAATAATAAATATTTTTAGGTGCTCGAATGATGTATCATCTTGATCCATCACAACAGGAAGCTGCCATAAAACTGGCAACAACTTTGGACAAAGATATTGAAGGAGTCAATTTACAGGTATGTTCTGTATATGGATACGATGATGAATACCGGGGTGCTGATAAGTCCTTAGCCCGACCTACTTCCCGATGTCGTAGGACAGAATTGGTAGTGTTGCTGGAAGCTAAGCTACTGCTAAGATCAAATAATATGTGCTTGCTGCAGACTCTTAAGAACCCTTAGAGGGATGAAAGGCAACTTATATGTTTAATTTTCATGTAATAATTATCAGTTCGGGCTGAGGACTTATCAGCACCCCTGTATATAATGCTTAACGTATTATACAACTGTAATGTGCTATCATTGCCGATCATGTTGGCTGCGCAGTCTAAGTTGTGGGTCTACGGCCGCTAGCTTGCTGGGATTGCGGGTTAGGATCCCGCTGGGTGCATGGATGTCTGTCTTGTGATTGTTGTGTGTTGTCAGGTAGACATCTCTGCGATGGGCCGATCACTCGTCCAGAGTAGTCCTACCAATTGTGGTGTGTCTGCGTGTGATCGAAGAACCTCATATAGAAGGTCTAAGCCCACTAGGGCTGTGAGCCATAAAAAATGTTATCACTTCTGCCTGTATGTGCTCTGGTTGTACTGCCTTTTGACAGCAATGTCGTGTGCTAACACTAACATGGAGAATTGTGGTTGGTGCTTACAGAATTGTACTAAAGTTCTTCAGGCCCTGAAGAATGGAGAATTTGGATCATGTCCAGAGCAATTTGCAGAATACAAGGCTCATTGTCACGTCCAGTTTCCTTATGCTCAAGTCTTCCGCCCACCTTCCACCTCATGCCAGTCCTCCCCCACCACTGAATCAAATCACATTTCGGATGGGAAAGAGAACTGTGTCAGCAACTGATATTGGCTTTCTACACCAAGGTGGTGGCCCCCACATCAGCACTACCACTTTGCTAATATGCACAGTTCTGCCCATGTAGGAGACACTGATCTGTAGTGACACTTGGGCAAGTCCGAATAGCGACAGACTTGACATTGGGATCAAGTCATCTGTATAATGAGAGCACGTGAAGGGAATGTGGGAATCAACAGATGCAGCGTGAAGAAGTTAAGTGCAAGTTGATATAATAAACTCTTTGCTACAAGCCTAATAATAAGTCAAGGAACTTGTGTGTAATGATTATGAAGATGATTTTGATTATATTATTTGTTGAGTATTCTTAAACAGATTACAGTGAAATTCTGAAGGAATCTTAAAAAGAAATGGAGTTCTGAATGAATGTTGTAAGAAATTTTACGTAGGCATTTACATTATTTACAAACACATGAACTAAAGTATTGGTTGTTCAGAAGCTATACTGAAGTGACACACAGCAATGTGTTTTAAATTTAAGACATTACATGACATCTTATTGACGAGAAGTATTGTGCAGAAATGTGGGAAAATTTTCCCCTCTTATAGCTGTGGAAGTATCATAGCATAAAATGAATTTGGTAAGATTCCATTTGCAATTTCCGCATTGAGATAAACGTGGAATGCTCTGCGTAGGTGCAAGGTATGTATATGTCTAAGGGAAGGAAGTCAAAAATGTGTTTCATAGTCAAGTGGCATGAAGGACTGTTTTAGTCTTAAAAAATCAAAGAAATTGTAATTATAGAGTCACAGTCAAAATGCTGTTGCTTCTCTTGTTGCTTGAGCTGTACAAAGTGTATCATAATGAATGCAAGTTAACTACTGAAAGCAGCAGAATTTAAATATTCAGCCACATTACTGTGTTGAAATAAGTGGACAAGAATTAATGACAAGTACATGCAAAGACAGTGGACTCAGATGGTAATAAAATGTTAATGGAAGACTACTGTGTCCAACTTTTAGGTGATCTTAACTCAGGTCATTGGTTGTCTTGATAATTTTGTCATTGACAGCAGAACAATTATGACTGATTGTGCATCTTCTTACTGTCAAATCGCTGTTCACACACTGTGAGTGCCTGCCTGTCCATGTGCTCGTAATTTGCTGGCTGCCAACATGGAGGCAAGTGATGTATGATGACATTTGGTCAGATTGGGACCGAATCACAGCAAAGAAACAGAGAAATAAATGGTTACTGAGCTCTATCTTGTGGTAACTTCAGAAAGCCAGCCATTTTCTCTTGCTGTATGTGTGTGTTATGTTGGATGTCACAGTATTTTTCACAGTTGTTTCCTTATCTTGTAAGGAATGAAGATTTTGAACTCTGTTATTTCTAGAACAAGTTTCTGTGTAAAAGTGTCTTTGGTGGGAGAAATGCCTAGTGTTTCTGTATCAGAAATATCTATTCACATATAACCAAACTTTTTGAAGTGCTGTTTATTTTTCTATTCACTCTCCTACTTGTGCATTTTTATTGAGGAGTTTAGTTGACTTGACACTTTTTCTGTAAGTTAGAGTTCCATCAGTCTGATGAATCAGAGGAGAGCATTGAAGATAGCAGCCCCTTGTCCATTTCATTCTTTGCTTTTGTGTTTGTTCTTAAGGCAGTATGAAAGGGAAGGAAATCAAAGACAGAAAAGCTGTACCCCAGAGCTTTTTAAAAACTAGAATAATTGAAACATTGCCTAGGATGTAATTGACAGATTGTATGAACAAGCATATTTACTGCTGGAATGAATTTGTTTCAGTTCAGCAAAATTCTAGATCATATTGCTCCATCTCACTAATGCCACTATGAAGCGGTTGGCATCTCACCATGAAAAATCAGTTTAAAGATATCTGCATTGTGTGTGTGTGTGTGTGTGTGGGGGGGGGGGGGGGGTATATGACTTCCAGACCGAGACTTCCAGTAGTTTGGATTTCTTTAAAAAGCATTCTCGCGGTGACT
>Ga0123354_10018806_pt1 | contig 10846 bp, 8 predicted proteins | sample TergutLab28metaG_2_FD_97872 | JGI IMG/M metagenome (GOLD analysis project Ga0123354, IMG submission 97872) | Labiotermes labralis P4 segment gut microbial communities from Petit-Saut dam, French Guiana - Lab288 P4 | ecosystem: Host-associated > Arthropoda: Insects > Digestive system > Gut ... | reverse complement strand
CTGACCACGTGACACCCCTCTATCCGCAAAAGTTGGCACTAACTTCGCCGACCGGCGGCGGCCGCTCTGTCGGTATAGTTCGCGTGCGGACTAAGGCCACGGAGTTTAGTTTAGTTTAGTTCCGCGACACTAACTAGCCGAAATAACAATTACCTAGCTTAGGCCTTACACAAGTCTGGATAGGTTCTGTCAAATGTTTTACTGTGCCCTATAAATTCCACTGAATCTTCTCGAAAACACATTTCTATTATTTAATTTTGCAAATACCTTCTTCAAAACTCTCGAATATTCTCTACAGTTTTTGCATTCTTAACTCCATCGACCAATAAAAACAAATTATATCGTCTAAGTACATTAGCAAATACGAGTATATTTATTGCAAACCCTTCAAAGTAGGGTCAATACTGTAGTGACCCGGCCTCGGGGACCCTTGGTTCCATCCCCGAAGTACGGCGCATGAAGGGGGAGAGTGGGCTTTGTCGTTTAAGAGTAAGAGCTCACGACAATCTCCTCTATTATTTTGATGATTACCTTTAATAACTGTGGTCATTAATGAAATAATCAGCACGAAGGTAAGCACACGAGAAAAGTTAGTTTCTAACTGACCGTTCTCCGAGAGATGTTGTCTGGGTCACCGATGTTGAAAAAATCCCCCGAGTTAGCAAACATCAGAACTAAAACACTGAGATGGCTGCTGCTTGTCACTGTATATCGCACAGCCCTCTTCTTACACAAACAAAAAAGCACAAGGTTTACAAAACGTCTCCCTTGTTCCTGCTAGACTAAACATACGTGCTAGAATGCGTTACATTTCTGCTGTCTGTGGTGTACTACTCGTGCTCAGTGAGCTGCAAAGAGCCCCTGGATGTTACAGTACATCTTACGATATTAAAAAGCCGTTTTCCTTTTGTCCTCGGACTTAATTTCAAACTGTTGATATCCTGACGCCATTTGTAACACTGAAAATGTATATTGAATCTAACGTATCATCTATTAGGCAGCCTGTATGTTATATGTCTGTCTTTGTCACGGCACTCAAATTTGCGTAATCAACATGAAATCCGTATCTGATGGCGCTGACTCTTGTATGCTTTCTAAAACAACACTACTTCTCCACGGTGATACACTTTGTTCGACAAAACCATTCTTCAGCCACACTTCTACATGTTTTTCTGGTACTTCACAACGTGTGATGACCTAAAAAGGTTTTTCTTCGTAGGTTAAACACTCCATGTCTGTATTACATACTTCCCTTTGTTACTGGATCATGCCACATTACTTCCTAACAAAACACACGTCGGCATTGTCTTCACACAACTTCGTCATCTTCGGGGAAAATTTTCTGTTTTGTCACATAACTGGCTACGACACTGAACAAGAATGAACAACAGCAGGATACCAAAAATAACGCTGAATTAGAACAAATGGAACAAGACGACTTGAAAGACCTTCGAAGAGACTACTATACGAGGCCGAAACAGGTCTATTAAGGCCTTACTCGTGACGAAAGATGATGATGAAATAATTGCCAAAATTAGCGTGTTGTGGTGCTCTGACTTACATAAACTACAGGAACATCTTGCATGTGCTCCATTCGACAACATTCTGTGGATGAGGCTGTTCCTTCATAAATGTACGTTAGAAATTTCTGTTTCTTCTAGTAACGAATTTGTTATATGAACAGGTATATATATATATATATATATATATATATATATATATATATATACTACTAAATTGCCAAACGTTTCTTTAATATAAGCATAAGCTTGCGTACCGGACATTTTTTTTCAGCTGGAGAACATCTGTTTGGGCTTGCAGTCAGTTTACACCTGCTGCATGCAGCAGCACGCTAGCTGGCGATTCTGGTTTACTCGCCCGCTCCGGCTTTCAAACATCGTGCCAATTCTCACAATATTCACGCAATAAATTTTCGAGTTCCCATAAACTGTGATGCTAACGGATTCCTGTGACAGCCGGTTTCACGAGTCGTGAGTGCTGAGGAAGCTCATATTATTAGTCGCATGTGTACAAGCTAACATGCGTACGAAATGCATTGCGGGTAGAAACTCCTCTTCAGGGTCTGCCATGTTTCATATGAGCTTTTACTATCTTCGGGTGTCAACGAAGGCTTCGAGCTATTCTTACAGGAAGAAAAGTTACAGGTAAACCCATGACGTGCCTGTGCAGGCACAGAGGGGAGGCGGAGGTGTAGCTCCAACACATTCGCATCCACGGTGCTAGAAGTGGATGGGTGGTCAGCACCACGTCCCGGCTGCCTTACCCCCAGGAAAGAACCGGCACATATTGTATAGGAGGTTGGGTGGGCCTCGGAGCCCGTCTGGAGGAGTACAGAAAATCGCTCCCCTATCGAGATTCGAAGCCCGAACCGTCCAGTCCGTAAGCTGTCGCTATACCGAATACGCTATCCTGGCCTTCTCTTCCAGAAACAAGTACTAAAATGAGCGCCGCTAATTCAAAAGTACAAATTCAATCTTGATAAATATTTGCTTTTGATAGAACGTCGAAATGTTGGCTGGCGCGCGTTCTCGAACTTACATTTAGACAAAAGTCGAGCTAAGTGTGAGTAGAAATTTTGACTGAGGGCCCCTCGAGCCGCTATCTGCGTGCTTAACAGTAAAAACTGATATTTCCCTATTGTCTGTAGATGATTGCTGGAATAATTTCAGCTCCAAACTCACGTAAAAGTCCCTCTCACGAAAGCCAGTACTGCAAACGTTTCATGGGCAGACAATAAATAAACAGAAATTGGAACAGCGATCAGGTTACGGGTTAGATGATCCGGCTTTCGAATCCCGGCAGGACAAGAGATTTTTCTCTTCTCCCAAATGTCCTGTCCGGATCTGGGTTCCACCCAGCTTCCTATTCAATAGGTATCGGGGTATTTTCCCTGCATTTAAAAGCGGTAGGGGCAGTAAGTTTACCACTCACCTCCACCACCCAGAGCCTAAGAATGAATTGAGCTGTACGTCCACGTCTCTTGTACGCTTTCATGCAATGGACAGGGACTTTTTCCCTTCTCACCATTTTGGAACTTTTGTTTGAACCGACGTCGGTCAGTGATTGCCCGCTATCGCCCTCAGGAAAAAGTCACTGTTCTGGATGTGACCAGTCCTCGGCAGCATTAAATCGCGATACGAATAAAAAAATTCGAATCGGCCATGCACTACCTGCATGTCATCAGTCACGGCAAGCACATCATCTTACTTTGTACGAAATGGACCTGAGCTACCTTCTTCAACGCCTTTGTTGCCCAAAGCTGTATTTTCAGGAAACTGCACCATCTTACCATTTCGACTTATCTGCTCCACATCCTCATTGCCCTTCACCACTTACCTGACCGATCAAATTTTGGCAAGATGTAACCATTGTCTTGGCCTCGACAAGCAGCCGGTTCGTCATTCAAATTTTCTGAAATGCAGATTCATATTCCTGATTTTCTGGAATGGCTGGGTCTGCTGAAGGATTATAATCAACATTTGGTAAATTTCCTGCGTCCTTTGTTCTTTCTCCCCCAATATGGCAGCATCTGGCGGTTGCCGTTTCTTTGTGTCTGATGACGGGAAGCGATACACGCAAAGCGATGAACACAAATAACAACTTAAGAAATGGTCAAAATCACGCCAGTGTCAGTTGTACAATCTCATACAGAAGTGTCGGTTCTTCTTCCTACGCTTTTCACCTCAGGGTCAGCCAGTTAAGATGCAAATTTCAACTTCACTACCTCGACTGGACGTCGACATCCGCTAGAATTTGGCTTCAGAGATCAGTATAAGTCGTAATTCGATCGTGTACGAAATAGTGGAAGCAAGCTGCGGCCCTGTGGTGTTCTGTAAAAGACTCACGGTCACACACCCATCAGTATGGTTAGTCATTTTGAAATTTGGACGTACGGTGGTTTTCTTACTGTCATGTGAATTTAAGTATGAAACTGTTTCTACTGAGTTATATGTGAGGTAAACATATGGAGACTAAGGCATTGAATTCAGTATTTAAAATACTAACTCGAAAAACTTACACTGATTGGAATAGAATTGTTCATTGCTTTATCAGGCTCAACAATCTGAAGCTTGTTGTGTACAGAAAACGGAACAAATCGTTTAAAATACTCATTTCTCCTCCCCTCAGGGAGCTACATCAGTGATTAGTGCCCACTCTCTTTTGTGACATGATGCCATGTAGTCTGGTACACCAGACTGAAGGAACCTGCTGCCTTCATCTCCAGGGAAGAGAAGAAAAGATGGGGACAGCCGGTTTCTATCAGACATAGGTATATACCAGTCTACATGTCACAACAGAGATGGTAATAGTAAACTCAAATTTCTGTGGTCTACAAGGCAAAAAACATTGATTGATGCAGACACACTCAACTCATAATTTCCATTTCTCTATGGCAAATGGATTGTAACCAAACTACAGCGAGCTGTAGTCAGGGAAGGAGTGAATCTGGCCTTGCTGGAGGTACAAGTGGTCTTCTTAAACACCAGTTACAATTTGAGATGAAAGTGTCACAAACATGTTTATGGCACTGTTGCTGTGGTGTAGGTGTTACTTATATGATGATGCACACTCTGTTATCAGAAGAATCAGATGTGTTTGATATTAAATTTAAACAATTCCTTATGCTAAAATTATCCTTTGAGCCAACATATTATGCCATTTAATTATCCGTTAAGTGTAAAATTACCTGACAATTAATGATGTTCTGGGATTATGATCACTTAAGGTATTTACACATTGCATTAAAGTTAGGAAATAAGTGCATAACCTTGGGGTACAAATGCAATACATGTAGTCAGTATATGCAGCAAATGAAATAATCACAAGCAGTTTCTTTTACATGCTGTTTGCTAAAATGCACTGCATTAGTTTGAAGGTCATTTGGTTATTTGATCCCCAAAACCAGTCATCAAGTCACTGTTTATTTACCAGTAGTTAAAGCACACTATTTGTAAGCTAATCACTTTTTAACTATAATTCTTAGACATTTCGGCATTTGTCTACGACATTTTGTGGGAGTTCTTGACGTCTTTTGTAACACATCAAAATGACACAAGCACTTATTGATTCTAAGATCACAATTTTTTTTTAAACAGAATCCACATTTTACAATAACAGTTGAAGTTTATTGTTGTTATGTTGCACATTTTACTGTCTTTTATGCGTATCTGTGTGTACTTGACTATTAGACGGAATATGTGTAGAAAAAATTGTTATCTTAGAATCAACAAGTGACTGTGTCATTTTAAAGTGTCAAGAACTCCTTGAAGATACCATAAACAAGCACCATGACATGTTGGGGTTGTAGTTAAAAAGTGATTAGCTCACAAACTGTGTGCATTAACTGCTGATAAATAAAACTGATATGAAACATGATGCACAGTGCACACAATGTTAAAACAGTCAACATCAACATGTGTTAATGAAACTTGGCATCAAAAGCCAATAGTTAGTCTATTCATTCATTCATTCATTCATTCCATTGGCATGTGCAGCATGAGATGATTCCTTGCCATTCTCAGGAGCTTCTTCCATTCCTCTCTGCTATATACCCTTTCCCTCCACTCTTGTACACTAACTAGTCTCCCATCCTCCTTCAATTCATTTTGCCATTTATTTCTTTGTCTACCTCTCAGTCTCATTTCCAAATTCATATATAATACTTTTTGGGGAATTCTATTTTCTTCCATTCTCTGTCCATATCCAAACCAACATAATATATTTAACCTTACTGTCTCTGTCACAGTGGGTTTTTTAACCACTGCATAAATTTCTTTACTGATTAATATTCTCCAATTTTCTTTTTCATTATAATACACTGGGCCTAAAATACTTCTATAAACTTTCCTTTCAAAAATGTTTATATTTGCTTTCTATCTCTCTTTGTTAGTATCCAAGTTTCCGATGCACATGTTAAAGTTTTGTTTATTATTGTGTTCTTTAGTCTTAATTTTAGTTTTTTAGATAAATTTTTATTTCTAAAAAATTTGTGTAGCACAAAGTATGTTTTGTTGGCATTTTTTAATTATTTCTTGTAATTCTATTTGGTGATTGTTATCTGCATTAAGTATAACACCTAAATATTTAAAATTTTCAACTCTTTCAAATTATTTTTTATTTTTAATTGTCCTTTTTTTTTTTGTTTTGTACTGTTTTTTTGTTCCACTATCATATATTTTGTTTTTCTTTGGTTTATGTGTAGACCTAACTTTCTGGCAATGTTAGCCTATACTGTATACCAGATAAATTTAATTTTGGTTCACATCAGACATCCACTACACAGAGCTTAAAACAAACTTCATCAATGTCTTTAAAATAAACAACTTGTACTGGAGACTTTTTCGATGCAGTGGATATTTAACAAAATGCAAGCAATGACCACCACATAATGGTACCCAGGAAGACTTTGTTGCATTCACATACTGTGAATGATTCACAAGGACACATTGTTTCTGACACTTTACAGTATGTTATCTGTAATAAAAAGATTGTTGTGTGTAGTGATGAGTTATCAGAAACAACATATTTAAAAAAATTGTATTAAACATCTGAGTACATGTCCCACTCATCTTTCAACTGTGATTCCGAACATATTGTAAACATAAAAGTTCTGTGAAGAATAAATGAATTCTGTTCTCCTTCGCATGCTTAACTTTGTATCACAAGGCCAGTCAGAATGAGGCAATGGTCACTTACATCCATCTAGTGGTGTGGTCCAGAATGTGTGGAAACTTCTTTGAGTGTCCCCAACACACAAGGTTTGGTACTTTGGAAAATGGCAAATTTTATTACTACATGCATGTAGACCTACACAACTCCAAGGTGCAGAGTTTTTCTTACAAAGCTGGTATGTAGCTACATAGCTGTTAACATACTTCCTGCTTTCATGGGCCTCAAACTTTGTTACCACAGTCACAAAAACCCACCAGTGCACCTGCCCAGAAGCAATTCAACTCAATCTGCACTCGCACATCCTGTTTCTCTAAGATCCATCTTAATGTTATTTTCCCACATCTGCATGGGTCTACCAAGTAGTCTACTTTCCTCAGGAATGACATTTTTCTCAACATATTTCTTGTTTCTATGTAAACAAAAACTACTGTCTTCACTTATTAATATTTCCAAAATGTTTTTTGAATGGGTAGAAGTGCAGGAGACAAATCTTGATTTGTCACAAATAATGTGCCACTTGGGTTGTAGAAAAGAAACCTCAAGTATTCTAAAAACACATATGTATGATCAGCAAGCATGTAATGTGAAAACAACTAACTCCTAAAACTGTCTTTTCTCTTGACAAAATTGTTGCATGTAGCAGCTGATACCTGTCAAAATGTATACCATAAGAAACTCTTATTTATATTAATTATTTATATTTAATTATTTATAATTATCTTGTCACAGTTATACAGTGTTTATTCTCATTCTATGAGAGTATGTCATGGTATACTGAACATCATATTTGTTGCCGAGTTTAATGATAATAAAAGAGTGCTTCTATTAACCATCCTCTAATAATGAATAACAGGCCAGTAAAATGGGCATTTCAAGGCTAACTGAAACATCAGTCCCTTAACAACATAACAAGCTGGAAGGCCACATGTGCTGAAAGTCTAGTGAAGTATGTGCTGCATGAGTGAACAAAAAGACAATTTCAGTTAGACTGTGTGCCTGTGGACTCACTCCAACTGTTTCAGGATTGTACTAAATGGTGGGTATTTTGTATTAAGTAACTAACACTTTGGTCACAGACATATATCGTGGCCCACCCTTTGGCATTGTTCTAATTCTATTCCATCCTCAACTTAACTCCTTAAATTTCATCTCCCTCTTTGTTCTTTAACGCAGATATTTTTCAAAAGTCTTCCATACAAATACTCTTTATGTATTCCTTGACCCACCATCATAGCTACATTCCCAGTCCATCACAGAAACATACCACATTTTATTATGCTGTCAAAATCAGGTTGTCTATATCAAATATACAGCCCCTTATTGTTAATTATTATAAATTTCTCTTTAAATACTAAGGCTAACCTGAATTAGATTGAAAGATTCAGTTTGTTCTGCACAGTAAACATAATCCAACTTGCTTACACCAAGACAGGCTATGTACATATAACAAAGCATTTAGGCACATTTTTGTAACCACTGTTGATGTGGAAAAGCAGTGATACATATTCTGTGTGTCTGGCTGTACTCTTACTTATCTAGCACAACAACACATGCGCCATATTATATTGTCATCTGTGTCTTGTCCAGCTCTACCATATTTTTCCACATTATCTTAATGTAAAGCATCCATTACTCTTGTCAGATTTTAATGAAACTTGAATTTTCTTGACAAATTTTTGGAAAATCCTCAAATATCACATTTCATGAAAATCCACTGAGTGGTTGTTACATGCGTACAGATGGAATGATGGACAGACAAACGTGATGAAGTTAATAATTGCTTTTCACAACTTTGCAAACACACCTAAAAACCAGTCAGTTAATGCTGCAGAGGGAAATACTTGGTTTGTTCTGAGAACCATACAAAACACATAAATGTACTCTGCAGGGAGAACATACTATCTTGTAATCTTAAACACATTAACTCAAGAAATGCAACCTGGAGGAGGGAATTTGCCTCATTACTAACAACATATGATCTATTACACACACTAAATATTGCAACAAGAATTCAAAAGACTCAAGTACTGCCACTAATAATATATTTGTGAATAATAGTATACTAAAGTTACCTTCTGCATCTCCAATAATAAATTGTCTATCAAAGCAGATGCTCAAATTCTCACAAATAAAAAATATATATGCCCAAAAAAAAAGTTCAGGCATGACTAAAAAAAAAAGAAACATGGAAGTCTGTCTATAATGATAAATATCCTAATCATATGTTTTAACTCAATGCTGCGTACTCTCCTAAACATCTTCCAAGCTAGCTTTTCATTTCAATAAAAAGTACAGAGAAAAAAAACGACTGGATTACGCAAGGAATAAAAATATCTTGCACATATAAAAATGAGACTCTCTACCTTTCCTAAGAAAAACAACGATCCAAAAGCAAAAGCACATTATATTAAATACTGTAAAGTAGTACAAAAAAAGAAAAAAGAAAGAAAGAAAGTTATAAAAGAAGCTAAGAAGCAACACTACAGTAGACTTAAAGCAAAATCTAATAACCAAGAACAACATGTAACATTATGAAAAGATAGAAGTGCATTCAGTAGAACAGGTGTCCTCCTTCCTTGTGGACGAGCAAAAATTAAAGGACTCGAAAGACAAGGCCAACGCCTTCAAAATCTTCTTTACAACTACTGAAAAATTAAATATACAAAAAGGAGATGCTATCTCAATACTAAAGTATTCATTTCCTGGAAAGATGCACCGCACAAAAATAATTCCAATTACTGAAGCTGAGATAAAAACTTTAATATATTCCCTCGAATCCAGAATAAAACATTACGTTATGATGAAATAACAAGTAAAATACAAAAAGCTTATGCATTTCTCATCAGTCACCCATTTAGCTACATTTATTATCACTTGCTACATACAGGTATTTTTGCCTCAGTGTCTTAAAATTGTGGTAGTTAAACTACTCTTCAATAAAGGAGACAAGATTAGTATGACAAATTATAGGCTTATTTCACTATTAAATGTTTTTTCCAAGGTATCTGAGACAGCTATGCACAGTAAATTAAGCTGTCATCTTCATGATAAGAACATACTGGCCACACAGCAGCACGGTTTTAGTAAAAAGATATCTACTGAAAATGCTGCCTTCAGAATAACAAAGAGTATATATTTAAGTCTATTAACCAAGAAATGCATGTTGCAGGAATTTTCTGTGGTTTGGCAAAGGCTTTAGATTGCATGACTGAAGATACTTTTTACCTAAATGACATTTCTATGGAATTCGAAGAGTGTCTGAAGACTGGTTCAGGTCCTATTTAACTAACAGAAGACAGAAAGTTGAAGTAACATCCTCATTCAACTCAAAATTCCCTGACTGGGGTACACTGAAACATGGAGTTCCCCAGGGATCAATTCTAGGACCTCTACTGTTCATAATATATATAAATGAACTTTCCCTGAGAATAAACTCTGTATCAGAACCAATATTATTTGCTCATGATACTAGTATTAGAATGTAAAGCAGATATATAGGAGATTTCTGCTCATTGTCAAATTTGGTCCACTCTCAAACGATTAAATGATTTGTGGCTACTAATTTAGTTTTAAATTTAGATAAAACTAATATAATGAAATCCATAATAACGAATTCACCACATTCTATATTACATACTGGTTATTAAGCAAAGCATATAGAAGAAACAATGAATAAAAAATTTCCTGATTTACAAATTGATAGCCACATAAATGGTTCCTAAGTTAAGTGGAGCATGGTATGCCATTAGGTCGAAGGTCCACATCAGTATCATTAACACACTCAAATCAACTTATTATGCATACTTCCATTCTGTTATAAGATATGGAATAATTTTTTGGGGGTAACTCTTCCAACAGTGGGAAAATTTTCACTTTACAAAAGAAAAACATCAAAATTATGGCTGGTGCACAACCCAGAACCTCATGCAGAAGTCTATTTAAACAATTAGAAATTCTACCTGTGCCATGCCAGCATATACAAACAACAAACTCCGTGGCCTCAGTCCGCACGTGAACTATACCGACAGACCGGCCGCCGCCGGTCGGCGAAGTAAGTGCCAACTTTTGCGGATAGAGGGGTGTCACGTGGTCAGCGCAACGGGTCCCCACAGCCGTTAATCTCTGTTTTCTAGACCTGGAGCCGCTACTTTTT